>MDTA01169642.1_pt1 | contig 28146 bp, 30 predicted proteins | sample 811151 | NCBI WGS metagenome assembly MDTA01 (sample SAMN05326648, study PRJNA326480) | marine metagenome | isolation source: seawater | place: Indian Ocean: South | collected 2010 | reverse complement strand
CTTAAACCAACCAAATGGTTGTGCTGGCATAGGCATATGAAAGAAACCTGTATAATCGAAACCAACTTTTTTAATTGTTTCCTCATATAAAGCTCTTCCTCCACCGTACTCCATCCATCCCATAACTTCTTGAGATGACATTCCATATGAAGGTCCAGTTCCAAATAGTGAAGCCGCTGCGTTCTTACCGTACCAGTAAGCTGTTACCCAGTGACCCATATCTACTGCACCAGAACTAACTGCCTGACCAATTTCCTTAGTCTTAACGATTGCTCCAACAGGTTGAAGATCTATTTTTAAAGATCCTCCTGACATGTCGCTAACCATTTTGCAATAGTCTCCTGCCATTTCAAAAAATATGTTAGCTCCACTAGGCCATGCAGCTTGCATTTTTAAAGTCTGTGCCGCACCAAGATTAACATATGGTGCTGCAACTGCTGCTGCTCCTGCCATTGCCGCTGTTTTAAAGAACTTACGTCTAGAAGGTGTTTTTCCCTTCAATGATTTTTTTTCTTTAATCATGATTTCTCCTCTTTAGTTAATTAACTTGATTTAATTAAAACATAAATACAACCAAGAGTCTTTTGTTAAATAGTCTTATTCTAAATTTTTTACAACTAATTGTAGTAAATTATTTACCTAATTCACTCTATTTTTGCATTTTCCGGTTTTAAAAAATTCCTCAAGGTTATCTATGGCTAAATTTGCCATGGCTGTCCTTGTTTCTTTTGTTGCACTACCTAGGTGTGGAAGTATGAAAGCACTTTTGTGTTTTAAATATCCTGGGTTTAAATTTGGTTCTCCCTTATAAACATCAAGACCAACAGCGTAAACTTTTCTTCTATCAAGCGCATCAATTAATGCGTCATCGTCAATTATGTCTCCTCTTGCTACATTTGTTACAACTGCTCCTTTTGGAAGATGTTCAATAGTTTCTTTATTAATTAAGTTAATTGTTTCTTTTGAGGCAGGACAACATACTGACAAAACATCTGATACAGATAATAAACTTTTTAAATTATCATGGTAAGTTGCTCCTAGTTCCTTTTCTGAGCTTAATTTAGATCTATTATGATAATGAATTATCATACCTAAAGATTTTGCTACTTTAGCAATCTTTTGACCAATTCTACCCATGCCCAATATACCCAAACGCGATCCAGTTAATTGTTTTCCAATTAAATAATCGGCTGACCATTTCCAGTTGGCGGCTCTTGCACCTTCTATTCCTTCTGAAGCTCTTCTACAAGCACCCAAAATTAAAAGAACCCCTATTTCAGCTGTAGCATCAGTCAATACTTCTGGTGTATTGGTAACAGTAATATTTTTATTTTTTGCAGCATCGAGATCAATATTTCCAAAACCTACAGCAAAATTTGATAAAATTTTTACACTCTCTGGAAGTTTATCAATAGTTTCTTTATCAAGCTTATCAGTTAATGCTGATAATATACCATCACATCCCTCACTTAGTTCAATTAATTTTTTTTGAGAATAAAGTTCATCATTTAAATTTAATTTAACATCGTATAGCTCTTTAATTCTATCTTCGTTTGATCTTAGTAGTTTTCTAGTTACAAGAATTTTTTTCATCTTTTAAATACTATTTAATTTAAATCAAAAATCTTTCCTGGATTCATGATGTTATTTGGGTCAATAGTTCTTTTAATTGATTTCATTACTGGCAGATTATCAGCGTGCTCCTTTAAAAGATAACCTTTTTTATGTAATCCTATTCCATGCTCCCCTGTTATGGTTCCTTCAAGCTCTAATGATTTATCAATTAATATATCGTTAAACTGTTTTATTTTATCATAAGCACTTTTTTCTTTAGGGTCGTAGGGCATCATTATATGAAAATTTCCATCACCTAAATGTCCTACCATGGGAGCTTTTAAACCTAACTTTTTAACTTCATTCTCTGCAAAATTTACACATTCAGTGATTTTAGAAACTGGAACACATACATCTGTCGTATAAACCCTACCGTTATTTATCAATGCCTTCACAGAATACCATGCATCCCATCTTGCTCTCCAAAGTTTATTTCTTTTTTCAAGAGTATCTGTCCATTTAAATTCACTTCCGTTATTATTTTTGGAAATCTCCTCTACAACTTTGATTGACTCTTTATTTGATATTTCAGAACCATGAAATTCAAAAAAAAGAGTTGGAAGAGGGCTTACATCATCTAATTTAGAATAGTTGATACTTATTTCCATTTGATCTTTGTTTAGCATTTCAATTCTTGCGATCGGCACTCCATATTGAATTGTTTCTTGCGCTGTCTGTACAGCATCCTCTAAAGAATTGAAGTGACAAACTGCACTCATCACACTCTCAGGTATAGGCGATAGTCTTAATTGAACCTCAGTAATTATACCAAGAGTACCTTCTGAACCAATAAACAAATTAGTTAAATTATAACCTGCAGATGTTTTTTTTGTTCTGCTTCCTGTATTTATTATATCTCCGTTAGCAAGAACAACTGTTAAACCAGTTATAACCGATTTCATAGTTCCATATTTTACTGCCATTGTTCCTGATGCAGATGTTGCAGCCATTCCTCCTAGAGAAGCGTTTGCCCCTGGATCTATAGGAAAGAAAACTCCATCTTCTCTTAAATATTCATTAAGTTGTTCTCTTGTTACGTATGCTTGAACACGACAATCAAAATCACTTGCATTAACACATAAAACTTTATTCATCTTTTCAAGAGAAATTGTAATACCATTTTTATTACCTACAACATGACCTTCTAGAGATGTGCCTGTTCCAAATGGAACTACTGGAACTTTATATTGATTACATAACTTTAAAATTCTTGAAACTTCTTCATTCGTTTCGGGAAAAACAACTGCCTGTGAAGGAACTGGATCATAAGTGTCCTCACCTCTTGCATAATTGGCTCTTGTAGATTCTGATAAAGAAAATCTCTCTTTCAAAAGTAAAGTTAGCTCTTTTTGTAGTGATATATTATCCATTTTTCAAAAAGTATACCAAGCTATGTTGAAAAAATAAACTTAACCTAACATTTTTTTTACGTTTTCAAGAGCTTGAGAAATGTTATCTCTTGATGCCGCAAAACTAAATCTGACATAATCATTACATTTTTTTCCAAATGCAGTTCCTGGTACTATAGCAACCCCCGCTTCATGCATAGCTTTTTTGCAGAATTCAGCACCACTCATTCCTGTCCCTATTACTTTAGGGAAGGCATAAAAGGCACCTCCTGGCAAACTACATTCGACACCAGGTAAACTATCTAACCCTTCATGAATAAGTTTTCTTCTTGCTGTGAACTTTTCCATCATTTCATGAATTGAGTCATCAGGTCCGTCAAGGGCAGCTATACCTGCAAATTGAGCTGCAGCATTAACGCAAGATACGCTGTTAATTAATAATTTATTTACATGCTCAACTAGATGTTCAGGCCAAAAACTCCAACCCAGTCTCCAACCTGTCATTGAGTAAGCTTTGCTCCAACCTTCTAAAACTATTAATCTATCTCTTAATTCCGGATAATTGAAGAAAGAAGGCATTTCTTTACCATCAAATATTTGTCGACTATAAATCTCGTCACTTAGAATTGTTACGTGTGGATGTTTTTTTAATCCCTCAGCTAATTTATCTATTTCTTTTCTTTCAACAAAACTTCCTGTTGGATTATTTGGATTAATTAAAACTAACAGTCTCGTTTTATCAGTTATCAACGAAAGAATTTTGTCTGCACTAAATTTTAAATCTTTGTCCTCAGTTAAATCATACTTAACGGAAGTTGCACCTGTAAAATTTATCATTGACTCATAAATTGGAAAAGCTGGAGTTGGATTAATTATTTCTGCTCCTGGTTCGCCAAAACATTGTATAGCATAAGTCATGGTAGGTTTTCCACCAGGCATAATCAATATTCTCTCAGGACTTACTTCAGTATTGTAACGTTTTTTAATCCATCTTGTTACAGCTTGTCTACACTCAGGAATTCCATTTGACATGACATATCCATGATGTCCATCATCTAATGCCTTCTTTGCAGCATCTACTACATGTTTTGGGGTTTTAAAATCTGGTTGGCCTAATCCTAAATGAATCATAGGTTTTCCTTGTGCTTCTAATTTTTTAGCTTCTGCAAGAACACTAAATGCGGTTTCAGTTCCTAATCTATCTAAACTTTTTGCTAATTTCATTTTAAAGTTTCCAATCTACTTTCTATAAAGTAATTTTGAGTTATTTAATTCTTTCATATTTTTACAACCCATCAATACCATATTTCTATTAATTTCATCATGCATATTTTGCAATAGACGTTCAACACCTTGTTGTCCGCCTGCGGCCAAAGAGAACAGAAATATTTTGCCAAAACTACATGCTTTTGCCCCCGCTGCCAATGCTTTTAAAACATGAGTTCCTCTTCTTACTCCTCCATCTAATATAATTTCTAGTTTATCACCTACGGCATCTGATATTGCTTTGATCTGATCGAAAGGTGATCTTGATCCATCTAATTGTCTTCCTCCATGATTTGAAATCATTATTGCTGAACAACCAATATCTATTGCTCTTTTGGCATCATCAACTGACATCACTCCCTTTAATGCAAAAGGTCCATTCCATTTCTTTACACAATACTCTGCATCTTTCCAATTCATAGATGGATCATATTGTTCGTTAATATAATCAATTACTGATTTTGCAATATTTGTTCCTTTGTCTGTTTTTTTTTTAACATTAGAAAGTTCAAATTTTTTATGAATTAAATAATTAAATACCCACTCAGGTCGCATTGCAAAACTCATTAAACTTTGAAGAGTAAGTTTTGGTGGTGTGGTAAATCCTGTTCTGTGATCTCTTTCCCTATTTCCTGCAACAAGAGTGTCAACAGTTAAACACATAGCATCAAATCCAGATCTTTTAGATCTGTCTATCAAATCATCAGAAATAGATCTATCTTTATGAACATATAGTTGAAATAGTTTTGGTCCGCTTGAAATATTTGATACTTCTTCAATTGAATTATTTCCCATCGATGACATGCTATAAAATGTTCCAAATTTTTCTGCAGCTCTTGCTGAAGCTAAATCTCCTTCATGATGATAAAGTCTCTGCATTGCTGCAGGAGAAAGAAAAACTGGCATATCGATTTTTTTGCCAAAAAGTGTTGTAGATAAATCTGGTTTACCAACGCTCGCAAGAATATTTGGAACTAAATCACAATCATCAAACGATTCTGTGTTTCGCTTTAAAGTTTTTTCGTCATCAGCTCCTCCGTCAATATAATGAAAAATTGGAGATGGTAATTTTTTTTTAGCTAATTTTCTGAAATCCTCATAATTAAAGCAATCTTTCAAATTCATTTATTTCTAAATCTTAAATTATTACGATTTAAATCACTTATTTTTTTACATCCCATTAACTTCATATCTCTTATTAATTCGGCCTTATATTTTTCTATAGCTCTCTCAACACCTGGCTGGCCTCCAGCAGCTAAAGCGTAAAGGTATAATCTTCCACCAGAGCAAGCTTTGGCGCCTATAGATAAAGCCTTTAGCATATGGGTTCCTCTATGAATTCCACCTTCGCAAATCACATCTAACTTATCACCTACAGCGTCAACGATTTCTGCAAGTTGGTCAAATGGAGATCTAGAGCCATCAAGTTGTCTACCACCATGATTTGAAACCATTATTCCTGTACAACCAATATCAACTGCTCTTTTAGCATCTTCAACACTCATCACGCCTTTCAATGCAAAATGACCACCCCACTGGGAACAAAGTTTTTCAGCATCTTTCCAATTCATAGACTGATCTAACATAGTAGAAAAATAGTTTCCTATAGATGTATTGGTGCTAGTACCCTCTTTAACATAATCTTGAAGGTGAGGTAATTCGAACTTGCCTTTCGTTAAATAATTTATTCCCCACATTGGTTTAGTAGCGAAACTAAATAGACTAGATAAAGTTAATTTAGGGGGTGATGTAAAACCTGTTCTTAAATCTCTCTCACGATTTCCTCCTGTTATAGTATCAACTGTTAAAGCCATAACATCAAAATTTGCTGCTTTTGCTCTTTCTAAACAAGAATCGTTTAAACCTCTGTCCTTATGAAAATAGAATTGAAACATTTTTGGTGTATCAATCATAGAAGATATTTCCTCAACACTAACTGTAGCTAAAGCCGAAACACCAAACATTGTATTAAATTTTTGTGCAGCTTTACCCACAGCCCTTTCACCATCATAGTGAAAAAGTCTTTGAAGTGCGGTCGGAGCTAAGTAAAAAGGTAAATCTAATTTTTTTCCAAATATTGTAGTTGACAAGTCAACATTTTCAACTCCTCTTAAAACATTTGGGACTAAATCAACATCATCAAAAGCACTTGTGTTTCTAGCATAAGTTATTTCATCATCTGCTGCTCCATCAATATAATGGAATATTGGAGAAGGTAACCTTTTCTTTGCTAGTTTTCTAAAATCACTAAAATTGTGACAATCATTTAAATTCATTTGAAAATTTTAAAACTTTTTAAGAAAATTAAACATATAACTATTTGCCCCAGGATTTTTATCTCCCAAACTTGCATTGGATATATGATTATAAGAAAAACCTAATTCAGAGTCTTTCATTAGGTCAAAAGAAAGTTGTAATTCACTTTTGAATTCAATCATGTGTCCTAAATCTTTTCCATCTCCTTTTCCATAAAGGCCTGGTGTAAAACTCGGGGTAAAATTCATTTGTCCTAGTTTATATTCAGCTTGCACACCAGTGTATAAGTACGTTGCACTATCACCTGTAATTAAAAATCCTGATACAGGAGAGATAGTTCCAAGAAAACTTTCTCTATATAAATTTTCATTTTGGTGTTGAACTCCTATTAGTGCTGATCTTTTTCCATCATCACTAAAATCAAACATTCCTGTATAAAAATTATATTCGTGTGGATCTGGTAATTTTTCTATTTCCTCACTTTTCAAATAAGAAAAGCAACTCAAATAAAATAGAAAAATTGTAAAAATTAGTTTTAAATTTTTTTTAGTCATAAAATTTTTTAAAAAGTATAATATATTATTGTTACTTCTTGAAAACACCTAATTTTCTTAAAATTAGTAATGCGCCAAATAAAAACATTAGAAGTGGTAAAATCCATAAAAAATAGGTTTTATTATTAAATTTCGGATCATATAAAATCCATTCTCCATATTGATCTTCTAGAAAACTATAAATTTCGTTTTCAGACATTCCAGCCTCTAACTTTTGTCTAACAACTAATTTCATACTTTCCGCAAAATCAGATTGAGAGTCATAGATAGACTGGCCTTGACAAATTAGACACCTTAAATTTTTAAAAATTTTTAGCTCTAAGTTTATATTTTTTTCACTTGAAATGGCAATTGAGGAAAAAAAACAAAATAAAATTATTAATATATATTTAAAAAAATTCATTTTATTATTTGAATAATTTCATTGTAGGTTTTCTGATTTATTGGTCCAATAATTTTTTTTAGTATTTGAAAGTTTTTATTTATTAAAAAAGTCTCAGGTACACCATAAGCACCAAGTTCAATAGAAACTATTCCATTTTTATCTTTAAAAATTATTTGATAAGGATTTTTAAAGTCATTTAAGAAATTTTTAGCATTTTTAAATTTATCTTTATAATTGATACCAATTAATTTTATTTTTTCTTGCTTTTTTAATTTAATAAGGAATTTATGCTCCTTTCTACATGGTATGCACCATGAAGACCAAATATTAATTAAATAATATTTTTCATCAGTAACAATAGTTGACAATTTAATTTTTTCATCAGAAAAAAATTCAGTAGAAGTAAAATCACTTAAAACCTGATTTTGATTAAATTCAGGTTGATAAGTATTAGAATTTTTTAAACCTTTGAATAAAATTATAAAACAAAACGTAAAAAAAATTAAAAAAATTACTAGTAAATATTTATTTTTCATACTTTTTTATAAAACTTATACTACCACCAATAGTTATTAAAATTGTCGACAACCAAATCCAAATCATTAAAGGTTTTTCCTGATACCTTACATTTAAGTAATCATTATCCTTAACTAAGTTTATTACTAGAAATCTATCTTTAAATAGGTTTGTTTTAATGTCTGCTTCACTCGTAATTACCTCGGGCTGATCATAAATTCTAACCTCAGGTGTAAATAGGTGTTTATTGTTTATTTCAAAGTGACCGATTAAACTTTGATAATTTGAGGAAAAACTACTCTCAATTTTTTTAAATTTAATAATATTTTCCTGAAAGTTTATTTCGTCTCCAACTTTTAAATTTGTAATGATTTCTTTAGATAGAAAACTATTTAAAATTATACTTAAAATAAGTAAACTAAAGCCAAAGTGTGAAATTGTTTGTGAAATATTTTTATATTCTTTTTTAATTAAATCTTTAAATGTAATAAAAAACAAATAAAAACTTGCCGTCAGCAAAAGAGTTAACTTTAAAGTAACTTCATCAAATATTTTCAAAACTAAAAATGCAATTATTAAATTTATAAAAAGTAAGATAGATAATCTGATAGATATTTTGAATTTTTTAGCTTTTATCCATTTCAAGTTAGGACCAATTGCCATAAATATCAAAAAAGGAATTAAAAACGGAATTATAAGCTTATTAAAAAAAGGAGGTCCAACAGAAATTTTTTCATTAGATAAAACCTCAAGGAAAATTGGATAAATTGTTCCTATCAATACCACTGATAAAAAATACATTACAAACCAATTGTTAATTAGAATTGAACTTTCTTTCGATAAAAAATTAAAATGGTCTTTATTAGAAATTATTTTATCTTGATATAAGAAATAAATAATTAAAGAAATAAATATTAAAAAAAATAAAAAAATTAATATATACACGCCTCTATCTGGATCATTTGCAAAGGTATGAACTGAATTTAAAATTCCAGATCTGACTAAAAAAGTACCACAAATACTTAAAGTAAATGAAACAATCGATAAAATTATTGTCCAAGAACCTAGGGAAGATCTTTTTTCTAAAACCAATGTACAGTGTAATAAAGCAGTCAAACATAACCAGGGCATCAACGATATATTTTCAACCGGATCCCAAAACCAAAAACCTCCCCAGCCCAATTCATAATATGCCCAGATTGAACCTAATAAAATACCTAATGTTAAGAAAATCCAAGAAACAAAAATCCAATTTTTTATAAAACCAGCCCATTCTCTATTTACATTTAAACATATCAATGAAGCTAGTGCTGATGAAAAAATTAGAGAAGTGCTCACATAACCCAAATAAAGTACTGGGGGATGAATAGCTAAGATTGGATCTTGCAATATTGGATTTAAACCTAAGCCCTGACCTGGAGTTGGGATAATCTGATTAAAAGGATTGGAAGTTTTTAATAAAAAAATTGAAAATCCAATTATAATTATCTGTTGAAATACTATAGTAAATAACCTTTCTCTAATTGGTCTAGTATTTGATTTTAAAAAGTAAATAAAAACAAAAAAAGTTAATATCATTAACCATAAAATCAAACTTCCTTCATGATTACCCCAGGTGCCACTTATTTTATATAATAAGGGCTTGTTTGTATGGGAGTTATTAAAGACTGTAGTATTACTAAACTCTGAAATAACAAATAAAATAATTAATGATAAAAAGCTAATTAAAACTAAAAAGAATTGAAAAAAAAATAATTTATTTAAATTTCTAATACTATTTTTTTTATTTTGAATTGAAAATATTGATATAAAAAAAATGATCGATGAGATTAAAAGTGAAAATAATAAAGAGTAACTGCCTATATAATTTAGTATCAATTTATTTTTCTCCCAATTTTTCTTTTATCTCGGGTGGCATATAATTTTCATCATGCTTTGCCAAAATTTTTTCTGCTTTAAAATAATTTTTATCTTTAAGGAAACCTTCAGCAACAACTCCTTTATCTTCTTGAAATAAGTTTGGAACTAATCCTGAATACGTTACGTTTATTTCATTTTTAAAATCTGTAATAATAAAGGTAATTTTTTGACTATTTATTTTAATTGAATTATTTTTTACCATTCCGCCTACACGAATCTTTTCATATTTAATTTCATTTAAGTTTTTTACATCTGTTGGTGATAAAAAGTAAATTACATTTTCTTCTAAGGATTTTAAAACTAAGAAAATAGTTAAAATTATGGAAGACAACAAAATAATTAAAAATAAAATCCTTAACTTAACTTTTTTACCGTACATAAGTTAAAGTTAAATTTTTGAAGGAGAACTCGCTGCTAATATTTCTTTATTAATTTTTTGAGTTTTAGCTATGATAGCTTTTTCTGATGACAGTGCACCAAATTTAGCTGAAAATTTATTTTGTTCTTTTACAAACTGGTATCTAATAACAAAATATAATCCGAAAAAACTTGCTAATGTAAAAAGGAATGACAGATGAACATACAATCCGTAGCCATTCATGTTTAAAAAGTTAATAATCATAGTCTATCTAGCCCTTTATTTTTAATTTTTATCAGTTCTGTATTATATTTCATCAAAAAAATTAATAGAGAAAACAGGACAAATGCCGCAGTCATAATAGCTAAAGGTATTAACATTGATGAATGAATAGTGGTTTCTGACATTAAATTTATTGAAGCAGGCTGATGTAATGTAGACCACCAACTAACTGAAAATTTTACCACTGGAACATTTATTGCTCCCACAATAGCTATTAAAGAAGTAACCTTAATAACATAATTTTTATTTTCAAAAATTCTCCAGGCAATTATGTACATTAAATAAAATAAACATAATATTAACATTGATGTAACTCTAGCATCCCATGCCCACCATGTTCCCCAAGTGGGTTTTCCCCATAATGATCCTGTGACTAAAGCTATTATATTGAAAACTAAGCCTGCTGGAGCTAAGCTTTTAGCTATTAAGAAGAAATTTTTATTTTTAAAAATAAAAACCAAAAAAGATAAAAATGCAATAGTTGAAAATATACCCAAAGAAATCCATGCTGATGGCACATGAACGTACATTATTCTTACAGAGTCACCTTGTAAATAATCTTGCGGTGATAAAATTAATGCTTCATATAAACCAATTAATAATGTTATTAAAAAAATTATTAAAACGATTTTTTGACTCTTTATACTTAAATTAAATATTCTGTTTTGTTTAAAAAATTTCATCTACTCAATTATATACACAAATAAATATTAATTATAAATGGGATAAAATCAGTCCTGATCAAGAATGTGAGGGAGATAATCTTAAGGGAAACGTTTACACTCTTGATCAGAATATAATTAATTTATACAAAACTTATATGACGAAGATTTGAGTTAATTGTGTTTGAAAAATGTTATTATTAATTTGATTGCTTAAAGTAACTAGACCCCTTTTTGCCTGAAAAAATCTCGTTAATTAAGGGATGTTTTATTGGCTCTTCCGAGTCATCTGTTAATAAATTTTGCTCTGAAACATAGGCTTCATAAGTTACATCATCATTTTCAGCAAGCAGATGATAAAATGGCTGGTCTTTTCTAGGTCTAACATTTTTAGGTATGGACTGATACCATTCCTCTGAGTTATTAAATTGAAAATCAACATCATAAATAACACCTCTGAAATCAAAGTGCTTATGTTTTACGACGTCACCTATTGAAAATTTAGCTTTTTGAATACTCATATCCATTAATATATGATTATTTAAAATGAAAAATCAATAAAAAAAATATGAATGTTTTAAGAATCTGTTAATATTATTTTGTGAATAAATCTTTTTATAAATTTGTCACAGATTTTGGGCCATTGCTAATTTTCTTCTATTTTTATTACAAAAATGAAAAAAGTTTACAGATAGCTATTCCTCCTTTTATTATTGCTACATTGGTCGCACTAGCAATTGTATGGTTTGTAGAGAAAAAAATCCCATTAGTTCCTTTAATTGGAGGTATTTTAATAACTTTATTTGGAGGATTAACAATTTATTTTGACAACCCAATATTTATATACATTAAACCTACAATAATAAATATTTTGTTTGGTTTAGCTTTATTTTTCGGAAAATTCATTTCAAGAGAGCCAATTCTCAAAAAAATTCTTGGGAATGCTTTAAGGTTATCCGATGAAGGATGGAAAATTTTAAATTCTAGATGGATGTTTTTCTTTTTCGGTTTAGCAATTCTTAATGAATTTGTTTGGAGAACTCAAACAGAGGAATTTTGGGTAAATTTCAAAGTTTGGGGTATGCTGCCTATAACATTTATTTTTACTGCATTTCAGTTCAATATAATTAATAAATATAAAATTAATGAATAGAAATATTAAGTTAGTAGTTAATAATACTTTTTTTGAAAAAGACAAAAAACTTTTTTTTGACAAGAAAGAATTACAAATTATATTAGATTTATATGCTAAAAAAGTTTCTGAGGGATCTTGGAAAGACTATGGATTAAATATTTCAAGTAAACAAGTTGGTTTTAGTGTTTTCAAAAATTCAACAGATAATGCTATGTATAAAATTTGTAAAAATTTTAAACCTATAAGTTATAACCTTAAATACTTAATTACTGATTCTAAAGGAAAAGTATTAAAAAACTCTAATAGTCTTAAAAACCTTTTGAGCACTACAAACTGGAAAAAGCTATAATCAATTACCTTCTTTGGCCAAATAATCTTAGCAACATTATAAAAAGGTTTATAAAGTCTAAGTAAAGCGTAAGTGCGCCCATAATTGCCTTTTTGCCAATTATCTCTTTAGAATCCGACGCCGCATACATATTTTTAATTTTCTGAGTATCGTAGGCTGTTAGGCCAACAAAAATTAAAACTCCTAAAATTGAAACGACAAAATACATCATCGCAGATTTGAGAAAAATATTTACTAATGAAGCGATTATAATTCCTATAAGTCCCATCATTAAAAAAGACCCAAGTTTTGTTAAATCTCTTTTTGTAGTATAACCATACAAACTCATCGCACCAAATGTAGCTGATGTTATAAAAAATACCCTTGCTACGCTTACACCAGTATAAACTAATAAAATCCATGAAAGAGATAAACCCATCAAAGCTGCAAAAATCCAAAACACTGTTTGAGCTTTTTTTGAGCTCATTTTATTAATTCCAAAACTCATATAAAAAACAATACCAAGTGGAGCTAACATCACTATCCACTTCAGACCTGAAAAAAATAAAGCATTTCCAAAACTTGTAAATCCACTAATTGCACCGCTCGAATCTGTAACCACTGAAACTTTAAATGATAAAAGAGCAATTATACCAGTTAATAAAATACCAGTAGCCATATAATTATAAACCTTGAGCATATAAGATCGAAGGCCTTCATCCCATACAACAGCTTTTTTAGCAGCTGTAGCTTGAAAAAAATTTTGTCTATTAAAATCCATATTTTATATATAGTAATTTTTTTTAAAATTTTCAAGGATTCAATTTATATTAATAAAACATTAATGAACTATAAAAAATTAGGAAATACGGACTTAGATGTAAGCACAATATGTCTTGGGACAATGACATGGGGTGAGCAAAATACTCAAGATGAAGGTTTTCTTCAAATGGATTACGCACTTGATCAAGGAGTAAATTTTTGGGATACGGCTGAAATTTATTCTGTACCCCCTAAAAAGGAAACATTTGGTCATACTGAAAAAATAATTGGCAATTGGTTTAACAAAACAAAAAAAAGGGAAAAGGTAATATTGGCCACAAAGGTTGCGGGACCAATGAGATCGTATGTTAGAGGAGGTGGAAATCAATACGGTGTAAAAAATATTACTGAAGCATTAGAAGGAAGTCTTAAAAGACTAAAAACTGATTATATTGACTTATACCAATTACACTGGCCTGAAAGAAATACAAATATGTTTGGTAGACTTGGTTATGAACACAATGATGATGGAAATTGGAATAAATTTGAAGATATTTTGGAAAACTTACAAAAATTTATTAAAGATGGCAAAATAAGATATATAGGGTTGTCTAATGAAACCTCTTGGGGAACAAAAAAATTTCTAGAAATATCAAAAGAAAAAAATCTACCAAGAATGATGTCTGTTCAAAACCCATATAATTTACTTAATAGAACTTATGAGATCGGTCTTGCAGAAGTTTCGATCAGAGATCAAATAGGTCTACTTGCCTACTCTCCTTTAGCAATAGGCTATCTATCTGGGAAGTATAGGAATAATAGTAAGCCAAAAAACTCTAGGCTAGCAGCAGATGGTAACTTTTGGACCAGATATAATAGGCCAAATACGGATAAGGCAGTTGAGGCTTATTATCAAATTTCAAAAAATAATAATATAGATATGGCTCAAATGTCATTGAAATTTTGTGAAATTCAACAATTTGTAACTAGTGTTATAATTGGCGCTACTAACATGGAGCAGTTGAAAAGTAATATAGAAAGTGTAAATGTAAAACTATCTGATAAAATTATAAATGAAATTAATGAGGTGCAAAAAATATATCCAAATCCATGTCCATAATTAAAAAAATTTTTTTCTACTTATTCATATTTTGCAATTTATCTTTTAACTCTGTTGCCGAAGAAGTTAAAAAAATAGGCAAGTTCAAAGATTGGGAAGCGTTGGTGTTAGTTGATAGTTCAGGTATTGTCTGTTTTGCACAATCGAAACCTGTTTTACAATCTCCCAAAAAAAATAAAAGGGATGCAAGATTATTTGTATCGTTTAGACCAAGTGAAAAAATTTCTGATGAAATCAGTATTACACCTGGTTATGATTTTAATAAGCAAAACTCTATTACTGCGAAATCTGGAAAAAATAAGTATAATTTTGATATTGCTCAACAAAAATTTGCTTGGATTGCAGATAATAAAATTGAAAAAAAAATGATAAGAACTATGAAAAAAGGATCTAGAATAATGATTTCAGGATATAACGTCTCTGGATCACAAACTATAGACCATTACTCACTTTTGGGTTTTACCAAAGCTTATTCAGAGGCTAAAAAAAGCTGTAGTTAAATTAATGAAACTAATAAAAAAAATTGTTTTGGCCTATTCAGGGGGGTTGGACACATCTATTATTTTAAAATGGCTACAACAAAATTATAAAGCAGAAATAATTTCATATACAGCTGATATAGGACAAAAAATTGATAGAAAAAAAATATTTAAAAATGCAAAAAAACTTGGTGTAAAAAAAATTATAATTAGAGATTTAAAAGATATTTTTGTAAAAAGTTATGTTTACCCAATGATTAGAGCACATGCTTTTTATGAGGGTCATTATTTACTTGGCACTTCTATAGCTAGACCATTAATTGCGAAAGATCAAATTAAAGTTGCTAAGAAATATAAAGCTTACGCTGTATCTCATGGGTCTACTGGTAAGGGAAATGATCAAGTTAGATTTGAATTAGGATATCATTATTTTGGTCCAAAAATAAAAATAATAGCTCCTTGGAGAATCTGGAACCTCAAATCAAGAACTGATTTAATTAATTATGCAAAAAAGTATGGAATACCAATTCCAAAAGATAAGAAGGGTGCTTCACCCTTTTCAGTTGATGATAATCTATTTCATACATCAACTGAGGGAAAAATTTTAGAAAACCCAAAAAATTCAGCACCTGAATTTATTTTTCAAAGGACAGTATCGCCAGAAAAATCTCCCAACAAAGCTTCCTTCATTACTATAGGATTTAAAAATGGTGATCCAACAACTATTAATGGGAAAAAATTATCTCCCTCTAAACTTTTGGAAAAACTAAATTCAATTGCAGGAAGCAATGGAATTGGAAGGGTAGATTTAGTTGAAAATAGATTCATAGGTATAAAATCAAGGGGTGTTTATGAAACTCCTGGAGGTACTTTATTAATCAATGCTCATAGAGCAATCGAGTCTGTTACCTTGGATAAAAAAACCATGCATAAAAAGGATGAAACAATGCCGAAATACGCGGAACTCGTTTATAATGGATATTGGTATTCTAAGGCAAGACTTAAGCTTCAAAAAATTATTGATCAGAAAAGAAATAAAGTTAATGGAGCTGTCAAACTCAAACTATATAAAGGCAATGTTACAATTGTATCTAGAATAACTAAAAGTAATGCTTATTCAATGAAGAAAGTTTCTTTTGAAGAGAATAAATCATTTAACAAATCTAGTGTAGAAAGATTTATTAATTTACATAAAAAAAAATTAAGATCTTTTTAATAAAATTTATATTTCCAAACTATTTTTGAGATCTTTTAAAACAATCAATAGTATTTTTCAATAAACATGCTATTGTCATAGGGCCTACTCCACCTGGAACGGGTGTTAATGCTTTTGCAACTTTAGAAACTTCATCAAAATGAACATCTCCTACTATTCCTTTATCAGATTTGTTAATACCAACATCAATAACTATCGCATCTTTTTTAATCCAATCTCCTCTAACAAGTTCAGGTATACCAACTGCCGCAACAACTATATCTCCTTTTAGACACTCTTCTTTTAGATCTTTTGTTTTTGAATGAGTAATCGTAACTGTGCAATTTTCTTTTAAAAGAAGTTGAGTCATGGGTTTACCATTTAAATTTGATCTTCCTATCACAACTGCTTTTTTCCCACTTAAGTTTGGTTCAATTTTTTTTATTAATAAGTAACATCCAAGAGGGGTACATGGTACTGAACTATCATATCCTGAAGATAAGTTTCCAACATTTTCAGGGTGAAATCCATCAACATCTTTGCTTGGTATAATTGTTTCTATTACTTTTTGCTTATCAATATGTTTTGGCAAAGGCAGCTGAACTAAAATCCCTGATACACTTTCGTCATTGTTTAATTCCTTTATTTTTTCTAAAATTGTTTTTTCATCAATTGTATCGGGGTATTTAATTATATCTGACTTTAAACCAACTTCGTTTGCTGACTTTTCTTTATTTTTTACATATATTTTGCTTGGTGCAAGTTCTCCAATTAAAATTACAGTTAAACCTGGAACTTTTTTATATTTACTTTTCAATAATGAGACTTCTTTTTTTAATTCTTCTCTTACTTCAGCTGCAATTTTTTTTCCGTCAATTAAAATCATATTAGTTAAAAAATTAATGGTGCTATGTAAAGCTTCATACACATTTCTACAAACCAGATCAACAAAAGAAGTATAATTGGTGAAATATCAAATGCACCAAGACTAGGTAGAAATCTTCTAATTATTCTCAAAAAAGGTTCTGTTATTCTATATGTAAAATCTAAAATTGAGTAAACAAATCTATTTGAAGTATTTAAAACATTAAAAGCTACTAACCAACTTATTACTACATTTGCAATAACTACATACGAATAAAGTTTTAGAATTTGTAAAGCCAAATAAAAAATTGCAATCATTTTTTTTCTACATAAATTGATTGACTAGGAAATGCAAATGCAGCATTATTTTTTTCAACAATTTGTTTAATTTCTATTGCCAATCTTTCTTTGACAGCTAACCACTCTTCCCAATCATCTGTTTTAGTAAAGCAACGTATATACATATCAATTGAGCTATCTGCAAACTTATCTACTCTTACAGCGTAACCAAGTTCAGGTTTATAGTCCTTATTTGTTTTGATATAATCTTCAATCTCATTTCTAACAGTTTTAAGTTGAGCCACTGTGGTGTCGTACTGTAGATTTATTATCCAACTAATTATCCAATTAGTTGTTTGGCTAATATTGATAACAGCATTTTCTGCAAATTGAAAATTTGGGATAATTGCGATTGATTTATCAAACTTTCTTATTACAGTAGATCTAAAGCCAATTTTTTCTACAATTCCCTCAATTATTCCTTCTACTAAAATCCAATCTCCAATTTTAAATCTTTTTTCAACCAAAACTAATATTCCTGAAATTAAATTTTTAAATAAGTCTTGTGCTCCTAATGCAACTGCTACACCAAATAAACCTAAACCGGCAATAATTGGTCCTATTTTTATTCCCCATAGTTCCAGAACAGCAGCCAAACCTAAAATAAATATTAGTATTTTTAACGATTTTATTATCCAACCTATAAGTTCACGAGTTAATACTTTATCTAAACCACTTAAAATATAAGAGATTGGTTCTATAATTTGATGTATTACCCAAAAAATAAAAATAGTTATTAAAGTTCTGTTTATTGTTTCTACGGTTACTTTTGTCTCTTCAGAAAATGACATATAATAACTCGCAATAAAAAATCCGAGAACAATAGGTAGAAATCTTGCAGGACCGACCATTGCCTGTACAAAAGTATCGTCTAATTTGTTATTTGTTCTTTTTGCAATATTATCTAATTTTTTAATAATTATTTTACTAATAATGCCTCTAAAAATTAAAAATATAAAAAATATTCCAACGCCAATTAAAATTTGAAATATATCTACCCCGTAAATACCTTTGTTCCAAACTGATACAAAGAGATCTTTAAAATTATTAAACATTTCCATAATTAAATTTTATACAATAAAAATTCTTCTTCTCCAGGATTAAAAAGAAAAATTTTTTTCCATTTGATTTCATTTAGTATACTTGATGTTTTTTCTCCCATACACATTAAATAAGTGTCCATACATAAGTCTTTTAATCCATTATGCTTAAGAAACTTTAATAAACTTAAAGCACTATTTTGGGAATATATATAAATAATGTCTGGCATTTTTGATCTAAGTTTTTCAATAATTTCAGATTCAAATTTTTCAACATGGACTGCTCGATAATTTATTATCCTTTTCACATTATAGCCTTCGGATATTAATTCTTTATCTAGCTCGCTAGATACAAGTTCGCCACTTACGTATAGTAATTTGCCTTTTGAATTTTCAAAATTTTGTAGAATAATTTCTTTTAAGTTATTTACATTGCCACCGGCAGAGAAAATATTTTGAAAGCCATTCAACTTCGCTTCTTTTTCAGTTATGTCTCCAACACAAAAACAGTCAATTTTTTTATTAACAGCTTTTAAATCTAAATTTTTAATTGCATTAGCACTAGTAAATATAATTCCTTTGAAAGAAGAAAAATCTGAAAATTTACAATTTACCTTTTCAATACTTATTAATGGAATATGTGTAACTATATGACCTAAATTTTTAAATTTTAATATTAGTTCATAACTATTTTCTATCGGTCTAGTTAATAAAATGTGCATATCTACTTTTTGTATGAATTATTAGACTTTTTTTTTAATACTTCACCAACTTCTTTTCCAAGTTGACTAGCTAAATTTAAATTTTTTGATGATTTGAAATGAAATCTTTTATTTCCGTCTAAAGAAAATAATTCTGCTTCAATATTTATTTTATCTTTCACAATTTGAGCAAAGGCACCTACGGCAGTTTCGCAATCTCCTTCTAGAGCTTTAAGAACACCTCTTTCTGCTTGCACACAATGATAGGTGGGAAGATGGTTTATTTTTTTGATCAAATTGATCGTTTCTTTATCTTCTTTTTTACATTGCAATGCTATAACTCCTTGGCATGCACTTGGGATAATTTCTGAGGTTGAAAATACCTCTGTAATATTTTTTTCTAAACCTAAAGATTGAATTCCTGCATATGATAATATAATTGCATCATATAATTTTTCTTTTAATTTATTAAGTCTTGTATCAACATTTCCTCTAATTAATTTATAATTAAGATCTTTCCTTTTTTTTTTAATTGAAATTCTCGCCTAAAAGATGACGTTCCAACTATAGATTTTGATGGAAGTTCATTAAATGAAAGATTTTCTCTACTAATTAAAATTTCTCTAGGGTCGTTTCTTTTTAAAAAACATTCTGTTATTAAGCCGCTTGTTTCATTAGATGGCATGTCTTTCAAGGCATGGACCGCTATATGAATTTCATTTTCTAATAGCTTATCTTCTATTTTTTTTGAGAAAAGTCCTTTGCCACCAACGTCAGAAAGTCTCATATCTTGTACCTCGTCACCTCTGGTTGATATGTTTTTAATAATAATATCTTCCTCATTAAAATTGTTATTAGCCTCGATAATTTTTTTTTTTGCTATTTTTGCATAAATTAAAGCTAATTTACTCCCTCTTGACCCTATAATAATTTTTTTGCTTTTCATTTATTTAATTTGTTATTACTTTTTATAATGAAATTGTATTATTAATTAAAACAAATTTAATGAAAAAAAAAACGATCATTTTAGGAATAGAAACTAGTTGTGACGAAACTGCTGCAGCATTAATTGAGGAAAACAGTGGCCAAATACCAACTATTTTATCTAGTATTGTTTCAAGCCAAGTAAATGTACATAAAAAATTTGGAGGAGTTGTTCCTGAGTTAGCAGCAAGATCACATATAGAGAAAATTGATCTAATAGTAAAAAAAGCTATAGATGGAAGTGGTAAAAAAATAGAGGATATTGATGCAATTGCTGCTACAGCAGGTCCAGGACTGATTGTTTGTTTGTCCGTCGGTCTTAATTTCGGAAAAGCATTTGCATCATCGCTAAATAAACCATTTATTGCGGTAAACCACCTCGAGGGCCATGCTTTAAGTCCCAAACTCACAACAAAATTAGAATATCCTTATTTGTTATTATTAATATCCGGAGGCCATAGTCAATTCTTGAGTGTTCAGGGCTTAGGAAAATATAGAAGGCTAGGAACTACAATAGATGATGCTGTTGGAGAAGCGTTTGATAAAACTGCTAAGTTATTAGGTATTGAATTTCCAGGTGGGCCTTACTTAGAAAAATACGCTGAAAAAGGAAATACTGAAAGATTTATATTGCCAAAACCTATTCTAAACAAAGGTGGATGTAATTTATCATTTGCAGGATTAAAAACTGCTGTATTGAGAGTTTCAAAAGAAATAAAAAACAAAAAAGATAAATATGATTTGGCTGCGTCTTTTCAAAAAACAATAGAAATTATATTAAATAAAAAAACAGAAATTGCTTTTAAAGAATATAAAAAAATTAATAAAAATAAAAATAACACTTTCGTTGTAGCTGGTGGTGTTGCTTCTAACAAGAAAATCCGAAAAGTTCTCACAGATCTTTGTTTTAAAGAAAATTTCAAGCCAATTTTTCCACCTTTAGATTTATGCAGTGATAATGCAGCAATGATTGCAATGGTTGGTCTGGAAAAATTTAAAATAAAAAATTTTGACAATTTTGATCATCCTGTAAAACCAAGATGGCCTCTTGATAAAAATGCAATTTTTTTAAAAGGAGCTGGAGTTAAGTTGTAACTTATACCTCAATATTATCTATTTTTTTTTCGGCAGTATATTTATCATACAATTCTAAATAGGCTTTCTCTAAATTCTTAGTGAATAATTTGCAGTCATAAAGTGGTGATATAGAAACATTTTTTTTAATTTTTTCTTTAATGCTTTTTAAATAAATTGGATCTTTAATTATTTTATTGACTAATTTCTCATACTCCAAAAATGTTTTTGTAACTAACTCTTTTAAATTCATTGTATACAGTAAACTCGAAGCTACTCTGCTCGCAAATGAGTTTCCAATTAAAGTAACTATAGGTAATCCCATTCTAAGTGAGTCGCTACAAGTAGTATGGGCTGTATAGGGAAAAGTATCCAAAAATAAATCAGAAAATCTAATTCTAGTTAAATGTTTTTCTAATGGTAGGCGAGGGGCAAAAATTATTCTTTTTGAATCGATTTTTCTTTTAGATGCTTCAATTATTAAATTTTTATTAGAATAAATATTATCCTCTAATAACCATAATACGGTATTTTTATTACTTTCTAAAATATTCATCCAAACACTAAATACCTCGGGTGTTATTTTTTGATGCTGATTAAAACAACACAAAATAAATTTATCTTTTGGAAGATTAAAATCTTCTTTTGTAAAATTTGTATTTGAAATCTTTGTGTTTTTAATATTTGGCTGGTAAGAATTAGGTAAATAAATTATTTTTTCTGTATAAAACTCCTGCTTTTCGTTTGGTATTATTGTTTTGTCAGCAATTATATAATCTATTGATTTTGAACCACTTGTGCCTGGATAACCCAAAAAATTAATTTGTATTGGCGCACAACCTTTGGTGAAAGCCCCAAATTTATTTTCCATACCATTATTGCAGTGCGCCATTAAATCAACTGCAATATCTATTTCTTTTTTTTTAGAAAGATCGGAAATCTCTGCTTCGCTCATTGAATTTACATCAAAGAATTCATTAAAACTAATTTTTAATCTTTTATGCCATTGATCATCGCTTTTTATTTTTTGACCTAGATAAAATCCAAATATTTCGAACTTATTTTTATCATGCAATTCAAACATCTCAGCTGTCAGATGTGCTGTTGCATGGTTCCTAAAATCTGCTGAAAAATAACCTATACGAATTTTAGTATGATTTTTTTTTTTTAAAAAAATATTTTGTTTTTTTTCTTCAAAATTGTAGTTTTTAACCCAAATTTCCGATGCTTTTTTTTGTAAATAAGGAGAGTCTAAAATAGTAAGGATTGTAAAAGGGTATGATACTTTCTTTCCTTGCTCTAAGCCTAGTTCAATAGTTTCAAGATTTTTTTTTAAATCTCCCCAGTCACAAATTTTTGATTTAGTATGGACTATATAACCTAAGAGAAAAGGATACTCAGGATTTATAAGATATGCTTTTTTATAATTTTCTAATGCTTCTTGTAATCTGTCGATTTCAGATAATGCGTGACCTTTAAAAATATATGCATAAATATTATCTGGTTTAATTTTTATAGCTTGATCAAAACATAAAAGTGATTCTGTAGTTTTATTTAACTTAAGTAAAACATTTCCTTTATTATTATATGCATCTAAAAAGTCTGGTTTAAGCTCTATAGCTTTATTAAAATTTATTAGTGCGTCATTGAATTTTTGCAAATTTAAAAAAGCACTTCCTAAATTATTATACGCAAAAAAATATTTAGGGTTTATTTCTAAAGCTCTTTTCCATTTATCTATAGACTCATTATATTCTTTGAGTTGAAATAAAATTATTGCAAAAAGATTAAAAAATTCAGAGTTGTTAGTATTTTGACTCAAAACCTCTGAACATTTTTTTTTAGCTTCAAAAAAGTTTCTTTTTTTAATTAGATCAAAAATATCATTTATTTCAGAATTCATAAAATTGTATTATACAATTTATTTTGTTATAAGAAAATTCATTTAAATAATATATGAAGTATTGGTTATTAAAATCTGAACCCGACGTTTGGTCAATTAAACAACAAGAAAATATGGGAAGCAAAGGAGCAACTTGGGATGGAGTTAGAAATTTTCAAGCAGCCAAAAATTTAAAAGCTATGAAAAAAGGTGACTTGTGTTTTTTTTATCATTCAAATATTGGAAAAGAAATTGTTGGAATTGTAGAAGTAATAAAAGAATCCTTTATTGATCCAACTGATAAAATTAAAAAATTTGTAGCAGTAAAAGTGAAATTTAAAAAATTACTCAAATACCCTGTTTCACTTGAAAATATAAAAAAAAATAAAGAACTTAATCATTTAGCATTGATAAAACAGAGCCGTTTATCAGTAATGCCAATAGATATGAAAAGCTGGAAAATTCTGAATAAGATGAGTATTATTGAATGAAAAATTAAAATTATGGCAAAAAGACCAAAAAAAAAAGAAAAAAAAATTTAAGAAGAAAACAAGTAAGAAATCAAAATTAAAAAATAAAAATCAGGAGTTAATAATAAAAACTAGATCTGATTGGGCAAAGAAAGCACTTGTTAATAAAAATCAATATACAAAAAAATATAATCAATCGTTAAAAAAAAATGATGATTTTTGGAAAAAAGAAGGAAAAAGAATTACTTGGATAAAACCTTACAAAAAAATAAAAAATGTTAAATACAGCAAATCAGATGTACATATAAAATGGTACTATGATGGAACATTAAATGCATCGGCAAACTGTATAGATAGGCATTTAAAAAAAAATAAAGATAAAACAGCAATAATTTGGGTAGGTGATGACCCAAAAGTTCAAAAAAAAATTTCCTACAAACAATTACACATTGAAGTTTCCAAAACAGCAAATGCATTAAAAGACTTGGGAATTAAAAAAGGTGATAGAGTAACTATTTATTTAACTATGATACCAGAGTTGGCATATACGATGTTAGCATGTGCAAGAATTGGAGCTATACATTCAATAATATTTGGAGGTTTTTCACCTGATAGTATTGCGGGTAGAATAAATGATTGTAAATCTGACTATGTAATAACTGCTGATGAGGGGTTGAGAGGAGGAAAAACAATTCCTTTAAAATCCATAACTGATGAAGCGTTAATAAACTGTCCAAACGTAAAAAAATGCATAGTTGTAAAAAGAACTGGTAATAGAATTAATTGGGATGATGGTAGAGATGTTTGGTATAATGATATAATTAAAAAAGCTTCTCCTGTTTGTGAACCTGAGGAAATGGATGCAGAAGATCCTCTTTTTATTCTTTATACCTCTGGCTCAACTGGAAAACCAAAAGGCGTTCTTCACACAACAGGCGGTTATATGGTTTATGCTTCAATGACTCATCAGTATATTTTTAACTATAAACCAAAAGATATTTATTGGTGTACAGCTGACATTGGTTGGATTACTGGCCATAGCTATATAATTTATGGACCTTTAGCAAATGGAGCAACAACAATTATGTTTGAGGGAATACCAACTTATCCCGACTCGTCAAGATGGTGGCAAATAGTAGATAAGTATAAAGTAAATATTTTTTATACTGCGCCAACGGCAATAAGAGCACTGATGAGAGAAGGCGATAAACCAGTTAAAAAAACCTCAAGAAAATCATTGAAGTTACTGGGAACTGTAGGTGAACCTATAAATCCTGAAGCATGGCAATGGTATTTCAAAACTGTTGGAGACTCTAGATGTCCAATAGTTGATACTTGGTGGCAAACTGAAACAGGTGGTATACTTATTAGTCCACAAACAGGAGCTATAGACTTAAAACCTGGATCTGCAACTAAACCTTTTTATGGAATTAAACCAGTAATAGTTGATCAAGAAGGAAAAGTATTAAAAGGTGAAGCACAAGGAAGATTATGCATAGCCCAATCATGGCCCGGTCAAATGAGAACTGTTTATGGAGACCATAATAGATTTATAGAAACTTATTTTTCTCAATTTGACGGAAAGTATTTTACAGGAGATGGATGTAGAAGAGATAAAGATGGATACTATTGGATTACGGGAAGAGTAGATGACGTAATTATTGTATCTGGGCACAATTTAGGAACTGCAGAAGTGGAAAGTGCATTTGTGGCCCACCCAAAAGTAGCTGAGGCAGCAGTCGTGGGTTATCCTCACGATATTAAAGGTAATGGTTTATATTGTTACGTAACTCTCAATGTAGGTGAAAACCCTGATGGAGATCTTGAAAGAGAGTTAAAACTTTGGGTTAGAAAACAAATCGGTCCTATAGCAACACCAGATTTAATTCAATTTTCACCTGGTTTACCAAAAACAAGATCTGGAAAAATTATGAGAAGAATTTTAAGAAAGATCGCTGCAAATGAACACGAACAGCTTGGTGATACAACAACATTAGCGGATCCAAGTGTAGTTGATAGTTTGGTAAACAATAGAAAAAATATTTAAAATTTTATTAAATCTTTAAATTCTTTTCTAATATTGTCCCATTTTAAAATCATAGAATTTAAAACTATTTTCCTGTCTAAAGTTTTAAGTTCTTCGGCTACAGGCGACCATTCATATAAAGCTAATGCACTTTCATTAAATGGTAATGAGTTATAGTAAGTTTGCCAATTAATTTTTTGGACTCTATTTTTAAATTTTTCTTTACCTTTTGATACTATTTCCTCAGGCATTCCATTTTTTAATTCTTCATTTAAAATAGTTTCATAAATATCTTCTGCCTTATAAACATCTTGAAAATTAAAAAAAACTTTAAGATATGATATTGTGTAGAGTGTAAGATCTTGAAGAGATATACAATATATATTCCATTTGGCTTTATTCACTGAAGTCATAAAAGTATCATCGTCAAACATAAGGACATATCTTGTTCCCATTCTAGTTTTTAAATAACTATACAAAGTGACTTGAGAGACCCAAGCAGATTTTTTCTTTATAAAATCAGTTAACTCAGAGATATTTTTTATTTTTTTTTTTCGGAATAATTGCCTTGAACAAAGCAAATAAATAAATTTTAAAGTCACTAAGCTTTACATCTTTCAGTTTTAGTTTGTATTTTAAAACCATTTTCTCGTCCAGGTTGTTTATATTACAGAAAATCCCTTATATATACGCTTTTTAGGGGTTTAAATCTATTTTTTTATAAGTATGCTCCCATCTTTTAACCTATAGGGAGGATTAAAAATGTCAAAACAAGAACAACACTGGGAAAAAACTAAGATGTTGCTATTCGTTACATTAGCAATCTGGTTCGTTTTCTCAATTGGCATCTTTTTATTCGGAGCCGAAATGGAAGCGTCTAGCTTTAAGCCACTTGGATATCCATTGTCATATTATATGACATGTCAAGGGTCTCTTGGAATTTTTGTAATATTGATTTTTTGGTTTGCAAATAGACAAGAAAAGATAGATGACGAGTTCGGATTTACTGAAAGAGAGGATGACTAATGATTAAAGGTAAATTTATCGACAACTTGCCAAAAGTTTATGGAATGTATACGGGTGGTTTTATCGTATTCATAATACTTATGGCAATTGCAGAACAAGCAGGAGTAAGCAAAGACGCAATAGGTATAATGTTCGTTGCTTTTACAGTAGCGATCTATGCAATTATTGGTTACATGTCTAGAACACTTCAACTTGATGCATACTACGTAGCGGGGAGACAAGTTCCCACGGTATTCAACGGAATGGCCACTGCAGCTGACTGGATGTCAGGTGCATCATTTGTTGCTATGGCCGGTGGTATTTATTTCAAAGGCTACGGTTATATGGCACTTCTAGTTGGATGGACAGGTGGATATGTATTAGTTGCTTCACTACTAGCACCTTACTTAAGAAAATTTGGATGTTATACTGTTCCAGATTTTATAGGTACTAGATACGGTGGAAACCTAGCAAGGCTTAGTGCTGTAATAGTTTTAACAGTAGCATCATTCACTTACGTGACTGCACAAATAAACGCGACAGGAACAATTGCCTCTCAGGCACTTAACATTCCTTTTGAAATAGCAGTTTACGTAGGTCTAGCAAGTATATTAATTTGTTCTATGCTAGGTGGAATGAGAGCTGTTACATGGACACAAGTTGCACAATATATCGTATTGATTATTGCATACTTACTTCCAGTTTTTTGGATTAGTAATAAAATGGGAGCAGGTTTTTTCCCACACTTTATGCTAGCGGATGAAGTTGCAAGAATTGGTGAATTAGAGGCGCAATTCGGTCTAGGATCAGTTAAAAACTCAGCGGCAGATATGGCTCAAGTAAAAGCTTTTGGTAAAGTAGCAGGTATCACTAAAGCTCATGCTGAAGTGAACACTACACCGTGGAAATTTATTTCATTAGCAGTATGTATGATGGCAGGAACAGCTTCTTTGCCTCACGTTATGATGAGATATTTTACTACTCCAAGTGTAAGAACGGCTAGAAGATCAGTGGGTTGGTCATTATTTTTCATCTTCCTACTTTACTCTTCAGCACCGATGTTAGCTACATTATCTAAATTATCATTGATGGATCCAACATTACCAACTGGTATTATTGGAAAATCAATTGCTGATGTTCAAGCTATAGATTGGTATCAAAACTGGAATCAAGCTAAGTTAATGTACATTAACGACTTTAACGGAGATGGAACTCTTCAATTGAATGAGTTTTTCATGGCTGGTAAAGCTGTTGTTTTAGCAACACCAGAGATTGCTGGATTGCCTTATGTAATATCAGGACTAGTTGCTGCGGGAGGTATGGCTGCTGCCATGTCAACTGCTGACGGCTTAGTACTTGCAATTGCTAATGCTTTATCTCATGACTTATACTATAAGATCATTGATCCTAAAGCTGAAACAGCAAAAAGATTGGTTGTTGCAAGGGTACTACTTGTAATAATTGGATTTGCTGGAGCAACTATTGCTGCAATGGAAATTCAAGGTATCTTAGGTTCAGTTATCTGGGCTTTTGACTTTGCGATGTCAGGATTGTTCTTCCCACTTGTATTAGGAGTATGG
>MDTA01057242.1_pt1 | contig 28152 bp, 22 predicted proteins | sample 811151 | NCBI WGS metagenome assembly MDTA01 (sample SAMN05326648, study PRJNA326480) | marine metagenome | isolation source: seawater | place: Indian Ocean: South | collected 2010 | reverse complement strand
GACAAATGCAAACAGATTCAGCCCAATGCCTCACGTATTTTGATTACAGGCGTACTAACCCTGAATACAGTTATCGAGGCGGTCAATCGAGGTGAGATATTTCGCTTTTTAGCCAAACCTTGGATACGCGAAGAAGTACTCGCTACGGTTGACAACGCCGTTCAACGATATGCATTAGTCGAGGCAAACGAACGACTAAGTATCGATACTTTGGAGCTCAACGACAAGCTCGTAAAGTCAAATTCCGAGCTCGAAGACAAGATTCAGCAACTCGAACTCCAAGCCCGAGACTTGGAAGCGAGCAATCAGGTTCTCGAAGAGAATTTCAATCATTCCTTGGAAATTTGCTTTCGATTGATCGAAGCCTTTCATCCAGTCCTCGGTGAGCAAACCAAAGCCGTGGCTTCCATTTGCAAGGAGATCGCCACATCCGAATTGCTTTCCAAGCGGGATCGGGAAGTGCTAAAAGTGAGCTCTTGGCTGTATAATTTGGGGAAGATCGGACTACCTCGCGAATTGCTGACGAAGAGCTTGAATGATCCACAGAGCTTGACCGAACAAGAGCAAATATTGCTGCACCACTATCCTGTCTATGGACAGACTCTTTCCGGCTTCGTTGGAGCGCTCGAAGAGGTCGGCCTAACGATACGATCTCATCGAGAGCGGTTCGATGGACAGGGCTATCCAGATGGATACAGTCGCGAATTGATCCCAGAACCCGCTCGCCATTTGGCCATAGCCGTCGCGTTTGTCGAGTCCGCTCTACCGAGGGATGAAGCTCTGGAATACATAATTCGTAACTCGGGGAAGTCATTTCATCCGGAAGCTGTCAGGCTCTTCATGAAGAGTTCGAATCTCTCCAACCTTCCTAAGAAGGTGCGCGAACTCACTCTCGCGGAACTCGAACCGGGAATGGAATAGCTAAAGGAATTTACAGCCCATCGGGATTGTTGCTCATTCCAGAAGAAGAACGGCTGACGCACAGCATCATCAAAAAAATCAAAGAGCACGACTTCGCGAATCCCATCACCCAACGCCTGATGGTGTTCCGTTAAGGCGTATTCGTAGAGTTTCATCGCCCCAGCATATCTACGGATTTCCCGAGCTATTTGAATAGGGGAATCTCTCCATAACCAGATACCTCAAAACGAGGTAAAGTCGGTCCCAAATGGGTCGATTTACCTATCTAGCGTATAGCGTCCGGATCACCAAATCGATTTAAGCAAATTCAAATGAGCAGCCAGATTTCCCAATCAGGGGATACCGATTCCTCGCCCTCCATCGCCGGGAAATTCCTGACTTTCCTATTAGGCTCCGAATCCTATGGAATCGAGGTCCCCAGTATTCGGGAGATCATCCGCATGCAGCAGATTACTCCCGTTCCTAAAATGCCCGAGCATGTCCGGGGTGTCATTAATCTCCGAGGGAAAGTGATTCCCGTTATCGATCTCCGTATCAAGCTAGACCTACCCAGCGCGGAAGCTACTGATAAAACCTGCGTCATCGTATTGGACATAAAGTCTGAATCCAACGAAAGCGCACTCCTGGGCATAGTAGTCGATGCAGTCGAAGAGGTTCTCAATATTGAATCCGATCAAATTGAGCCTTCACCAACCCACCTTTGGAGGAAACTAAGATGAAAAAGAACGTTCTACTCGTAGAAGACGACCCGGCTTTGCGCATGGTTGTCAGGGAAGTTCTCAAGGAAGATTTCAATGTCGACGAGGCAGACAATGGCGACACGGGAATCGAGAAAGGTGTGAACACCGAAGCCGATCTAGTCATTCTCGACTACCACTTGCCGAAGAAAGATGGTCTCGAGGTGATCGCCGAGATCAAGAAAGCCCATCCTTCTGTCCCTGTTATCGTGTTGACCGGGTATTTGAGTCCGGAATCCGAGAAGCAATTCAACCATCTCGGAGCCAGCAAGATATTCCCCAAGCCATTCAACTACCGCACGCTTTTGGATGCCGTCAAATTACTCTCTAGCAATCCATCCGAGATCGCTCAAAACGCCGCCTCCATCGCATCCGCTCAATCGGGAAGCCCAGATCCCGTAAGCGAGATTTCCGATAGCAAAGCCCTCCGCGAAAGCTTGAACACATTAGCAGCCCTCGCCGAAAAAGTAGAGTTCATGCAAGCGACGACTGAAAAACATTGGATGGAGCCGTGCGATCTACACTCAATCCGCGAAACAGTTCGATTAATGGAAGCGGAAATCAGGACCTACTACGGGAAAATGAACGAAGCGATCATGGCCCTCCCGAACCCGATGGGTTCAACGCTCCTCTCCGCGAGCAAGCCTTGTGTTCTCGGCAACAACTAACTCTGTAAACCCTTCGCTAAACCCTCCCGGGATGATTGATTGATTCTTAGAATCAGAGCACAATACCGATTACCTAGTCGAACACAGAACGAAGCCGGAGACTCCGCTAAAAACCGATCCCACCAATGAAGATGAACATCCTAATCGTAGACGACGATCCTGCAATCCGGCTATTGCTATTCACCGTGTTCGGCGAAAAGCACGACGTTTCTGTCTTATGCGATGGGCACAATGCGGTATCCGTACTTTCGGACCCGAACCATCAATTCGATGTGGTTCTGCTCGACTTGAAAATGCCCCGCCTATCCGGGGAGATGGTATTGGAGTTTCTCTCAGGATGGCAGGATATCAAAACGAAATTCATCATCGTTTCCGGATTTCCAAGCGAAGCAGAGCATCTCGAATACAACAATCTCATCGCCACCCTGCCAAAGCCGTTTAACATTAAAGAGCTCGTGCGTCTCGTCGAAAATTCGACGGACACTCAGTTGGAAGCAGTGTAGGAAACGCTAGGGCGAATTTGGACCATCGCCTTTCTCGTCTGACCTGTATTTGCCATAGGTATTGGCGATTTGTCCCGCTGCGACCTTCCCATAAACCGCCTTCATTTTTGGCGGAAGCGAAGTCTTCAAGAGCAAGCGCTCATTCTCGCGATCCAGAATCAGGAGCTTCATTAAATTCGAACGAGCTTCTTCCACAAGGGACTCCAAGCCGCGGGGAAACGATTCTGGCTCATCGATTGTCTGCCTGCAGTTTAGCGTGGATTCCCAAGAATTCTTCTAGGGATTTGCTATTTGGAAAAAATGTCTACAGCCTCCGCGACATCGATTAGAAATCGCTAATGCCAGAATCGTTCATAGAGAACCCAGCTGCCGACTCCGAGTCTACGTCTCGGGCCGAAGAGTCGAAAGCTCGCGCTCTCGCCGAATCGCTCCTCGAGTCCTCGGCCGATGGTATTCTCGTTCTCGATCGTTTCGGAGTAGTCGAGAATCTAAATCAATTGGCCCAAATTCTTTTGGGCAAATCCTCTAGCGATGCTGTCGGGAGATCCGTTAGCGAAGTGTTTCTCGCTTTCGATCCTGAGACGGATGAACCCATAGACCTGACCTCCGAAAAGTTCCGCAATCCCCAGTTCTCGTCAACGCGAGCCTACCTTCTCAAAACTGACGGCAGCCGAGCGCCCATCGCCTTTCAGCTCAAACCCAACGCCAACCCGGCTCGGCCCGAACTTTCCGGAGCCCTCCTTTTCATAAGCGATCAGAGCCAGACCGAGTCCAAGGAAGCCCAGATTCGCTTGATTGCCACTGCCTTGAAGAGCATAGGCGAGGGGGTCATTATCACTGACAAGAATTGGGCCGAAGGCGACGCCCGCATTCTATATGTGAACGACGGATTTTCCGAGATTAGCGGCTACTCGGAAATCGACGTCGTAGGAAGAGGGATCTCCTTGCTCCACGGGAAAAACACAGATTTTTCGATTATCGAGGAAATGATTCTCGATATCCAAGCTGGTCGAACCGCCGCGGGGGAGATGGTCGGCTACAAGAAGGACGGGACCGAATTCATAATGGCGTGGAAGGTGTTTCCCGTTTTCGCTTCAGGCGCGGAAATTTCCAACTACGTGGTCATCCAACGAGACGTTAGCCAAATTCGGCGTCTCGAGCAAGACCTCTTCCAATCCCAAAAAATGGAGGCGGTTGGACGTTTGGCGGGCGGCATAGCCCATGATTTCAATAATATCCTGGCGGTGATCCTTTCATTTTCGGATCTGATTTTAGAGTCGAAAGAAGAGGATGATACCAACGCGAAATACCTGAAGGAGATCCGCAAGGCCGCCGAAAAAGCGACCGACCTCACCCAGCAGCTCCTGTCATTCAGTCGACGCAACAAAAACCTGAAGCCAGAAATTCTCGATGCCATCAAGGTCGCGAAGGACATGCAGAAGATCCTGCGGCGCCTGATCCCAGAGGACATCGAATTCGCCGCCCAATTCTCCCCGACTCCGGTGCACGTTAATCTCAACCGTACCGCCCTCGAACAAATCCTTATCAATTTCACGACCAACGCCCGTGACGCCATGCCCGATGGAGGCAAGATCTCATTCTCCATATCCGCATGCTCCGCGGAAGAAGCTGCCAAGCACCTACCCGATCACATCGAGGCTCGACCATGCATGTTGCTCAGTTTTCAAGACAGCGGGATGGGTATCGACGAAGCGACTCAAGAACGCATTTTCGAACCTTTCTTTACCACCAAGGACACCGGGAAAGGAACGGGGCTCGGCCTATCGACCGTATACGGAATCGTCCGCCAGTCGAATGGCCATATCGAATTGACCAGCGAGATCGGCAAGGGAACGCGATTCCGAATCTTTCTGCCGCAAGTAGCTGCCAAAGAAGTAGAGAGCGAAGATGAAGGCGCCATTGTTCCAGCGGCCAATTTATCATCGAGCAACCGGGAAACGATCTTGGTTGTCGAAGACGACGAGACGATGTGCGACTGCATTTCCGGCCTGCTGGTATACCACAATTACGAAGTGTTCTCTACCAATTTAGCCGAGGACGCTATCGAGTTCTTCGAGGAATCGAATTCGGACATTCAATTGCTTATTACAGACCTCATCCTCCCAAAAATGCGAGGCTCAGAACTCGCCGAGCGGCTGGTGGACAAGAATCCGGATATGAAAGTGATTTTCATGACTGGCTATTCCGAGGAGGTCTACAGCCAGTTCAAGCTCCCCGAAGACGCCACGGTTCTCAAAAAGCCGTTTTCGCTCAAGGGCGCTCTGACCACCGTGCAAAAGCTACTCCAAAGCGACGCCAAGCAGTAGCGCGGCGCTGTAGCCCGCGTTCTCGTATTGAAGCAAATCTGTCGCGGGCTAAAGCGCCGCGCTGCTTAAACCAATCACGGTCGTTATCGGCAAAAGACAGTGATCCAAATTAATCTGTTTCGCCGAGCCAAGTGCCCCGAAGAGTCAGGCTCGAAACGAACCATCTACCACTTTTCCACCGGCCCTTTCGGAACCTTGATTTTCTCAGTTGAATTTTTGTCAGTTATTGAAGAATACAAATCAGCCGGTTGGTACCGCTCTTGAAGCTCGCCCGTATCGTCGCAAAATCGGCTGCGCCACTCTCGGTATTCACCAAGAATCTCATTGAACTCATTCCAGCTAGAAAAGCGGACCACGCGATCCTTGAAGTACTTGCTCGGCCCGAAGCGTTTCGCATACCAAGGGGCCACTTTGCGGAACTGCACGCAACCGCGATCCTCGCCATAAAACTCGATCATCCGCCGCAAATGGATCAGCATTAAATTCACACGCTCCTCGAATGAGGGATCAGGCAATAACTCGCCTGTATTCAGATAGTGCTTAGTTTGTTTAAAAATCCAGGGATTGTAAAAGGCTCCACGGCCAATACTGACGCCATCGCACCCCGTCTCCTCCAGCAAGATACGAGCAGCTTCAGGTGTCGTCACATCGCCATTCCCTATTACGGGTATGGTTGTCACGGCATCTTTAACCTTTGCGATACCCGCCAGATTCACAGATCCCGAAAACCCTTGGGCTCGTGTTCTTCCATGTACGAATATTCCCGATACACCTACGTCTTCAAGCGTTTTGGCCAAATCGGGAGCTGAGATATTATCGTCATCCCAACCAAGTCTCATTTTAGCCGTTACGGGTATTTCGAGCGCGTCAACCATCCCCTTCACTAACCGCTGAGTCGCCACGAGATCTTTCATCATGGAGGATCCGCTCCCAGTCTTAGTGACCTTCTTAACCGGACACCCCATATTGATATCGACCATCTGCGCTCCCCGCTCTTGGACGATCAAGGCCGCCTCTCGCATCTCCTCCGGAATACCGCCAAAAAGCTGCACGGACATTGGATGCTCACGAACATCGGTTGCGATCATTTTAAAGGCCACCGGACGTTTCTCTATCAGCGAGCGGGCATTCACTAGGTCGGTGGTGACTAGTCCCAATGCCCCAAGCGACTTAGCCGTCAGCCGAAACGGGAGGTTCGTGTAGCCAGCTAAGGGCGATAAACAGAGATTGGACTCTAATTCAATGCCACCCAGTTTCATAAGAAAAGAGCCAAGCCGTAAACGCCTATCCAGCCGAATGGCAACTGATTTAGCTTAACCCTTTAGAGTCCCCATGTCTCGCCGCCGCTCACAGATCACGATCTGGGATCGCCCGCGGCTCGCGGGCAGGGGTTGAGCGTCTCGTCCGATTCCTGACTCTACTCAGACAATCAGTTCCGAGGCAGAACACCTCAAAAAATGCGGGCGAGCCGCCCGCGGTCCCATTTGCGACAAGTCGCTATATCTTAACCTCCAGAGCGGCCAAGGCTGACTTCAAACTCGGGTCCATTGGGTGCCCATTGTAAAGCACTTTACCCTCTGCGTTAACAAGTATCATACGGGGTATGGAATCGATCATGAGCAGGCGGCTCAAGGGCCGATCTTCCGGCTCTAGCAACCACGGCATCACGTCCATGTTGTGCTGGTCGCGAACTTTCTTAGCCTTCCCGATCGGATCGTCGGCATCGGTGTTCATAGCCATGACCACGACCCCTTGCGATGGAAGTGTTTCCCCTTTTGTCCTGAGCTCCGGCATGAGCTGCATGCAAGGTCCGCACCAGCTAGCCCAAAAATCGATGAGCAAGGCCTGATTTCCTCCTAGCCACTCGGTCAATGTCTTCTGCTCGCCATCGGCGCTCGCGATCGTCAGGTCCATCGGGATCCGGAGATTCGCCATTGCGGATTCTTGGATTTCCTTGCGCCTCAGCTCCGTCATAAGCTGCAACAGCCCAAATGCCTGATTGTATTGAGGGGAGTTCACGAAGGAACTGGCTGCCTGTTTTTCAAACTCGCCAGTATCGTTTGCCTCGTAGGCTTGAATCGCTCTGATAGAAGCAACCAATCCGATTAGCTGCCGCTCGGAATGAAAAGGCTTGTCCATTCCGTATTCCAAATTCCCAGAAACGGCTTCTAGTTTTTCCAGGTGTCCAAACAATTCCGGCATATTGCCCGTCGAGAGAAAGTGAATGGTTTGCGCTTCAATTAGAAAATGCGATTCCACACCGGCCTCTTCAGCAGCCGCGTAGGCCTCTTCGAAAGATACTTCAGCAACACGAGCCGCTTCGTACAAGTGATCCTTAGGAGAATGCGAATGGCCATCAACCTCCTCCGCCAAAACCATCGGCAACCCATACAACGCCACCGCGACGAGGCCAATACGCATGTTCACTTTCATGGATGGGATACGACCGAGGCTTTCCCTTGCATGCAAGACGATTCGCCTTCTCGGACAATTAGGACTTTCTAAAAGCATCCGATTGATCCAGATTCGCGCCATGTCATACGCGTCGAACGACGACGAAATTCTGCAAACCCTGAAAAGGCATTTCGGGCACGACTCCTTTCGTCCTCTCCAAAAAGAGATCATATCCGATTTTCTCGGTGGCAAAGACGTATTCGCACTCTTGCCAACCGGAGGAGGCAAGTCGCTTTGCTATCAGCTCCCTGCGGTAATGCTCGACGGACTAACCGTGGTCATATCGCCGCTAATCGCTCTAATGAAAGACCAGGTCGACGGGCTCGAGGCCAATGGCATACCCGCTACATTCCTGAACTCTTCCCTCAACAAGACGGAGGCCAAGAAACGCTACGCTAAGCTTTTCGCTGGAGAATATCGAATCCTCTACGTCGCTCCAGAAAGGCTCATGCTTTCCGGTTTTCTTGAAGATCTCCGCCAGTGGAACGTCTCCCGCTTCGCCGTGGACGAAGCCCATTGTATAAGCGAATGGGGGCACGACTTTCGCCCGGAGTATCGGCAGCTTTCCAACCTGAGAAACCTTTTCCCGGATCTTCCATTCCTAGCCCTAACGGCAACCGCTACCGATCGAGTCCGAACGGATATCCTCACTCAATTGCGGCTGAAAAATCCCAAAACCTACGTGGCTAGCTTCAATCGCCCCAACCTGACCTATCGGGTTGAGACCAAACAGGCCGTTTTTCAGCAAATTCTTCGATTCGCTCAAAGTCGCCCCTTCGACAGCGGTATCGTCTACTGCCATTCACGTAAGGCCACCGAGTCCTTGGCCGATCGTCTGCAGCAATCCGGCATTGAAGCCCTCCCCTATCACGCCGGTATGACCCCTCTCAAACGGATGGAGAATCAAGAATCGTTCATCCGTGATGAAACCAAAGTGATCTGCGCTACCATCGCTTTCGGGATGGGGATAGACAAACCCGACGTCCGTTATGTCATTCATCAGGACCTTCCGAAAAACGTCGAGGGCTACTACCAGGAAACTGGGCGGGCGGGCCGCGATGGGCTACCCGCCGCATGCGTTCTTTTCTTTAGCCCGGGCGACGTTGCCAAGCAACTCCAATTCATTTCAGAAAAGCGAAGCTGGAAAGAGCGCGACGTAGCCAGCGAACAACTACGGCAAATGGTTCACTATTCCGAGTCCTCCGAATGTCGCCGCAAAACGCTCTTGGCTTATTTCTCTGAATCCTGGCCTCATGAAAACTGCGGCAACTGCGACAATTGCCAAAACCCGAAAAAGACGATCGACGGGACCGTTCCCGCTCAGAAATTCATGTCCTGCATTTTCCGGGTTCAGCAAGCCAGCGGGTTCGGTGTCGGCATCAATCATATTGTAGACGTGCTTCTCGGTAGCAAGAGCGAGAAGGTTCTCAAATGGGGGCACAATCGGCTATCCACTTATAACATCGGCCAGGAATACAAACGAGCCGACTGGCAGGCGTTTGGCAGAGAGTTGATACGCGAAGGCTATATCGACCAGAATCCGGAAAGTCATAGTGTCCTGGAATTGACGTCCAAAGGCCGCATCGCTCTTCGCGAGCGAACCTCGATCTCCCTAACTCAGCCGACCAGCGTAGAGAAGCCTGAAAGGCGTTCGAGGCTTGGCCAAACCGGAGCAATAGAATGCGACGAATCTTTGTTCGCCACTCTTAGGGCCGTGCGCAAAGAGCTCGCTAACGAACAGGGCGTGCCGCCCTACATTATCTTTTCCGACGTGTCTCTGCGCGAGATGGCTCGAGACTTTCCCACACATGAAGAGCAACTATCTGAAATCAGCGGCGTCGGATTGAAGAAGCTCGAGCGGTACGGGGAAAGCTTCTTGAATGCCATCAAAGAATTTCTGGAAGCGAACCCAGATGCCGGTATCGAGGCATTGGAAAATACATCATTTCCTGCCTAGCCGAGATCGATATTTTTTGGTGAGGAAGGTTGAGGTAGAATCGAAACAAATATGTACAAGCGAAGCCTATTCCTATTTCGACGCGACCTTCGGCTTAACGACAATAATGGGCTAAACGAAGCCCTATCTAAATCGAAAGAAGTCATCCCAGCATTCGTGTTCGATCCTCGGCAAATCGAGCCACACGACTATCAGAGTCTGCCTGGACTATGGTTTATGCGGGATGCTCTCGAATCACTGAATCGCAGTCTCATCGCAAAGAAATCTAGCCTACACACTTTCAAATGCCGACCCGAAAACCTGGTTGATTCTTGGGCGAGTAAAAACCAAGTCGATGCTATTTGGGTCAACCGCGACTACACGCCTTTCAGTAAGAGACGCGACGAGGCCATCCAAGCGGCCTGCCGCAAAAACGGTATCGATTTCCACTCCTGCCATGATGCGCTCATCAACACTCCGGAATCCACGCTCAAATCCGACGGATCTCCCTACACCGTTTTCACCCCTTACTTTAATAACGCCCGGAAGAGGCGCGTATCCAAACCGGCCCCTCTCAAATCGGATTCGGGTAAGCTCTCAAAAGTCCCTAGCGAGATCCCCATCGAGGACGCCCTAAAGCAAATTGTTAAGGGCGTACCGAAATACGACTCTATCGCTGGCGGGCAAGAATCGGCCCTAGAAGCGATCAATCAATCCTGCCAGCTGAGCGACTACGATACGACTCGAGATCTCCCGGCTCTCGAGGCAACGAGCCACTTGTCACCCCATCTTAAATTCGGTACCTGCTCCGTCCGGCAAGCATACTGGGCAATTGCTGGCAAACTCGGGCAAACCCATTCGCTAATTCGACAATTCTATTGGCGGGACTTTCTCACTCATATTGCCTTTCACTTTCCCCGCGTATTCGGAAATGCATTCAAATCTCAATACAGTGGCATAGCTTGGAAACACGATGAGGCTTCGTTTCAACTCTGGCAGGAAGGGCGGACTGGGTTTCCTATCGTCGACGCCGGTATGAGACAGCTCAACGCAACAGGCTTCATGCACAATCGGCTGCGTATGATAACCGCCTCTTTTCTTACTAAGGACCTGCATATCGACTGGCGTTGGGGCGAACGCTACTTCGCCCAGAAGCTAGTTGATTACGATCCCTGCGTAAACAATGGGAATTGGCAATGGGCGGCCTCAACCGGCTGCGACGCTCAACCCTATTTCAGGATTTTCAATCCGTGGCGCCAACAAGAACGCTTTGATCCCGATTGCCAATACATACGGAAATGGATACCCGAACTCGACAACGCCAACACAAAACAAATACACAAATGGCAAGGCGAGCTAGGCATTGATTACCCAACTCCAATCGTGGACCACAAACGCGCTAGCCAGAAAGCGAAAATGCTATTTCAATCGATCTAGAAATTTTTCCGACTATAACTCTGCTATGAAACGAACCATCCTGACCCTACTAGCCATTTCCATTTCCTTCGCGACTGGACACGCCGAACGCCCGAACATCGTTTTCCTTTTCGCGGACGATCAACGCCCTGACACGATTGCCGCTCATGGGAATGAACACATACAGACCCCCCACCTCGACCGGCTTGCTGCCAATGGGCTAAGTTTCACTAGCAATTACTGCGCAGGAAGCTATAGCGGGGCCGTCTGCGTGGCTAGCCGCAGCATGCTGATGACTGGCAGGCACTGGCACCGAATCGATGATACCAAAGATTGGGAAGGCTTGCCCACTCTGCCCGAACAGCTCGGAAAAGCGGGCTATCAAACTTTCGCCGTCGGCAAGTGGCACAATGGGCTCAAAACACTGGCCCGCTCTTTCCAGGCGGGACGCAATCTCTACATGGGAGGTATGGCGGACCACACGAAAACTTCCGTCCAAGACCTGCTACCCAATGGCGAGCTAACGGAAAAAAAGGTCGGGAAGCGCTTTTCCAGCACGCTCTTCGCCGACGCCGCCATCGACTTCATCGAATCCCACTCCAGCGATTCCCCCTACTTTCTCTACGTCTCGTTCACCGCTCCGCATGACCCCAGAAACCCGCCTCCAACGTACCGAAAACTATACTACGACAATCGACCTCCGCTACCGAAGAATTTCTTGCCGGACCACCCCTTCGACACAGGGCATCTAACCGGAGGGAAACGAGACGAAAGCCTGGCGTCACACCCACGGAAGCGGAGCGATGTAAGCGATCAGCTTTGCGAGTATTATGGGCTGATAACTCAGCTGGACAGCCAAGTCGGTCGCATACTCGACGCCATTGAAACCAGTGGCCAGAGCGAGGATACCATAATTATCTACACCGCTGATCATGGCCTAGCCATGGGCTCTCATGGCCTGCTCGGGAAGCAAAACCTTTACGAGCACAGCATGGGAGCCCCGTTGATCGTATCCGGGCCTGGCGTCCCCAAAAATCGGATGACCAGCGCCTTCACCTATATTCTCGATCTCCACAAGACCATTCTGGAACTAAGCGACACTCCCATCACCGAAGACATCGACGGTGTAGACTTGAGCCCTCTATTCGGCAACCCGAACGCCCGTACGAGAGATTCGGTCTTTCTCGCTTTTCAAGATAAAATGCGGGCCATTCGCGATATGCAATACAAACTGCACGTGTATCCAGAAATCAATCACAAGGTTCTATTCGATCTCGAAAACGATCCAAATGAAATGTACAACTTGGCTGACAATCCGCTGTATTCGGACAAAGTGGATGAGCTAACCGAGCTGATGAAATCCTGGCAGAGAAAAGTGGGCGATCCTTCACCCTTGAGCGTCGCCAACCCGGGGCCCAAAGAAATCGACTTTCGAACAGTCGAGCGCACCCTGGATAGATGGCAGCCAGAATGGATCCGCGAAAAGTACTTCGACGGACGTAGCGATCCTGATCACGGGAACTAGGCCATGCCATCGACATTCTGACATCACCCGCGGCTCGCGGGCATTTTAATACCACACGCCAAAAGGATAAGGTATTGGGCTGGACGCCCAATACAGCCCGCGAGCCGCGGGCGATCCCAGGAGGGGAATTCCGCGCTGTACTTATACCATTTACGAAATATCCCAGCAAATGGAACGCTTGCCACGCTCAGGCGTCGTAGTTTGTCTCGATTCGCTTTGGATAATCGCAAACACAATTCAGCAAGCTCAGCCAAGCTTCCAATCGGCGCCCTCTTTCTCATTGTCTCTCTCGCCTTGGGTGGGCTTGCCCAAAGGCTCGATGCTGATGATGAGGACACAGATGATTCTTCCCTTTCGGGCGAATCGATGGCGGCCTATGTTCTAAAGCAGCTGAATGACCGTGAACAGGCAGCTTATGCTCGATACGAAAAGGCTCTAGCCAAAGAAGACGTCCACTCGGTGCAAACGGAATTGCAATCCATAGTGGACGGATACGAACGACTAATTAACGCCTCCCCGGAATACGCAGCCGCCTATATCTCGTACGGAATGATGCTTCACCGGATTGGGGAACGGAAAACTAGCAACGCCATCCTAGCCAGGGCAGACGAGCTCGATCCCTATCACGCTATCGTCAAAAACCAGTTGGGAAACTACCAAGCCGAAGATGGGAACTACCTGGAAGCTATGGCCTTCTACAACATGGCAATCGATTTGCGGCCCGAAGAGCCCCTCTATCATTACCAATTAGGTAACCTGCTATTCGCCTACAAAAAATTCTTCATAGACGATAAACTCTTCCTCCCAGACGGGATGGATTTGGAGATACAAAAGAAATTCCGAGAAGCAGCCATGCTAGCGCCCGCCCACCTGCCCTATCGCCTTAGGTATGCCCAGAGCTTCTTCGACGTGGCTCGACCGAATTGGGAGGCGGCTCTGGAACAATGGCAGCAACTGGTCGACTTCGTCCAGTCACCCGAAGAAAAGCAGATGATGCAGCTGTACATGGCTAGGACTCGCTTCCTCATGGGGCACCACACTGCTGCTCGCAAAATCATCAGAAAAATCGATGAACCCAGCCTGGAGCACTCCAAGCAGCTACTCATCGACGAAATCAACGCCAAGCACCCAAGGTAAGGGAACGTTGATCACACAGTTTGTAAGGTCTTGTAGGGGCGTCGCTCGCGGCGACCGCGAACGAACTGGGCACTCAATGGATTCAGTTGAGGCCTCTTCAACCTTCAACCTTCATCCTTCCGCCTTATTTCCCCCAGGCTTCAAGCAGGGCCGCGCCCATGTCTGACGGGGTCTTGGCAACAACTACGCCGGCATCTTCCATAGCCGCGATTTTCGCATCCGCCGTGCCACTACCGCCAGAAACGATCGCTCCCGCATGCCCCATTCGTCTACCGGGAGGAGCGGTGGTACCCGCGATGAATCCAGCTACTGGCTTCTTCACATGCTCCTTGATGTATTCTGAAGCCTTTTCCTCGGCATCTCCACCAATCTCCCCTATCATGACAATGGCTTCCGTATCGGGATCCTCGTTAAACAATTTAATGGCATCGGTGTGGTTCGTTCCATTGATCGGGTCGCCTCCAATTCCGATACAAGTGGATTGACCATAACCCAAACAGGTGACTTGCCAAACCGCTTCGTACGTGAGGGTGCCAGACCGCGAAACGATTCCGACTGTACCCGGTTTATGGATATAACCTGGCATAATCCCGATTTTACATTCTCCTGGAGTTATAACCCCTGGGCAATTGGGCCCAATCAATCGGGCGTTTGTCTCCAAAAGCTTCCGCTTCACGATCGCCATATCCTTGACCGGAATTCCTTCGGTTATGGCTATGATCAATTCGATTCCCGCATCGAGGCATTCCAGTATCGAGTCCGCTGCGAACGGTGGAGGCACGAATACGCAGGCCGTATTGGCTCCTTCATTCTCAACGGCACCGGTAACTGTGTTGAATACGGGAACCTTATCTTCGAATTTCAGGCCTCCTTTTCCAGGGGTCACCCCCGCGACGACTTGGGTTCCGTATTCCATGCATTGCTTCGCATGAAATCCGCCTGACTTGCCAGTAATCCCCGTAAAAACGACTCGAGTATCCTTATTAACCAATACGCTCATTGTATAATTTCCTCAATTACAGTGCTCAGCTTTCGTTCGCTACGATATCCACGATTTTCTGGGCTGCGTCCGCTAGGCTGTCTGCGGAGGTGATTTCGATTCCGCTTTCGGCTAGAAGTTGTTTACCCTTCTCAACGTTCGTTCCTTCCAGGCGTACTACCAACGGCTTGTCTAAGCTAACTGCTTTCGCTGCTTCGATAACGCCTTCCGCTATCACGTCGCACTGCATAATTCCGCCAAAAATATTAACTAGAATGCCCTCAACTTTCGGATCGCTCAGAATGATTTTGAATGCAGCCGTCACTTGCTCAGCCGTCGCGCCGCCACCCACATCGAGAAAGTTCGCTGCTTCGCCACCACAGTGATTGATAATATCCATCGTAGCCATGGCTAGTCCTGCTCCGTTTACCAGGCAGGCGATATTTCCATCGAGAGCGATGTAGTTAAGATCGAACTTCGAAGCTTCGATTTCTTTTGGATCCTCTTCGTTGAGATCGCGAAATTCTACGATGTCCTTGTGGCGGTATAGGGCGTTGGAGTCGAAACTAACTTTCGCGTCCAAAGCCATCACGCCCCCATCTGAAGTGCTGATCATAGGGTTGACTTCCACCATGTCCGCATCGGTTTCCCAAAACATCTTGTAGAGATTGAAGATGAGCTTAGCGCACGCTCCCGCCTGCTTGCCTTCGAAGCCCAACTTGAAGGCGATGCCCCTAGCCTGATAGGCCTGGAGTCCGATTACGGGATCGACGAAAGCCTTGAAAATCTTTTCCGGAGTTTCTTCCGCAACTTTCTCGATTTCCACACCGCCCTCTGTCGAAGCCACTACCACCGGAGCCGATGTCGCCCGGTCCATGAGGATAGCGAGGTAATACTCCTTTTCGATATCCGCGCCTTCAGTGAAATAGATCGTCTGCACTTCGCGTCCTGCAGGACCTGTCTGCACAGTCACCAGAGTGTTGTTGAGCATTCGATTGGCAAAATCGATGGCTTCGTCTTTTGAATTAGCCAGCTTTACACCGCCCTGAAACCCATCGGTGAAGGTGCCTTTGCCCCGACCTCCCGCGTGAATCTGCGACTTCACAACAACTAGCCCATCGTTGAGGCTATCGATGCAAGTCCCGAACTCTTCTTTCGAGCTAGTGGCCGCTCCCTTCGGACAAGGGATCCCGTAAGTTTCAAATAACTGCTTTGCCTGGTATTCGTGAATATTCATTTTTGAGCCCTAAATGGGGAAGTTCTGCATTAAGATTGGCCGCGCAGAAAAATCAAAGAGATATCTAGGCACGGAGGCAATTTGACCCGGCAAACGAACGAAATCTTGCGAAACCATCATTGCGAAGCGTTGGCAACTAGCAGCCGTTGGGTAAGGAATGCCGTCTGTTTCGATGAAATTTCCTGGCATCCTTTCTTGGCCAACGCGAGGAGCGATCCCAATTGCTCCTCAGAAAAAGTTGCCTCTTCTCCCGTACCCTGAACTTCGACATACTGGCCGCTTCCCGTCATCACGACATTGAAATCAACACTGGCATCCCGATCCTCGACATAGGGAAGATCCAATACCGGCTGCTCCTCGAAAATTCCGACGCTTATCGCCGCCACCGAATCGTTGAATGGATTCTCTTTTATGGCCTCATCATCTATGAGTTTCTGTACCCCCAGCCTGGCTGCGAGATACGCCCCAGTAATCGAAGCAGTCCGCGTTCCGCCATCTGCCTGAAGCACGTCGCAGTCCACCCAAAGCGTGTAACCAGGAAGTTTCTTTAGGTCCGTAACCGCTCTGAGCGACCGGCCAATCAATCGTTGGATCTCTACGGACCTCCCGTCCAAGCGTCCCTTCGACGAATCCCGCTGTTTGCGATCGTGCGTGCTGTAGGGAAGCATCGAGTACTCGGCCGTTAGCCAGCCGCCTTCCACATTCTGGGCCCGCATCCAGCCAGGCACTTTCTTTTCCAGCGTAGCCCCGCAAATGACCTTGGTGTTCCCAAACGATACCAATACCGATCCGGTCGCGTTCGCCGCGAAATCCGCCTCGAAGGTTATTGTTCGCAACGCGTCCGCTTCCCGCCCATCGGGCCGTGAAAATCCACTCATCCGGCGATCAGAACCGGTTCCCTAAAATCGAGCAAGGAGTTTGTTCGACAAATACCAAACCTCTCTCAAACTCCACGGTCGTTATGGAAGCCAGTTGGATGTCGAGATTTATAGTAGGAACTATCACAGCCCTTTTGTTACCTGCCGGACTGATCGGCGAAGGCGCCTTGAAATGGGACCAGACCATCGTTTCGATGGATGCGGAGTTTGGCCAACAAGAGGTTAACGCTCACTATCCTTTCACAAACGCCAGCGACTCGGTGGTCACCATATCGAAAACCCAGGCTTCCTGCGGGTGCACCGTACCGACTTTAGAGAAGAAAACCTACGCGCCCGGAGAATCCGGCGAACTCCATGCCCATTTCGATATCGGAAGCCGAGTCGGAAAGCAACGCAAGGAAATCACCGTAGGCACGGAAGAGGGCGGCGACAACCATTCCTACACGCTCGTTCTCAATGTGGAGATCCCACAGTTGATACAGCTCAAACGCCGCGCGTTGCTCTGGAAAGTGGGAGAAAAACCTGATCCCAAAGACTGCGAAGTCATCATCCATACACAGCGCCCCATGAAGATAGACGGCGTCGCCTTGAAGAATGGCAAACCCGCTGACTCCAGTTTCAATTTCGAGATCGAGGAAATCGAAGCCAATCACAAGTACCGTCTCATCATCACTCCGAAGAATACCAAGGCCAAGGTTCGGGAAACCTGCTTCTTTACCAGCGAGGACGATACGGAAAAGCGGCTCAAGGATTTCCCGATCTACGCTTGGATTAGATAGCGTATCTGTAAATTAGATACGCTTCAACCGCCTATCGAAGAACTGAAGCACCGCTTCTCGAACTTCTGGAGTGCCAAAAAGCTTTCCGCCGTGTCCCGCGCCTTCGATCACCTTTAACGCTGAAGGTACTCCATGCTGTCGCAAACGGTCGTGGAACTAGGTGCTTTGCTGGAGTGGGACTCCCGGGTCCTCATCGCCGTGCATAATGAGAAAAGCGGCATCATCGCTAGAAACATTGTCGTGGGCGCTCGCTTGCTTGGCCAGATCAGGGCAGTCTTTAACCGTGCATCCAAGTAGCTTGGCGCCATTAGAGTTAGCTACATCCTCTTCCGTTCGCCCATTCCCCACATTATTTGGAGGCATGGTCAGCAGCTCGGTCGGCCCGTACCAATCGCACACCACTGATACGCGACTCGATATAGACTCATTTTCTGGATACGGAAGCGTTCCCATCAATGCGACCAAGTGTCCGCCCGCCGACGATCCCCAGGCTCCAATCCGATTTGGATCCAAGCCAAATACTGCAGCATTGCGGCGGGCCCAGCGAACAGCCTCCCGGCAATCGTCTATCTGGGCAGGCCACTGAGCAACGTCGGTTAGGCGATAATTGATGCTTACCACCGCATAGCCTTCTTCCGCCAGCCAACTCGCCTTGGAATTTTTCTTGCTGCCATTTTTCCAGCCCCTCCATGAGCCCAAACGACCACGGGCACAGCTGAATTCTTCGCTTCTTCGGGCAAGTAGAGATCCAGAAGCAGGGGGTAGCCATCCGGGCGAGAGTACTCGATATCCTTGATAATCTCGGGCTCAGCCATCCCGACAGCCAAGGCAATTCCAGCTAACAGGAGCCCGAGTATCAGGGCTTTGCTAAGAGCAATGTGAGTGGGTGCTCATACGACTAATCTTTGCGGTCTTTAGCTACAGAGTTCAACAATGATTCCATCATGCCCGGCGGAGAGTGGATCTCATGAAAACGTGAGTCAGACCGAAGTCAGATCGGTATTGCTCATTGTGGTTACCGGCCTATATAGCTGTGACGATACTCGTCGATCCATGCGTCTCACCGCCATTAGGAAAACCATCCCAGCCCTCATCGTACTAGGAGCCCTTGCCCAAGCAGCCTGGGGCAAAGTGGATTTCGCCCGCGACATCCAGCCGATTCTCAACGCGAATTGCGTCGAGTGCCATGGGGGAGTGAAAGCGGCAGGCGACGTTTCTTTCGTCTACCAGGATCGTGTCGTCAATTTCATCGGAGATTCGGGAGTGCCAATCGTCACACCAGGCAAACCGGACGATTCCGAGCTCATCTACCGCATCACTACCAACGACGAAGACGACCGCATGCCTCCGCCGGATGAACACGAGGCTCTCAGCGACGACGAAATCGCGCTATTCAAACAATGGATCAACGAAGGGGCAGAGTGGAGCGGTCACTGGGCCTTCCAGACACCCGAAAGACCCGAAATTCCGACAACTTCGTTTGACCATAAAGCGAGCGGCAACATCGATCGCTTTCTATTCCAAAAATTGGAGGAAGAAGGTCTGAAGCCGAGCCCGCCTGAGTCGCCCGGCCGATTGCTCCGTCGGCTTAGCTTAGCCCTTACGGGTTTGCCTCCTACAAACGACGAGCTCGATTCCTTCGAATCGGCGCACGGCAATAACCCGAAACAGGCAGTCGAAAACGCCGTGGATGATCTTCTCAGCCGACCCTCTTTTGGGGAACGCTGGGCTTCCATGTGGCTCGACCTCGTACGCTATGCCGATTCCGGCGGTCTCGGGCAGGATCAAAAACGCACTATTTGGGCGTATCGCGATTGGGTCGTTAAAGCCTTCAACGACGATCTCCCTTTCGACCAGTTCACGATTAAGCAGTTGGCCGGAGACCTCCTACCGAATCCGAGCATCGACGATCTCGTCGCCACCGCCTCCCAGCGAAACACGCAAACCAATGACGAAGGCGGAACGGATGACGAGGTATTTCGCGTCGAGGCCGTGATCGACCGCATCAACACTACCTGGCAAACCTGGGGCGCCGTGACATTCAACTGCGTGCAATGTCACGATCACCCCTACGACCCTTTCCGGAACGAAGAATACTACCAATTCATGGCCTTCTACAACAACACGGCGGATTCGGACCTACAGAGGGACGAGCCGTTGTTGAAGGTTCCCGAAGACCCGACTCGCTATAGCGAGGCGACCGAATTGAGACGCCGTATTCTCGACCTCAAAGAAACCGTCTGGGAGCAAAGCAGCGAGTTGAAGAAGAACGTGGATTGGCAACGAGTCAAAGGGCTCGAAGTCGCCTCCAATAATAGTACGCAATATCAAGTAGACGACTCAGCCGGCTACTCCGAATTTCAAACTGTCGGGACCGTAGAGATAAAGACCCACACCATCGTTACGATCCCAGAATCGAGCGCTAGAGACCAGCCCGCCACCGCTATACGCCTCACTGTCCTGCCCATAGATCCAGAAACTGCCATCGACAACCCTCCGTGGGGATTTCTCGTAGACAACATCGAAGCGGAGATAGTCGATGAAGCCGGCAATCGAATGCCCGTTTGCTTCAAAGCTTCCGCTCCAGACGTTCCTTGGATGCCAACGGAACCCATGAAAGCGATTCCAGCCAACAGCGAGGGCTGGGGAGCGGATTCACGGATTCACTATGCTCGGGAGATTGTCCTAATTCCAGAAACGCCAATCGAGATCAACGAGGGAGAAAGTCTCTCTATTCGTATCCATTGCAACAAGACGGGACACGGTAGCCATCCAATGGCTATTCAAAGGGGGCGATTAGATATTACCTCAGATACTCGATGGACGGAATTCGCATCGGCAGGATCAAAAACGTTCACCCTCAAGGAAGAGATCGGTCGCTTGACTAGGCGCTATTCCGAAATTCCGGGAACTACCGTTCCTATCATGCACCGACGTCCGCCCCACCTCGCCCGGCCGACACGCATATTCGAGCGCGGTAACGCTTTAGAAAAGGGAGAAGCCGTCACCGTAGCTATTCCAGCCTCTCTTGCGGAAATCGCTCCCCCTGCTCCAGAGCTCGATCGCCTAACTATGGCCCAATGGTGGGTTTCCGCTGACAATCCCCTCACCTCCCGCGTATTCGTCAATCGACTATGGGAACAGCTCTTTGGCACTGGTATTGTCTACACGCTTGAAGACTTCGGTTCATCGGGCGAAAAGCCATACCATCCGGCTTTGCTCGACTATCTGGCTACGCGATTTCAGGAAGACTACGATTGGAGCATCAAGGCCATGCTAAGAGAGATCGTTCTCAGCTACGCCTTCCAGCAATCTTCCAAAACCAATCCGGAACTCAACCTACGCGATCCGGATAATCGATTGCTGGCCCGAGGGCCTAGACTGCGCTTAACTGCGGAGATGGTTCGCGACAATGCGCTGGCCGTCAGCGGGCTGCTTTCCACCGAAATTGGCGGCCCTCCCGTGCATCCGCCGATTCCCGAGGGCGTTTGGCGACCTTTCCTCAGCAGGGATAAATGGGAAACGCCGGAAAAGGACCAGGACGCACGTTACCGGCGGGCTGTCTACACTTACGTCAAGCGCAGCATCCCCTACCCCACTTTCGCCAGCTTCGACGCCCCGTCTAGGGAGTTTTGCAATCCGCGTCGCCTAAACTCGAATACGCCACTTCAAGCTCTAGTAACACTCAATGACACCGCTTTTGTTGAATGCGCCGAGGCCCTCGGAGAGAAATTGGACAATGGCTTCTCGAACTCTTATTCAAGCCAACCCATTAGCGATCGGCTCTTCTCGGCTTACCGGCTCGCAACCGGCCGAGACCCCTCAGACTCCGCTTTGCGAGAACTTGTCCAATTGTATGAGAGTACTTTGCAAGAAGCGCCTAGCAAGGCATCAACTATAGTGGCTCAAGTGCTGCTGAACCTCGATGAAACGCTCACCTACTGAGCTTGTAACGAACGTTTTCTTACACAATGAATCTCCAATCGCTACTGCAAGAATCCCATCGACGATCTCTCGAACAGGATACCCGACGCCAATTCATCACTCGATGCGCAACGGGACTCGGGGCGATGTTTCTAGCGGGTCAGAATACCTCTAACACCTTTGGCTCCAACAAGCGCGACGCTTCCAACCCCTTCAGCCAGCTGGCTCCCCACTTCCCTGGCACAGCCAAACGGGTCATCTATCTCCACATGATAGGCGCTCCTAGCCAACTGGAGTTATTCGACTACAAGCCAGACCTGAAGCGGCTCGATGGTCAGCCCTGCCCGCAATCTTTTCTCGAGGGCAAGAATTTCGCCTTCATCCAAGGCACTCCCAATATGCTGGGACCTCAGTTCCCATTCAAACAGCGAGGAGCTTCGGGGGCTTGGGTGTCCGACAGGCTTCCCCATTTCGCGCAAGTTGTCGATGACGTTAGCTTCATCAAAACGCTGCAAACGGATCAATTTAATCACGGTCCCGCTCAACTGATGGTGCACTCTGGCCAGCCGCGTATTGGCTACCCTTCCATCGGATCATGGGTCACCTGGGGCATGGGGACGGAAAACGCCGATCTGCCAGGTTTCGTTGTTTTGCTCTCCGGCGGACGAATCCCGCGTGTCGGCAAAGCCCTATGGGGATCGGGCTTCCTACCATCAGTCTATCAAGGCGTGCAATGCCGCTCCCATGGCGATCCCGTTCTGAACGTTTCCAATCCAAAAGGAATGACCCGCGATTTGCGACGCCAAGCATTGGATACCATCAAAAATCTCAATCAGCAAACCCACGACGAATTTGGCGACCCTGAAACGCTGACCCGCATCGCTCAGTACGAAATGGCTTTTCGCATGCAAATGGCTGTGCCCGACGCCATGGACATTGAGAAAGAGCCCGAATCTATTCATAAACTTTACGGAACGGAGCCGGGCAAAGAAAGTTTCGCCAACAATTGCCTGCTAGCCCGCCGATTAGTCGAGCGCGGAGTGCGCTATATTCAACTCTTCGATTGGGGCTGGGATTCTCATGGAGCAGCAAGTTCCGAGGCGTTAAACGGTGGCTTCCAAGACAAGTGCCGGGAGATGGATAAGCCGATGGCAGCTCTGATCACCGATCTCAAGCGCCGAGGGCTTCTGGAAGACACGCTGGTCGTCTGGAGTGGCGAATTCGGACGCACACCCATGCGAGAGAACCGAGGCGGTACCAACGAAAGAAAATTCGTTGGCCGCGACCACAACCCCGGAGCCTTTACCGCGTGGATGGCAGGTGGCGGCGTCAAACCAGGAATTTCTTACGGGGAAACAGATGAGGTCGGCTACAGCCCCGCAATCAATCCCGTTCCGATGGAGGATTTCCATGCCACCATGCTTCAACTACTGGGATTCGAGCACAAAAAGCTCAATGTGCCTTTCCAGGGCCTCGACCAACGATTGACCGGGATCAAAGATGCCAAGGTCATTCGAGAGCTAATCGCCTAACTCATTTACATTCACCCGCAGTTTTCAAACTTTCCATGAAGTTCTGTACACTTGTAGCTCTAACATTCTTTGCCGCCAACGCAATCAGCCTAGCCGACGATCGTCCGAACATCGTTCTCGTCATGACCGACGATCAAGGTTACGGCGATCTGTCCTATATGGGTAACTCCGTCCTGGATACGCCTCATATCGATTCCCTCGCCCATTCGGGCGCCTCTATGGATACGTTTTACGTAAGCCCTGTTTGCTCGCCCACGCGGGCATCGCTAATGACCGGTCGCTACAACTATCGTACTCGGTTAGTCGATACGTTTAAGGGTCGATCGATGATGGAGCCTGAGGAGATCACCATCGCAGAGGTTCTCAGAGAGGCGGGTTACCGCACTGGGATTTTCGGCAAATGGCACTTGGGCGACAACTACCCCATGCGAGCCACGGACCAAGGCTTCCATGAAAGCCTTATTCACCTGGGAGGTGGGCTCGGGCAACCTTCCGAACCCCGAGAAAACGGCCGTCGCTACACGGATGCCATCCTCTTTCACAACAATCTTCAAGTGCAGACCTATGGCTACTGCACGGATGTCTATTTCGATGCTGCCATGGATTTCATTGACGATGCCATGGCATCCAAAAAACCCTTTTTCACTTATATCGCAACCAACGCTCCGCACAGCCCCTATCACGACGTCCCTGAAGCCCTGTATCGGAAATACAAATCCAAGGATTTGAGCCCCATTCTCTTCGGCAACGACAAAGATGCCGACACGGTCGCCCGCGTTTTCGCCATGGTGGAAAACGTCGATCAGAATGTCGGCAAACTGCTAGGGCATCTCGACCGTCGTCAAATCGCTGAAAACACGATCGTCATCTTCATGGTAGACAATGGACCCAACACGCAGCGCTACGTCGTCAATTCCCGTGGCAAGAAGAACGAGGTCCATGATGGCGGCATCCGCTCCCCCTTCTTCTTTCGATGGCCCGCCCAAGTTAAAGCCGGCACGGGCAACGATCGCATCGCCGCCCATATCGATGTCATGCCGACCTTGCTTGAGGCGGCCGGCGCCAGTCTTCCCCAAAGCCATCCCTTCGATGGCCGAAGCATTCTTCCTTTACTCAAGGGCGAGCGCGTTGATTGGCCCGATCGCAGTCTGATTATGCAAATCCACCGGGGCAACGAACCAATCCCACTGCATCACATTGCCGTCCGCGAACAACGCTGGAAACTCGTTCATCCTACCGGTTTCCGAAATGACCAAATGCCCGAAAACGTTCCTCTGGAGCTCTACGACATGGAAGCCGACCCCGGGGAAACCAACAACCTCTACGAAAAGCGGCCCGAAATCGCCAGTCGTCTAAAACAGACTTATGACAACTGGTTCGAAGATGTGTCCAACACTCGCCCCGACAACTACGATCCGCCTCGCATCGTGCTAGGAACGGAACACGAAACCAGCACCACCCTCTCCACTCAGGACCGGAGAGAAACCGAGGAGGGCGGCGAATGGCTCCTCGAATTCCGCAACGGGAAATCCTACAATATTGAGTTTCTCTGGAAAGAGCCGATTGCCGGAGCCCAAATCGAGCTGCAAGTCGGCTCTAAACGGAAAACGCTGACGGTTAACAAGAATTCGGATACCGCTTTTCTAAAGAATATCTCAATCCCCAATGGGAAACTAGCCCTGTCCGCGACCGTCGTCAAAGGCGGCAAGGAAGCCGTGCCGTATCACATTATCTTGCATCAACTATAGTCCGCAATAGCCGAAGTAACTCCAGGTAGCGGGCGATCTCCGAGCGCCCACTCGCACGACCGTTTTGTGGGTACTCGGAGATCGCCCGCTACCCTACTCAATAGCTATCCACTCGCGATCCGAGACGCACATATAATCGGTCGTGAGCCACAGCGGGCGTCGAGTCTGTCCACGCCGCATCATCAGGCGGATTCAGTTCAGATTTTCGCAGCAATTTGTATTCACTCCCCGCCTGAACCACCCACATATTTCCATCTCGATCCAAACAGTAGAGTTTGCCATCGACCAACAGGGGTGAGGCGTAGAAATTTCCGAACAACTTCTCGCGGTAAATCACGCTACCTGATTCTCCATCCAGGGCGGTAAGTGTACCGCCATCCTCCAATGCATAGAGGATGTTTCCATCTGACACTGGAGTAGGCACGTATGGCGTACGGCTTTCCATATACCATTCTATTCGCGCTTCCCGAACCTCTTTGCCGCCTTCAACCTTGGGTACGCGAGCAGCGAAAAAGTGCCCGTTCTTGTTCCCAGCAGCAATCAAGGCGTCGGAGCTTCCTGCGGAACCGTTGATCACGATGGGCGATGCGATCGTTCTATGATTGAAGGCATCCGGCAAACTCCAATTGACTTTGCCAGTTTCCAGGTCGAAGCCAACCATGCCGATTTTCTCACCGGCTTGTACCACTTCGACAGTACCGGTATCTTCACGCTCGCGGATGAGCGGCGACACATACGAGGTTTTGATTCCCTTCGGACCCTTCGGATGCTTCTGACTCCAAACCGGTTCGCCATCCCTCAATCGATAAGCGCCCGTAAATCCACCATCCATGTGGGCGTGATTAATTACCACATAGTCTCCGTAAATAACCGGGTTAAAACTAACTCCATGCTGACTTACGTGCGGCCCAAGATCTTGCTGCCACACAACATCTCCATCGTGATCGTAAGCTGAAAGCTTCGCATGCTTTGTCGGGACATCCAGCCATCCGATGATCACTAGCTTGTCGGTCAAGCTTGGCGTGCCGGAGGCTAAATTGTTGAAATTGTGGGTCTTGTAATCGCCTCCCTCAATCGCCCGCGACCACAGCGTCTTGCCACTGCTCGCATCCAGGCAATTCAAGAAGGTTTTCCCTTCAGCGCGAATTTCCGCCGTGATGAACAAGCGATCCCCCCATATTACTGGAGAGCTTGTACCCGGTCCTTGAAGGTTCACCGACCAGCGCAGGGTCTCGCGACTCAAATTAACCGGGATTCCCTGGGTTTCCGCAATCGCCGTCCCGTTGTGCCCTCTAAATTGCGGCCAGCTCTCCCCTGGCTCGACCCCGTCCAGCAAAGCAGTCGTTGATCCTAGTATTCCTATCCATACTCCAAATGCGAGTTTTCTTGAAATCATAACAGTTTATTGTAGTTATTAATCAGATACAAATCATCAATCAGTTGCCTATTCACTTACCAAAGATGATTTAATTCCGTCCATCTCGTCTTCCAGTTCCCCAATCTTAGATTGTATTGAGGCTTTCCTGTCCTCGTCCGCCTCATCCATCTCTTTTTTAAACAGTGTCCCGTTGCTCTTTCAGTTTGGCCAATTCCTTTCCCCGCATTTCCGCCTTTTCGGTTTCATCGCCCTTGTCGAATATAATCTCCTTGGGCAGTGCTTCGATGAAATCTCCCGATCGGAAAGAACCCACTGATCGCAAGGTGAAACCCGCCATGGCATTGGATGCAAGACTAGTGGATGAAAGGCCACTGATTCCGGTCCGTTGATTCTTCATCCCCTCGCCGATTGGCAAGGCGATTATCACCGATATCAGGGCAACCGCTGACAACCCGAGCATAACCAGATACCTGACAAAATTCTGCTGCCGGCCAACCCATCGGGAACGTTTCTTGAGAGCCCAATTCGCAAACGATAATCCCGCCGTGACAATGGCTAGTGTTACGGTTAGAGGTATATAGTCGTGGAAAGCTTCCACAATGTTCGATACGCCGAACATATGTAGGAGGGTTTAAACGACAATCTGGCCGCGATACAAATCCAAAACCTAGATGACCGGGTTACGGTTCCATCCCGTCCGACCTATCCTTTGCTGTTGCCCCAGAAGGTCTCGCGCCTACAGGGTTTAATCGCGACTTTGGCCGCAGATTTCCGGCCACCGCCCTGCTATCACAATGAATGCTTCCCCATCCAGACGCCAATTTATCGCAACCACGGGAGCTCTTGCGACAACTGCGATAATTGCTGGTTGCTCCAATAATCCTACTAACTCCTTGAATATGAAATCGTTTCGCTACTGCCTAAATACCAGCACCATTAGAGAAAAGAACATCGGGATCGAGGCGGAGATCGATGTTGCCACCAACGCTGGCTACTCGGGAATCGAACCTTGGATCCGAACGATCAGAGCTTACATGGAAAGCGGGGGTAAACTAAGCGACCTTCGCAAGCGACTCGATGATCACGGACTTCAGGTTGAAAGCGCCATCGGATTCGCCAAATGGATCGTCGACGACCCGACCGAGCGGGCCAATGCTCTTGAGGAAGCCAAGAGTGATATGGAGATCGTTCACGCTCTCGGCGGCAGCCGAATCGCAGCTCCCCCAGCTGGCGCTCAAAATGGTCCGTCTATAGATCTAGAAACTGTGGCCGAACGCTACCACGCCCTCCTGGACGTGGGACGGGAAACCGGTGTCGTCCCCATGCTCGAAGTCTGGGGGCACTCCCAGAATTTGCACCGCCTGGGGCAAACCCTATTCGCGGCAGCGGAAAGCTCGCACCCCGACGCCTGCATGCTGCTCGACATCTACCATATTTATAAAGGGGGCTCCCAATACGATGGCCTCTCGCTCCTGGGGCCGAAAGCCATGCCGGTCCTGCACATGAACGATTTCCCGGCTAGTCCAGAGCGTACTGAAATGAACGACAGCCACCGTGTCATGCCCGGCGATGGCATCGCCCCATTCGACAAGATCATAAGGCAACTGCACGCAATTAATCCCGAGATGGTCTTTTCCCTAGAGCTGTTCAATCGCGACTACTGGAAACAGGATCCGCTAGAAGTCGCAAAGCTGGGCATCGAAAAAATGAAAGCCGTTGTCTCCTCTAATCTATAGTACCAATCACCTCCTCGCCCAACCCCTATGGCCTCAATCGCAATACTGGGAACCCTCGATTCAAAATCCGAAGAACACTCCTTCCTAGCAGAACGTATCCAAGAACACGGACATAAAACCGTATTCATCGATGTAGGAACAGGCGACAACCCTAAGGTCGAACCTGATTACTCTAGATACGACGTTGCTGCGTCGATCGGTCTCGATCTGGACGCTCTCATGCAACGGCACGACCGAGGAGAATGTGTCGTGGCTATGTCTGAAGCCGCTCCCGCCTTCTTGGCTCAGCTAGTTGGCGACGGAAAAGTCGACGGAGTCATTTCCCTCGGTGGAGGCG
>MDTA01198757.1_pt1 | contig 28163 bp, 29 predicted proteins | sample 811151 | NCBI WGS metagenome assembly MDTA01 (sample SAMN05326648, study PRJNA326480) | marine metagenome | isolation source: seawater | place: Indian Ocean: South | collected 2010 | reverse complement strand
TCGCCGGATGCGATCAATTGGCGGCGCTGTAAAAACTGCGCGCGGGATGTGAAACATCCATGTGCTAAGACCAAGCGACGAGGATGTCTTACGTCCCGCGCACCTCTCATCCGATACGCTCGGGCCTTTCGCGGGCCGCGGCGGGCAGGCGCTATGGCGGTGAACATGGTCTTGCGCGGGAGTCTCGATTTTGTGCGCGTCCGCGCACGGGCGCACCTCTCATTTAATGTGTCCGCATTCGGATGAATGGCGGCGGCGCTGGCGTCTCGGCGCCTTACGAACGAACGGACAAACAAAAAACCGCCGGCGTTTCCACCGGCGGTTTTCGAAGCAAGAGTGTGACTTGCGTCTAGTAGCGGTAGTGATCCGACTTGAACGGACCCTTTACGTCGACGCCGATATAGTCGGCCTGTTCCTGGCTGAGTTCAGTGAGCTTCGCGCCAATCTTCTCAAGGTGAAGCATGGCGACTTTCTCGTCGAGATGCTTCGGCAGGATGTAGACTTCGTTCTTGTACTGATCGCCCTTGGTCCACAGCTCGATCTGGGCGAGCGTCTGGTTCGTAAAGGACGCGGACATGACGAAGCTCGGGTGGCCGGTGGCGTTGCCGAGGTTCAAAAGACGGCCCTGAGACAGAAGCAGCATGCGCTTGCCGTCCGGGAACTGGATCATGTCCACCTGATCCTTGATGTTGACCCATTTGAAGTTTTTGAGCCCCTCGACCTGAATTTCGTTATCGAAGTGACCGATATTGCCGACGATCGCCATGTCTTTGAGCGAGCGCATATGATCGACGGTCAGGACGTCCTTGTTGCCGGTGGATGTGATGACGATGTCGGCGCGCGGGCAGCCTTCTTCCATGGTCACGACTTCGAAGCCGTCCATGGCGGCCTGCAGCGCGCAGATCGGATCGATCTCGGTGACCATCACGCGGGCGCCGGCGCCTTGCAGGGATGCGGCCGAGCCTTTGCCCACATCGCCGTAACCGGCAACGAGCGCGACCTTGCCGGCCATCATCACGTCGGTGCCGCGGCGGATGCCATCGACCAGCGATTCTTTACAGCCATATTTGTTGTCGAATTTCGACTTCGTCACCGAGTCGTTGACATTGATCGCCGGGAAGGGGAGCTGGCCTTTTTTCTGGCGCTGATAAAGGCGCAGAACGCCGGTGGTCGTTTCTTCGGTCACGCCTTTGATGTTGGCCTTGACCTTGGAATACCAGCCCGGCTGGGCGTCGAGGCGGCGCTTGATCGTGGAGAACAGCGCTTTTTCCTCTTCATTCGAAGGATTGTCGAGGATCGAGGGGTCTTTTTCCGCATCGGCGCCGAGCAGGATCAAGAGCGTCGCATCGCCGCCATCGTCGAGGATCATGTTGGCGGTCTCGCCATTGGGCCATTCGAAGATCTTGTCGGCGAGGTCCCAGTACTCTTCGAGGGTCTCGCCCTTGAAGGCGAAGACCGGCGTGCCGGCCGCGGCAATGGCGGCGGCGGCGTGGTCTTGGGTCGAATAGATGTTGCACGAGCACCAGCGGACATCCGCGCCGAGCTCTTTCAGCGTCTCGATCAGGACGGCGGTCTGGATGGTCATGTGCAGGGACCCTGCGATGCGCGCGCCTTTCAGCGGCTTCGAAGGCCCATATTCCTCGCGGGTCGCCATGAGGCCGGGCATTTCGGTCTCGGCGATTTCGATCTCGCGGCGGCCGTAATCGGCCAGATTAATGTCTTTCACGTGATAATCGTGATGCGCGGGCGCGGTCATATCGGTGATTCCCTGATCTGCTGAACAATATGTGCGGCGCTATAACAGGGGGGTCGGGTCCTGCCAAGGCCATATAAAGATTTCTTTATGTGCTGGAGAGGAAGCCGCAGGCGAAAGGTCATGCGGTGAACATGGCTGGGATGGGCAATCTATGCCCTTGATTCGGCTGGCGGAAAGTCTCGGGGTCGGTGTCAGGGAGTTCCTGATCTCGAGGCCATTCCCCAGAATGGCCTGCCACGCGAGGTCTGCGTCAATGCTCCCGCGATTGTGTGGAACAGGCCTGGAACTTTTATGTTACGACCGAGTCCGCTGGGCGCGAATAAAGTGGAGGATCTCCATGAAACATATTTTATCGTCGGTCGCCGCCGCCGGTTTGATGATGACGGCGGCCTGCGCCAGCTACGATAGCGACGAACAGGCCAAGACCGATCCGCGCATTGGCGAGAAAGTCGATCGCATTTGTTTCGGACGCACGATTGACGGCTGGCGAGACGTAAAAGGCAAGGACAATGTCGTTCTGCTGGAGCGCGGCGTAAACGAGTGGTACTACACAGAACTGACGGGCGTTTGCCGCGCAAACGCGTTACGGTCGGCTATTGCGATTGGCATTGAAAGCCGTCCCGCAGGCGGCTGCGTCACCAAAGGCGACGTCATTATCGTTGAGGACAGTCCGGGTTTCACGCAGCGCTGCATCATCACCGATATCTATAAGTGGGATGAAGACGCGCCCGCGCCTGACGAAGATGAAGACGATATGATGTAGAAACGGGCGAGGGCGGCTTTACGCCGCCCCTTTTTCGAGCGCGAAAATTGCGTCGAGACCTTCGCGATAGGTAGGGTGGCGCAGTTCAAAGCCAAGCGCGTCTTTCAGTCGCTGATTGGAGACGCGCTTGTTGTCTGCATAAAAACTTTTCGCCATGGGTGACAGGTCGGCCTCTTCGAGCGGGATGAGCGGCGGCGGATCGACGCTAAGAAGTTTGCAGGCATATTCGATCACGTCCTGCGGCGGCGCCGGCTCGTCATCGGCGAGATTATAGAGGCTGTGCAACAGGGGCTTTTCCATGCTGGCGTTGAGCGCCGCAGCAATGTCTTCCACATGCATGCGTGAGAAGACCTGGCCTTCCTTGTAGATGCGTTTTGCCTTGCCCTCGCGGACCGTATCGATGGCCGAGCGGCCGGGGCCGTAAATGCCGGGCAGGCGAAAAACAATCAGCGGCAGACCATGCTGGGCGGCAAGAGCCTCCCAGCTCTTCTCCGCATCGATCCTGCGCAAGGCGCGCGGCGAGGCGGCGCGCAATTCGCTTGTCTCGTCCACCCACGCCCCGTCATGATCGCCATAAACGCCATTTGTCGAGAGATATCCGATCCAGCGGAATTGTTTCGCCCGCTTCGCAATGGCCTCCGATGCGGCGATAAAAGAGGGACAGCCTTCTTCACTTGGCGGCGTGGAAATGAGAAGTGCATCGACGTCCCCAAGCCACGAAGGATCGACAGCGCCGCCTTGCCAGTGCAGTGCTTCCAGGCTCTGATCTCTCAGCGCCTGCAGCCTGTCTTGCGAGCGCGTGGTGCCGGCGATGCGCCAGCCTTGTTCGCGCAGACGGTCCGCAAAGAAGCGCGCCGTGTAGCCGAAGCCGAGGCAAAGAAGTTTGTTTTCAGGCATCGGGCCCTTTCCTGATGGCGTTACAGACCATATCTAGATTGGACAGAGAATAAAGCTCAGATGTTTCGTCGGTTAAGTGCTTATGCACCGTTTGTTTGTCGCTCTTTCCCTTCCTGAAATCGTCGCCGATGCGCTTTCGACGCTGCAATATGGCGTCGACGGGGCGCGCTGGCGGCCGGAAGAGAATTTTCATCTGACCCTCGCTTTTATCGGCGAGGCGGACCGTCACGGCTTTAATGCGGCGGTGGATGCGCTATCGGCCATCGACGCGCCGGCCTTTGAATTGCGGCTTTCCGGCGTCGGCGTCTTCGGCGATAAAAAGCCCCATGCCTTGTGGGCGGGAGCCGAACCGTCGCCCGAGCTTCTTCATTTGCAGGTCAAAGTCGAAACCGCGCTGCGGCGCGCCGGCTTCAATCTGGAAAAGCGCAAATTCAAGCCTCATGTGACGCTCGCCTATCTAAAAGGGGTCACGCAAGATTCGGCGGAACGCTATGCCGCGCAGCACGGCCTGTTTTCCTGTGGGCCGTTTCCCGTTGAGGATTTTCATCTTTATTCATCGCAACTCGGCAATAAGAGCAGTGTCTATCGGATCGAGGCGAGCTACGCGCTTTCATCTTCCAGGTGATCGAGAAATCCCTCGGCGCCGAGCTCGATCAAATCCAGCACCCGTTCGAACCCGTCCTCGCCGCCATAATAAGGGTCGGGGGTCTCCCGCGCCTCACAATCGGCGAAATCTAGAAACAGGCGAATGTCGCAAGTGCGGTTTGGCGGCGCCATTTCGAGGAGATCCGTATGGTTGGACAGATCCATGGCCAGCAAATAGTCGAACTGGTAAAAATCAGAAAGATCGACCTGGCGCGCGCGCTGGTAAGATAGGTCAACGCCTCGCGCCGCCGCGGCTTTCATCATTCGCGCATCGGGCGGGTCGCCCGCATGCCAGCCGCCTGTGCCGGCGCTTTCAATGTTGACATCGACGCCGCGCTCGGCCGCCATGGCGCGCAAAACCCCTTCGGCGGCGGGCGAACGGCAGATATTGCCGAGGCAGACAAAGAGAACGTTTTTCATGTCACCTTTCCGCGCGCGCCCTCATCGGGACATTCACCTGAGCGCCGCGATCGCCTAGACTCACTGTCAGCCTCAAGCGCACATCGCCGTTTTCGGCGCAAAGTCCAGGAACCAACGCCATGACCACGACCATTTCATCTTCTGTTCTTCCGGCCGTCAATAACATGTTCGCGACTCTCGATAATCTTCTTCTCAAAGCGGCCGAGCGGTGCGAGGCGACCAAGGTCGAGCAAAGCGTCTATCTCGACTGGCGCATGGCCCCGGACATGTTTCCACTGGCGACACAATTTCGCTTTGCGACGGAAATTCCAGCGCGCGGCCTCTGCCGCCTCGCCGGCGTCGATATCCCGACTTTCTCCGATGACGAATCATCTTTCGAGGAACTTCGCACCCGCATCGAAAAAGCCCGCAAGATCATCGGGGACCTGGACGCAGCAGCGCTTGACGCGGGTCCGGGAAACGACATTACCGTGCCTATGGGTCCGGAATTGAAAGTCACCTTCGCCCGCGAAGCCTTTGTTCACGAGTGGATCATGCCTAACCTCTATTTCCACGTAACAGCGGCCTATCTGATCCTGCGCCGTCTTGGACTGGATGTCGGCAAGAAAGATTATCTCATCGGCCTTGCGCGTCATATCGAGGGGTGAAATTGACGTCGCTAAACAACATTGTCGTGCTTACCGGCTCGGGCATCTCCGCAGAGTCCGGCATGGCCACGTTTCGCGACAAGGATGGCGTGTGGGCGAAATACGATTACAGAGAAGTCGCGACGCCGGAGGGGTTCGCCGCGAATCCTGCGCTTGTGCATGAGTTCTATAACGCCCGCCGTCGCGCTTTGTTCTCGATAAAACCCAACGCCGCGCATATCGCGCTTGCTGAACTGGAAACGGGCCTGGCGCGGCGTGGCGGGCGCCTGACTCTGATCACGCAAAATGTCGACGATCTGCATGAGCGCGGCGGTTCAAAGAACATCCTGCACATGCATGGCGAATTGCTGAAAGCCGAATGCGCGTCCTGCGGCGCAATTGTTCCCTGCCGCGATGACCTGTCCGTTGAGAGCGTCTGCGCAACATGCAATCGGGCGGGCGGCATGCGCCCTCACGTGGTCTGGTTCAGTGAAATTCCCCGGCATATGGAAGAAGCCGCAGACGCGATCATGACCGCCGATCTTTTTGTCTCAATCGGCACCTCGGGGTCGGTCTATCCTGCCGCCGGCTTTGTAGCGGAAGCGCGGGCGTTGGGCGTTCCTGCGATGGAGCTCAATCTGGAACCCTCGGAAAACGCGCATCTCTTCACCGACGCCCGCTACGGACAGGCCACAAAAGTCACTCCGCAATGGGTGGACGAGGTGCTGGCGGTCAGTTGAAGCTTTTCAACGTCAATCTGAGCCTTGAACCGCCTGCTAGGGTTGTGGCGTGCCGGCTTCGAGCCCTAGGCTGACCTTCGATGAGGGAATCACCTGGGGTCAATCAATGAAGAAAATGATCGGACTTTTTGCGTTCTTTGCGCTGGCGCCTGTCGCTGCTGTCGCGCAGCAGGCTGGCGATGAAGAGAAGAAAGATGAAAAATGGGACGTGTCGGCGCCGCCGCTGCCCACGCGCGACGTTGAGATCAATGTGCGCGAAGGCACATGGATGAGCCTTGATGTGAGCCCTGACGGGCGCATGATCGCCTTCGATCTTCTTGGCGATATTTATACGATCCCGATCTCCGGCGGCGAAGCCAGACCGATCGCCAGCGGCATGGCGTGGGAAATCCAGCCGCGCTTTTCGCCGGACGGGTCGAAGATCGCTTTCACCTCGGACCGCGGCGGCGGCGACAATATCTGGATCATGGACGCTGACGGGGCTGACAAGCGTCAGGTGACGGAAGAAAGTTTCCGGCTGCTCAATAACGCCACCTGGGCCCCGGACGGGCAGTATCTCGCGGCCCGAAAACATTTTACAACCCAGCGGTCGCTTGGTGTCGGCGAAATCTGGCTCTACCACATCTCAGGCGGCGCCGGCGTGCCGCTGGTGAAAAAACCCAGCGAAGCGCATCAGAAAGAACTGGGCGAGCCGATGTTTTCCGCAGACGGAAAATATGTCTACTATTCCCAGAACGTAACGCCTGGCGCGACCTTCATCTATGCGCAGGATTCGCACGGCGATCTCTTCAACATCAAACGCTATGATATGGAGACGGGAGAAGTCACCACGGCGGTCTCCGGTCTCGGGGGCGCGGTGCGCCCGACACCGTCGCCGGACGGCAAGCAGATTGCTTTTGTCCGCCGCGAGCTCGCGAAATCGAAACTCTATGTGAAAGACCTCGCCTCCGGCGCCGAGCGCAAGATCTATGACGATCTCGACCAGGACATGCAGGAGACATGGGCGGTGCATGGCGCTTATCCGAACATGGACTGGACGCCCGATTCGAAAAGCCTCGTTTTCTGGGCGGGCGGAAAGATCCGGCGCATCAATGTGGCGACCGGTGACGTGTCCGAAATCCCGTTCCATGTTCAGGGCGCGCGCGCGGTGATCGATCCGCCGCGCCCGCAAGTCGATGTGGCGCCGGACAGTTTCGAAACGCGCATGCCCCGTTTTGCGTCCGTGTCGCCGGACGGAGAGCGCGTTGTCTTTGAATCCGTCGGCAAACTTTACATCAAGAGCCTGCCGAACGGGACGCCGCGCCGCCTCACCAATGCGCGGGACGGGTTCGAGTTCTTCCCGTCATGGTCCTATGACGGTTCACGCATTGTTTATGCGTCCTGGACCGACGAGGATCTGGGGGTCATTCGCGTCACCCGCGCTGGCGGCGGTTCCGGCCGCGCCATCACAAACGAACCAGGACACTATCGCCGGCCGCGTTTTTCGCCGGACGGACGCACCGTCGTTTTCGAAAAAGGCGAGGGCGGTTATCTCACCGACAAGGAATGGTCCGAAGCGCCGGGTATTTACACTGTCCCTGCAGGCGGCGGCGTCATGAAGAAGATCGCTGATGACGGATCGTCTCCGCATTTCGCTGCGAGCAATGACCGCATCTTCATGACACGGTTTGACGGCGATACGGGCAAGCTCGTCAGCGTCAATCTCAATGGCAATGAAGAACGCGTTCACGCATCGGGCGAACTGATCACGGAATTTCAGGCCTCCCATGACGGCGATCACCTCGCCTTCATGGAAAACTATCAGGCTTTCGTCATGCCCATGACCCCGGGGCCGCAAGAGGTGGGAGCCGGGCGTTCGGCCTCTGCATTGCCGGTGACGAAGGCGAGCGGCGACGGCGCGACTTACATCAACTGGTCGCGCGGCGCCCTGAACTGGTCCCTCGGGCCGACTCTTTTCTCGGCGCGCGTCGATGCAATGATGCCCGATGCGCCAAAGCAAGAGGGGGAGGATGCGCCGTCTTATGAACCGCCGGAGGCGGGCGCCGATCTTTCGCGCAACGTCTCGGCGGCGACGCCATCGGGAACCGTGGCGCTTGTGGGCGCGCGAATCATCACCATGGCGGAAGACGATGGCGGCGTTATCGAAAACGGCGTCATTCTGATTGAAAACAACCGCATCACGGCGGTGGGGCCGTCTGCGGCCATGACCTATCCCGCCGGCACGCCAACGGTCGATCTTTCCGGCAAGACGATCATGCCGGGACTCATTGATGCGCATGCCCATGGGCCGCAAGGAACCGATGACATCATCCCGCAACAGAACTGGTCTGCGCTGGCGCATCTGGCGCTGGGCGTGACGACCATTCACGATCCGTCGAGCCAGGCGAGCCTTATCTTCGCCGCTTCAGAATATCAACGTGCGGGTGAGATCCTGGCGCCGCGCACCTTTTCCACCGGCGAGATTGTCTATGGAGCCAAGGCGCCGAGCCGCTATGCGGTTGTCGATAGTTACGACGATGCGCTCGCCCATGTGCGGCGCCTGAAAATCCAAGGCGCGCATGCCATCAAAAACTACAACCAGCCCCGTCGCGATCAACGCCAGCAAGTGGCGATTGCGGCCAACAATGAAAATATCGCCGTGGTGCCGGAGGGCGGTTCGCTGTTCCACATGGACATGTCGCTGATCGCTGACGGCAACACCACGGTGGAACATAACATCCCGCAGGCGATGATCTATGAGGACGTTTTGAGCTTCTGGGAGCAGACGAAAGTCGCCTATACGCCGACGCTGGTCGTCACCTATGGCGGTCCTGCGGGCGATCCTTACTGGCGCCAGGCGATGGATGTGTGGCGCCATCCGATCCTCGCCGAACACGCGCCCCCGGGCGTTCTCGCCGCAGGCTCGGCGCGCCGGGAAAAGGCGCCGGAGGAAGACTATGTGGATCAGGTGAGCGCAAGAACCGCGAAAATGCTCGCGGACCGCGGGGTCATGGTCTCCATCGGCGCCCACGGCCAGGAGGAGGGGCTTGCCGCTCACTGGGAGATCTGGTCCTTCGCCCGCGGCGGCATGAGCCCGCTCGAAGCGCTGAAAACGGCAACCGTCACGCCGGCGAAGGCGCTCGGCTTTGACAAGGATATTGGCTCGCTGGAGCCCGGCAAGCTCGCCGATCTGATCGTCCTGGACGCCAACCCGCTCGACGACATTCAGAATACGGACGAGATCAGCCATGTGATGCTGAACGGCCGTCTTTACGATGCGGCGACGCTGAACGAGGAGACGACCGGCGACTACAAACGCCCGCCCTATTGGTGGGAATAGCGAGTAAAGAAAAAGCCGGGCGCTCCGCCCGGCTTTTTTGTAATCGAAAACGATCTAGATCGACCCGTGACAGTGTTTGAACTTCTTGCCTGAGCCACAAGGGCAGGGGGAGTTACGCGGCACCCGGCCCCAGGTCTCAGGATTATTCGGGTCGACCCCTTGCGCCCGCGCGGCGCCGCCCATGGTGCCGATGCCCGCGGAAAGACGAGCGCGCGGGTTTTGCCGGGCCATTTCGTTTTCGCCGGTCGACGGGTTCACATGGGTTTCCGTCATGGGAACCTCGCGCCGCTCAGGCACCGCCTGTTCCGGCGCGCGCACCTGCACATGCATCAACATACGCGTAACGTCGCGTCTCAGCCCATCGAGAAGTCCCTCGAAAAGACCGAAGGCTTCCGTTTTAAATTCGTTCACCGGATCGCGCTGGCCGTGGCCGCGTAGCCAGATCACCGAGCGCAGATGGTCGAGCATCTGCAAATGCTCGCGCCAATTGGTGTCGAGCACGTTGAGGAGGATCGCCTTTTCGATCCGGCGCATGGTGTCCGGGCCGATTTCCGCTGCGCGAGAAGCGCTGATCTTGTCCGTTTCTTCAATGAGGCGGTCGGCGATTTCGCTGTCGGCAACGCCTTCCTCTTTCGCCCATTCATCGACCGGCAGGTTCCTGCCGAAGATTTCGTTCAGCTCTTTCTGGAGCCCTTCGACATCCCATTGTTCGGCGTATGATTTCGCCGGCATATGAGCGGCGACAAGGTCGTCGACCAATTGGTGGCGCATGTCGGCGATGATGTCGTCCACCGTGTCTGTCGACATGAATTCGATACGCTGTTCGAAAATCGCCTTGCGCTGGTCGTTGATGACGTCGTCGAATTTGAGGACGTTCTTGCGCATGTCGTAATTGCGCTGTTCGACTTTTTTCTGGGCCGTTTCCACCGCCTTGGTGAACCAGGGATGTTCGATGGATTCATCAGGCCGGATGCCGAAGCGCTTGAGCATCTTCTCCATGCCGTCGCCGAAGATGCGCATGAGATCGTCATCGACGGCGATGAAGAATTTTGTGGTGCCCGGGTCGCCCTGACGGCCCGAACGGCCGCGAAGCTGGTTGTCGATGCGCCGGCTTTCGTGACGTTCCGTTGCGAGGACGAATAGGCCGCCCGCTTCCAGCGCCTTCTTCTTGTCCGCCGCGATCTTGGCTTCGATTTCCCCGCGTTTGGCGTTGATAGTTTCTTCGTCGTCGCCTTCGTCAAGGGCGTTCATCAATTGCATGTCGACAGAGCCGCCAAGCTGGATGTCGGTGCCGCGGCCGGCCATGTTGGTGGCGATGGTGACGGCGCCCGGCGCGCCGGCGCCCGCGACGATTTCCGCTTCCTGTTCGTGATAGCGCGCATTCAGCACGTTATGGGGGATGGGCGCTTTCTTCTCGCCAAGTTCGGCGAGGTAAGCCGCCTGCTCCTCCATCGTCGCCTTAACGTCGGAGTCTTTGTCCTTCAGATCGGCGGCGCGCTCGCGCAGGGGTTTTGCAAGGCTTTTGAAGAATTTCTTGTCGCTCAAAAGTTCGGAGAGATGTTCCGACTTTTCAATAGAAACCGTGCCCACCAGCACCGGCTGACCGCGTTTATAGCAATCGGCGATTTGCAGGACGATGGCTTTATATTTCTCTTCCGCCGTCATGTAGAGTTCATCGTCCATGTCGTCACGGGCGATGGGCTTGTTGGTGGGGATCTCGGCGACGTTGAGTTTATAAATGTCTGCGAATTCGGCTTCTTCGGTCAGCGCCGTGCCGGTCATCCCGGCAAGTTTTTCATAAAGCCGGAAATAGTTCTGGAACGTGATCGAGGCGAGCGTCTGGTTCTCCGGCTGGATAGAGACTTTTTCTTTGGCTTCACAGGCCTGATGAAGCCCGTCGGACCAGCGCCGGCCTTCCATCATGCGGCCCGTGAACTCGTCGATGATCGTCACCTTGTCGTTGCGGACGATGTAATCCTTGTCGCGCTGGAAAATTTTATGGGCTTTCAGCGCCTGATTGACATGGTGGACGACGGAGATGTTGATGGAGTCATAAAGATTTTCGCCCTGCAACAAGCCGGCTTCCGCCAAAAGTTGCTCAATCTTTTCGTTGCCTTCTTCCGTCAGAGTCACCGAGCGCTGTTTCTCGTCGATTTCGTAGTCTTCCTCGGTGAGCTGCGGGATGAGCGCATCGATGGTGATGTAAAGCTCGGACTTGTCATCGGTGGGCCCGGAGATGATGAGCGGCGTTCGCGCCTCGTCGATGAGGATCGAATCGACCTCGTCGACAATCGCGTAGTGATGTCCGCGCTGCACCATCTGGTCCAGGGACGACTTCATGTTGTCGCGCAGATAGTCGAATCCGAACTCGTTGTTGGTGCCGTAGGTGATGTCGCAGGCATAGGCGGCGCGCCGCTCCTCGTCATTGAGGCCGTGGACGATGCAGCCCGTGGTCATGCCAAGCTGGCTGTAGACCCGGCCCATCCATTCTGCGTCGCGGCTTGCGAGATAGTCGTTGACCGTGACCACGTGAACGCCTCGGCCGGCCAGGGCATTCAGATAGACGGGCAGGGTGGCGACCAAGGTCTTGCCCTCGCCGGTCTTCATTTCGGCGATATCCCCGGAATGGAGCACCATGCCCCCGACCATCTGGACATCGTAATGACGCTGGCCGAGGGCGCGCTTGGCGGCCTCGCGCACGGTCGCAAAGGCCTCTTCCAGCAGATTGTCTAGAGATTCTCCGTCCTTAAACCGCTGTTTTAACTTTTCAGTCTGGGCAATCAGGCCATCATCGGAGAGTTTGGCGATCTCGTCTTCGAGTGCATTGATTGCCTCCACACGGCGGAATAAAGGCTTTAGGCGGCGGTCATTGGATGAACCGAAGATTTTTTTTGCGATACCGAGTAGCGCCATGAGGACAGGGCCTTCGTCGTGCGATGAAAAGACCGTCGGCGCCCTCGTCGGACAAGCGCGGGGCGCGCCTTTCATCGGCCGGGTTGGATTTGACGCGCCGCGTCGGGCGCGCCGGAGAGATAGTGAGCGCCTCTGGTCCTGTCAACGAACGGCGATGGCCCTGGGGGCGCAGAACGGAACATGATGGAAACGCCGAATAAGGGTGAGGACCGCAAAAACCCTGAGCCTGAGAAAAAGGGCTCAGGGAAAGCTGGCGTCTTGGGGCGGGCGGTTCTAGGCGCGTGCCTATGGTTGTGTCGCCTCATATGGGCTGGCGTGGCGATGGTCGCCAGGGCCTTCGGCAAATTCGCCATCACGACCTGGCGGGTGGCGGCGGCTCTCGATTCGGCGCTGTGGCGAGCCGTGAAGCTCCTGACGCGTCAGGCGCTGGATGGCCTTGCCTATGCCGCGGGCATTGCGCTCATGGCGTTTCGCGCGCTGATCGCCTGGCTGCCTACGCGCACCGGGCGCGCTTATTCATCGCTTTTCGGCGCTTTTCTCATGGTCTGCGCGCTCTGGATGATCGATCTGTTGAGAGCCTCTCCGGCCCTGGACATGGCGGGCTCTTCGTCGCTTCGCGCGCCTGTCGATGAAGACGACCCGATTCTCGCCCGAATCGACGGGCGCTATGTGCATCTGTCGGAAATTGAGGCGGCGGCGCGGGCCGGCGGCTTGCTGCGGCCTGAGGAGGTCCTGACCCCGCGCACGGCTTTTGAACGGGAATTGGTCGAATCCTATGTGGAGCAGCGCCTCCTGGCCCGGGCGGCTCTTGATGAAGGGCTTCAGCGAAGCCCCACGGTCTCCCGCAAGGTGAACGCCGCGCGGGACCGGGTGCTGGCGGCGGCCTACATGGACGCCCAGCTCCGCGACGCTGTGACGCCCGAAGCCGTAGAGCGGCTTTATCGCTCGCAGGCCGATGTGACGCGGCTCGGCGATGAAGTTCGCGCGCGCCATATTCTGGTTCAGACTGGCGCGGAGGCGGAGGAGATCGTTACGCTTCTCGAAGGCGGCGCCGATTTTGGCGCTCTGGCGCGCGAGCGGTCTCTGGACCGCGCGACGGCGCCTTTAGGCGGCGAGGTGGGTTGGTTCACCAGGGGCATGATGACGCCGGTCTTTTCCCGGGCGGCCTTTTCGACGGAGCCCGGCCAATTGGCCGCGCCGTTCGAAACCGAATTCGGATGGCATATTCTCGAAGTGACCGACCGGCGCCCCACAAGCGACGTGCCTTTCGCGCGCGTGCAAGAGCCCATCGAAAACTTTCTCCGTATGAGGACCATAGAGACGTCCTTGCGAGACCTGGAAGAAGAAAGCCAGGTTGTCTATTTTCGCCCTGAGACTGAGGTTCGCTCACAAAAGTCCGAACCGCCGGACCTTTCCGACCCGCCGCTGGACGATGTTGAGTTCACCCCAGCGCGCGAGGAAACAGAGGAAGAAACGGGCGGCGAAGAAACGGGACCGTAAACGACGCTTAACCAAGCGCGGTCGAAAAACATCTAAATTTTTAACGAGTCGCGTATCATTCTGTTCAAACGCCTCACGTAGGAATTAAGGCGAGAATATGGCGAAGCTTTTGCTCGTTGCGGCTTGTGCGCTGATTGACCGGGACGGAAGGGTCCTGATGGCGCGCCGGCCTGAAGGAAAGGCCCATGGCGGTTTGTGGGAATTTCCGGGCGGCAAGCTCGCCGAGGGTGAAACGCCGGAAGCGGCGTTGGTGCGTGAGTTAAGGGAAGAACTCGCCATCGATACTGAGGCGTCCTGTCTGGCGCCGGCCGCCTTCGCCTCCGAGGCTTTAGGGGACTTTCATCTTTTGATGCCCCTATATGTCTGCCGGAAGTGGAAGGGAACGCCGACGCCGCTGGAAGGCCAGACGCTTCGCTGGGTAAGACCGGAAGGCTTGACCCAAATGGAGATGCCGCCCGCGGACAGGCCGTTGGCGGCGCAGTTAAGGGACCTGGTGTGATGGCGGCACTTCAAACGCTGAATAAAGAGCGGCGCGCCTTCGCGCAGAAACTCGCCGCCTTTGGCAATAGCGAGTCCGGCGCCACATCCATTGAATATGCGCTTATTGTCTCGCTGATCTTTCTGGCGATTGTCGGCGCCGTGCGTTCCTATACGGACTCTGCAAGCGAGGTCTATGGCGAGATCAGCGATGCCATGGATCAGGCCGGTTCATAAAGCGCAAGAGCCAAAATAAGTCTACGACGCGCCCTTGATTGCATCCTTTAAGGACATTTTTGCCGATCCCGGTTTTAGCGGTTGTTGTTGACTCTCATGCGGCGCCCAGCCCGTGAGATAAACGATCTCGAACTGCTCCCGACCGCCGGATTCCGCAAAAATTGTCATGGCGCGCAAGACGACATCACGGCGCAGGAACGCCGCTTTTGTTCTCAGCGCACGGGTTTCGCCCATGCCGCGCAGGTCTTTCAGAAGCTTCAGGGGATCGTCATAAGACACGCTCACCTTGTCGATATCCGTGACCGGCAAGGCGAAACCTGCCCGCTGAAGCGCCGCGCCGTAGTCGCGAACGCCGGCGAAGGGCGCTATTCGCGCCGATGCGCCGCCGGTGACTTCGGCTTCTGCTCGGTAGAGCGCCGCGCGCAAGGCGCTGAGGGTCTCCTCGCCGAAAATAGCGGCGATAAACAGTCCGTCGGGCTTTAAGGCCATCCGAGCCTGGGTGAGCGCGCCCACAAGGTCGTTCGTTGTATGAAGCGTCAGCATGCTGACAAAAAGATCGAGGCTTTCCCCCTTGATGGGTAAGGCTTCTGCGTCGGCGGCGAGGCGCAGTCCGCCGGCGGGCAGGCGCGCCGGCGCCAGATCGATATTTATCAAATCGCCAACGCCGGCCTTTTGCGTCAGCAAATTCGCAAGCGCCCCGGCGCCATCGAAGGCGGCAAGCGGAAACTGCCGGTTCACGCTTTCAAGGCGGTCGTTTACATCCTCCATCGCCCGGCGATGCAGGAAATCGTAGGCTGCAACATTACCGGCGGTCCGGCCGCGGCGGCGGGCGTAAAGCTTGCGGTCGAAAATCTGCGGCGGCACGGTCATCGGAGATACTGGTTCTCTTTGGGTGCGGGCGTTAGTCTATCGAACATGAAATCGCAAATTCTCTCAAGGCTCGGGACCTGGAGCAAAGAGGCGGCTAAAGGGGCGCTCGACCTCGCCATGCCGCCTCATTGTCCTGTAACGCGAGAGGAGATTAACAGCTCAGCGGCGCTGGGGCCCCGCGCCTGGACTGCGGCGCACTTCATTGAGGCGCCTTATTGCACCCGTTGCGGCGTTCCCTTCGCCGCGGACTATGGCGAAGAGGTGGAATGCCCGTCCTGCATTGCCGATCCGCCTGATTTCGATCGAGCGCGGGCGGCGCTTGTCTATGACGAGGCTTCTCACAGCATGATTGTAGGCTTCAAACATGGAGACAGGACCGAACTTGCGGGCATGTTCGGGCGCTGGATGGTCCGCGCGGGGCGAGACATGCTTGCAACCTCTCCGATCCTCGCGCCGGTGCCGCTGCATCCGCAACGCTTGCGCGCGCGCCGTTTCAACCAGTCGGCGCTGCTTGCTCAGGCTGTGGCGAAAGAAAGCGGCGCGTATTTGTCCCTGGATGGCCTTATTCGCCGCCGCGCGACCCCGCCGCAAAAGGATCTTTCGGCCGAAGGGCGCAAACGCAACGTTTCCGGCGCTTTCGGTGTTAGAAACGATAAAGCGCACGCACAATTCCAGGGCGCCCATGTCGTGCTTGTTGACGATGTGCTGACAACCGGCGCAACCTTGTCGGCGGCGGCGCGCGCGCTGAAGCGTTTGGGCGCTGCACGGGTCGATGCGCTGGTGCTGGCGCGCGTTGTCAAAGGCGGGGTGGGCGCGATATAGCGCCGGAAAAGAGATACGATAAAGCGGAGCTGAGATGCAGGAAGTCGTCGTTTATACGAAACCACTTTGTCCCTATTGTTTCCGGGCGTTGTCGCTGCTCGACAAGAAGGGTGTTAAAGCTAAAGAAATCTCCGCCGCCTATGACCCTGATTTGCGCAAGGAGATGCTCGCGAAGTCCAATGGCCGCACGACCTATCCGCAGATCTTCATCGGAGAAACCCATGTGGGCGGCTATGACGATCTTGCCGCGCTCGAGCGTGACGGCAAGCTGGATGCGCTTTTGAATGGCTGAAGTCGCTCCCTTTCTTGCCGCCTGCGTTCAGATGCGCTCCGGTCTCGACCGGGCCGTGAACACCGCTGACGCCTGCGAGTTGATTGGCGAGGCTGCGGGCAGGGGCGCGCGGTTCATCGCCACGCCCGAGATGACCAATGTGGTCGACCGCAAAGCCTCGCGGCTTTTTGAGACTCTGCCGGAAGAGGACGGCCTCTCAGAAATCGCCATCTTTTCCGAGGCGGCCAAAACCCATGGCGTCTGGCTCCTGATCGGCTCCATGGCGGTTAAGATCGAGGATCGCCGGGCGGCCAACCGGGGGTTCCTTTTCGCGCCGGACGGATCCGTCGCCGCCCGCTATGACAAGCTGCATATGTTCGATGTGGACCTCCCCAATGGCGAAAGCTGGAAGGAGTCGAAAGTCTACCGTCCGGGCGAGACGGCGGTTCTGGCTGAGACACCGCTTGCGAAAATCGGCCTAACTATATGTTATGACGTGCGGTTTCCGGGTTTATATCGACAGCTCGCGCAAGCCGGCGCCGAGGTTCTGTGCGTGCCGGCAGCCTTCACCCGCCAAACGGGCGAGGCTCACTGGAAGACCTTGCTCGGCGCTCGGGCCATTGAAACCGGATCTTTCGTGGTCGCCCCGGCCCAGGGCGGGACACATGAGGACGGGCGGGAAACCTTTGGCCATTCCCTGATTATCGGGCCCTGGGGGGAGATTCTCGCTGAAGCCGACGGCGATGAGCCAGGCATTATTCTTGCTGAGATCGACCCCCGAGCCGCTCATAGGGCCCGCCAGCGCATACCCAATCTCGCTCTTGAACAATCATTCAAAGTCACCATTCTACCTTCATGATTAAATACCGCCTGACTTGCGACGCCGACCACGAATTCGAAGGCTGGTTTCGCGATAGCTCCGATTTTGACGTCCAGGCCGACAAGGGCCTGATCGAGTGCCCCTCCTGCGGGTCGGACGCGATTCGCAAAGCGGTGATGGCGCCGGCTGTCGCCCGGCGCGACGGTTCTCGCAAGGAGCGGCTTGCTGCGCTTCATAAGGACATGGCGAAAGCGGTCGCCCGCGCCCGCGATTATGTCGAAAAGAATTTCGACTATGTGGGCGACAAATTTCCCGAAGAGGCGCGCAAGATCCATTACGGCGAAACCGAAGAGCGCGGCATTTATGGCGAAGCTTCCGGAAAGGAAGTGAAAGAGCTGATAGACGAGGGCGTGCAGATTGCGCCGCTTCCGAGAGCCTCTTCTCCTGACAAGGCCGAGGCGCCGAAAACGCCGGCGCCCAAGAAACTCGTCAACTAGGCCTGCAGGGGCCGCTATCTGGCCGCTGGCGCAGATTCCAAAAACAAGCTAGATCGCGCGCATGGATGCTGTCCGATCGCGCCTTCGCAATCTGCCGTTTTTCGCCGGTCTTTCCGCCGCGACGATTAACGATATTGCGGATGCAAGCCACTGGCTGTCGCTGGCGGGCGGATGGGAGCTTTATGCGCAAGGGGCGAGCTCCGATGCGCTTCACATCAATCTGACCGGCCGTCTGATCGTCGTGCGGGAAAACCCGGACGGGCCCGATGAAGTCGTGGGGTATGTGCGCAGCGGCGAGCCGGTGGGAGAGATGTCCCTTTTGTCGGGCGAGGCGCATTCGGCGAGCGTCTACGCGCTGAGGGATACGGAACTTCTGTCGATTCCGCGTGACGATGTGGACCGCCTGATTGAGGCCCATGGCGACTTCGCCGCGGCGCTGGCTCGCACGGTTCTGGCGCGGGCGCGACATCCTAAAGCAAGTTTCCAGCAGTCGGCGCCGCGCATTTTCGCTGTTATCGCAACGTCGCCCTCGATCGACGTGGATGCAAGAGTAAAGGAACTCGCGAGGCGCATTTCAAAATATCGGGTGAATGTCACCTATTATCCCTGCACGGAGGAGCCGCCCGCCACAAGCGCTTTCGACCTTGTCGAGAACGCCCATGACGTTGTTCTGCTCGCCGCGCGCGTCGATCACAGTTCGTGGTATCGTTTTGTCTTGCGTCACGCCGACCGGTTTCTGGTGCTGGCGCGGCGCGACAGCCGGCCCTCCAAACCTTTTCCATTGACGGCGGAAGACGGTGCGCGGGCGCGCAAGTTTCGCCTCGTTGACCTCGTCATGCTGCATGAGGGAACCCATAGCGGCAGAACCGCGGAATGGATGGAGGCGATCGGCGCTTCTCGCGTCATCAATCTTCACACTGATGCTTGTATTGACCGGCTGGCGCGCATTATCGGCGGCAAATCCATCGGTCTTGTTTTGTCCGGCGGCGGGGCGCGCGCTTACGCCCATATCGGCGCCGTCAAGGCCATGCGCGAGGCGGGCGTTCCCATCGATTTTCTCTGCGGCGCGTCCATGGGGGCGGTGGTCGCTGCTTGCGTTGCTATCGGCTGGCCCCAGGCCGAGATGGAGCGGCGCATCCGCGAGGGGTTCGTTGAGTCCAATCCCCTGGGCGATCACGTTTTGCCTGTGGTGGCCCTGACCCGGGGAGGTCGCGTTGAAACCCGGCTGGAACAACATTTCGATAGCGCGCTGATCGAAAATCTTGCGACGCCGTTTTTCTGCGTGTCGTCGGACATTATCAACGGCGCCGTGCATATTCACAATCAGGGGCTGTTGCGCCGGGCGCTCCGCGCGTCCATCGCGCTGCCGGGGATATTGCCGCCGGTGATCGACGATCATGCGCTGCTGGTGGACGGGGCGGTGGTGAATAATTTTCCCACCGACATTATGACGACCACCCATCGCGGGCTCACAATCGGCGTTGATGTGGCGCGCGAAGGCGTCATCGACATTGAGGCGTTTCGCGATCCGCCGGGATTTTTCACCTGGATCGCCAATAACGGCTTCGGCGCGGCGCCGCCGATCATTTCCCTCTTGATGCGCTCGGCGACGGCCCGCCGCGAGCATGTGGAAGCGCCGCGACCCGCCGATATCATGGTGACGCCGCCGGTGCCGGGGGTGGAGCTGCGCGACTGGAAAAAATATGACGCAGCCGTGATGGACGGCTATCGGGAAATGAAAGCCGCCCTGGAGAAACACTGGAGCGATCTGGCGCCGATCATCGCCGGCGCGAACCGGTGAGATTTATCGCCAGCTTGCGTTCGCGCGGACTAAACCCAAACTCTCTCATCCGATCACCCCGGCGCAGGCCGGGGGCCAGTGACACGAGCACCGAACTTGGCGGTTCTGGATCCCGGCCTGCGCCGGGATAATCGGTGATAAAAATCCGAACTCTGGATTTAGAACATTGTATTGTCGTTTGCGGATTTCTCCGGCACCGGTTGAACGACGTCCCAGTGCTCGACGAACTTGCCGTCTTCCATGCGCAGGATGTCGACGACAGCGAGGCCAAGAGAATCCGGCGTTGGTTTGTTGTTGTAATGGATCCAGACGAGATCGCCCTCGGCGGCGACGCGTTTGATGTGAATGGCGGCGTCGGGGTTCGCTTCGAAGAAAGGCGTCATGAAGGCGAACAGCGCCTCGGGACCGTCCGGCGCCATGGGGTTGTGCTGAATATAGGTCTCGCCGAAGCACTCCTCGCGCGAGGTCTCGATGTCGTGCTGATTGAAGAGAAGGTCCATGCAGTAAAGCGCCTTCTCCTTGTTGGCTTCTTCAAGCGCGGCTTGCGAATCCTCCGCCATGTTCGAAGTGGTCTTGCACGCGCCGAGCGCCAGCGCCGCCGCGCCAAGTATGAGATATTTCCACATGTTCTGCCTCCCTCGTGATAATGGGGGGAGGATAGCGGGAAACTGTTGATGCCGCTAGAAAGGCATGAAGGGCCGGAGTGAAACTATTCTATATCTTTTGTGCGGATTGCTTTCAATTCCTCGCGTTTTTGCGCATATGCCAAACAGACTAGTAAAATGCCAAAAAAGGCAACGCCAAGCATGAAACCGATTATGCCGCCACGATTTATATGAAAGTCATTAGGGGCGACCGAATAAATTAGTGAAAAAAGCATGATAGCTGAAATCAGAAGCCCGGAGCTGATGATTACAACGTGCTGATTTTTATGCTGAGGGTTATGGGCATATCCCGTGCCTAAGCCTTGCATAAAGCCAAGGGACAGTCCGAGTGTTATAAGCACGATAAGAGAAATTTCTAAAGGTAGTTCAAATTCGATCCAATCTACAAAGTAAGTAAGCGCCCCAAGCATGCCGATCAGGAGTGCAAAGAACAGTGCAAAATATATAGCTTGTCCGATCGCATAATATCGGACTGAACGGGGGGTGTCCTCGTTGTTCAAAGAGAAAAACTCGTCCCGCAACCGCAGGCAGCCGTGGCGTTCGGGTTTTCGATCTTGAATGCCGCGCCGATGAGCTCGTCGGAAAAGTCGATGACCGAGCCGGCCATATAGTCGACCGAGACGGAATCGACGAGCACGGAATATCCGTTCGCGTCGAGGACGAGATCGTCGTCTTCGCGGCTTGTCACGATATCGAATTTGTACTGAAAGCCGGAGCAGCCGCCGCCCTCGACCGCGACGCGCAGCATGGCGCCCTCAGGCTCCTTGGCTAGGATCGCGGCGATGCGCTTGGCGGCGCGGTCGGATACGGTGACAGGTGTGGTCTCAGTGACGGTCATAAGGCTCACTCTACGGTTTGGCCTAAAATAGGGTCTTAACGCCGGAATTTCGAGGGGGCGGCTTTCTCTTCCCCCGTTTACGGGGGAAGTACCGCCCCGGACCTGATCCGGGGCGGGGATGGGGGCTGCCATCGGCCCCCTCCGTTAGCTTCGCTGACACCTCCCCCCAGGCGGGGGAGGAGGGCGCAATCCCGCCGAAAATTCCCTATATTTATGCCGAGCCTTGTTAACGGAATCGGCGGACAAGGCCCCTTGAGAAGCTTTCTGGCGGAAGCGGAGCGGCAAGTGCGATTACAGGGACAGATCACGGAAAACATGCCCGACGGGGCCTATGGCGGCTCGCCTATGGCCTTCCCGGCGCCGCTTGCGCCTTATGCGGCGCGGGCGGAGCGGACCCGCGGGCGGCTCCATCCGGAGGCTGAGAGCAGCGGGAGGACGCCGTTTCAGCGCGACCGGGACAGGGTGATCCACGCCGTCGCCTTTCGCCGCTTGAAGCACAAGACGCAGGTCTTCATCTCCCATGAGGGCGACCATTATCGCACCCGCCTGACCCATTCCCTTGAGGTTGCGCAGATCGCGCGCACGCTGGCCCGGTCGCTGAAGCTCGACGAAGACCTCGCCGAGTGTCTGGCGCTCGCCCACGATCTCGGCCATCCGCCCTTCGGCCATACAGGGGAAGACGTGCTGGTCGAGTGCATGAAACCCTATGACGGCTTCGACCATAACGCCCAGACCTTGCGACTGCTTACCAAGCTTGAGCGCCGCCACGCCGCTTTTGAGGGGCTGAACCTGACCTGGGAAACTTTGGAAGGGGTCGTCAAACATAACGGGCCCCTCACGGGACCGCTGGCGCGCAAGAAAGAGCCGCTTCCCGCCGCCATCGTCGAATACGCCGCCAATCACGATCTCTGGCTTGACACTTTTCCCTCGCTGGAGGCGCAGGTGGCGGCCATCGCTGACGACATCGCCTATAACAATCACGATGTGGATGACGGCTTGAGGGCCGGGCTTTTCGGTTTTACCGAGGCGCGCGAATTGCCGCTGGTGGGGCCCGCGATCCGGTCGGCGGAAGCGAAATACCCGAACGCGCCGCGAGATATTCTCATCGCGGAGGCTGTTTCCGATCTCATCGGCGCCATGGTCGAGGACGTCCTCGCCGAAACGAAGCGCCGTCTCGCCGAGACGCCTCCGGGGTCTGCGGATGAGGTGCGCCGCGCGCGGTCAGCTTATTGCGGGTTTTCCCCAGAGATGGAGAACGATCTCGGGGGCTTGAGAAAATTTCTCCACGAAAACATGTACCGCCACTACAAGGTCAATCGCGCCCGCAGCCAGGCGAAGCGAATCATTAAATCTTTGTTCGACTTGTTTTTCACCGAGCCGGAGACATTGCCGCCGGAATGGCGCGAGCGTTATGAGGGCGGCTCCGAGGCGCGCCGCGCACGGGCTGTCTGCGATTACATCGCCGGCATGACAGACCGTTATGCCGTCAGGGAATATCGCCGCCTTTTTGGCGTCGAATTTGACGGCTAAGGCTGCGACTCCCGTGGCCGAGAGTGCTAGAATGCGCCTGAATAACGATTCGGCGGCGTTCTGTAGTTGAGGCCGGGCCGGTGGTTTACCTTTGGCGTTGCGGGCAAGGACGGCGCGCAAGGACGGCGCGCAAGGGCGGAGACATAAGGCGCAACAAAACGGCGCTTGAAGGAGCGGGTTGAAGACATGGCGAATGCAGCACAAGAAGAAGCCTTCGAAGAAGACTATCAGGAATATGACGAGTTCGACGATGATGAAGAGGATCGCGGATTATCGGGCTTTGCTGTCCTGATCATGGGCATCGTCATGATCGGCGCCTTCGTGTCGGTTGTGTGGATCGCCTACAAGCAGGGCATGAAAGTCGGCCGCGACGGGGGCGCCATCGAAACGCCTTACGTGGCCGCCGATCCCGAGCCCATCAAGATCGAGACGGCCGAAGACGGAACGCCGGTCGCCGAGCGCGAAGTTTATGACGCCATTGACGGCGAGGCGGGCGAACCCGTGACGACCCTCGCCGAAGGCCCGGAAGAGCCTGTGAGTCGCACATCGGACGACACCATCGGCGCGCTTGCCGCTGAAGCTGAAGAAGCCGCCGCCGATATGAGCGACGAGGTCGAAACCCGTCTTGCGGATCTTCAAGCTGAAGATGCGGAAGTCCTCGACAACAATCCCACAGAAGAAGAGCCGCGCGACAGCGCGCCGGAGACCGTCAGCGTTACGACGCCATCCGTCTCGCCGGCGCCGAGTTCAACCGCTTCAACGTCGTCTGCGGGCAATGCGCGCGCCGGGACTCATGTGGTGCAGGTCGGCGCCTTCCGCTCCAATAACGAAGCCACGACGCAATGGGCGCGGATGCAGACAAAGCTCGGCGATTATCTCGACGGCAAATCCTATGACATTGAGGAAGCGGTCGTGAACGGCACGGAATATCACCGCCTGCGGGTCGGTCCGTTCCAGTCTTCCGACGCGGCCAAGACCTATTGCGCCGGCCTGAAGGAGCGCGGTCAGGACTGCCTGATCAAGTCTCTCTAGGAAAAAGGAAAAGGGCGAGTGTTGCGTCATGCCCACTGCCGCCATCTTTGATTGCGAAGGCCCGCGCCTCTCTTCTGAGGAGCGGGCTTTCTTTCGCGACGTCGATCCATGGGGTTTCATCCTTTTTGCGCGTCATTGCGAAAGCGCCGATCAGATCCGCGCCCATTGCGATGAATTGCGCGAGTGCGTCGGGCGCGAGGATGCGCCGATCCTGATCGATCAGGAGGGAGGGCGCGTTGCGCGCATGAAGCCGCCAGTGTTTCCAGCCCATCCGGCGCCCGCTGTCTTTGGCGAGCTCTGGAAGCTCGATCCGAAAAAGACTCGCGAGGCGGCTGAGCTAAACGGCTATCTTCTGGGACGCCTCGTTTCCGATTGCGGCGTCACCGTGGATTGCATCCCCATGCTCGACGTGCCGCAGATCGACGCCGATCCCCAGGTGATCGGCGACCGCGCCTACGCCAAATGGCCGGACATCATCACTGCCATTGCTCACGCGCATATCGAGGGGCTTAAAAAGGGCGGAGCGTTGCCCGTGATCAAGCATCTTCCGGGCCATGGGCGCTCCCTTTGCGACAGCCATCACGATTTGCCGCGCGTCGGCGCAAAGAAACGCGATCTGCAATCCTGCGATTTCGAACCGTTCAGGTCTCTGCGCGATGAGAAAATGGGCATGACGGCGCATATCGTTTATGAAGCTTACGATGCGGAGCGTCCGGCGACGCTTTCGCCGGTCATCGTTAATGAGGTCATACGCGGCGAAATCGGATTCGACGGTTTGCTGTTTACGGATGATTTGAAGATGAAGGCGCTGGGCGGCGCCATTCCGGAGCGAATCGCCGGCGCCTATGACGCGGGCTGCGATGTGGCGCTCGCCTGCAATTTCACCATGGACGAGAAAAAACAAAGCGCGGGCGCGCTGCGCGATCTCGCCGGCAGATCGGCTGAGCGCGCGAAAGCCGCTATGGCGGACTTGCAGGCGCCCGAAAGAGGCGATACCAGCGAGGCCTATGAGCGCCTCAACGCCTTGATCAAACCGGCGCTTGCATAGGACGTTTTCAGCAAAAGTGTTTGCGGTTTTGCGGTTCGAAAACGCGCACATGAAAACCACTAGGGCCGTGAAACGGCTCTAGTTTTCAACAGAGTGGGAAAGCCGATAGGCGGGGGCCGGAATCGGCGTTAAATGATTTGATGGCGGATGGCGAAAACATTCAGGCAGCAGCGATGAGCGGCCCCGGCGGCGATGCAGGCGAGGAAGCCTTCGACGCGCCCGTGCGCGTCACCACGACCGATGAGGCGATCGATGCGCTGGTCGTCAATATCGAGGGCTATGAAGGCCCGCTCGATGTTCTTCTCGATCTCGCGCGCCATCAGAAAGTCGACATCCGCAAGATCTCCATGGTCGCGCTGGTCGATCAATATCTGAAATTTGTCGAGGCCGCCAAGGAGCGCAATCTCGAGCTCGCCGCCGATTATCTCGTCATGGCGTCCTGGCTCGCCTATTTGAAATCGAAAATGCTGCTGCCGGCGGCGGAGGATGAGGGCGATGAGCCGACCGCGGATGAAATGGCCGCGCGTCTCGCCTTCCAGCTTCAGCGCCTTGAGGCCATGCGCAAGGCGGTGGAAGACCTCCAGGCGCTTCCGCAACTTTACTGGGACTTTTTTCCGCGCGGCGCGCCGGAGGGCGTTCGGGTCACGCAAAAGCCGGAATGGCAGGCGGGTCTTCTCGATCTCCTCAAAGCCTATACGACGCAGCGCATTGTCGCCATTGACCGCGAATATCATCCCGATCCGCCGCCGGTCTATTCGGTGGAGGCGGCGCGTTTGCGGCTCGAACGCATTCTCGGCGCCATCCCGGAATGGACGGAGCTGCGCAGCCTGACAAAATCCTATGATGTTGACGCGCCGGAGCCCTCCGTGCTTGCAAGCTCGTTCAATGCGGCGCTGGAATTTGCAAAAGCCGGACGCATCGATCTGCGCCAGCTCGGCGCTTTTGAACCGATTTACATCAAGGCCCGTTCGGAAACGCCGGACCATGAACCGGATGAAGGAGACGCGTCATGATGGAAGAAGACGCCGGACGTAATTTTCAGGGGCTTAACGCCCGTGAAGCGCAGGAAGCGCTCGCAGAGGAACTGTCGAACCAGGAAAGCGAAGCTAACCCCGTGAACGATAAACCTGACAACGAATCCGCCGGCGAAGCGGAAGAAGCGGAAAACGAGGAGGCGCAAGACGCCGCCGCGGAAGCCGGGGAAGAAACCGCAGGCGAGGCTGAGGCGGAAGAGGCGTCGCCGGAAGTCGAGTGGAGCGAGGAAGACCTTGCCGAGCAAAAGCGCATGGTGGAGGCGCTCCTGTTCGCCGCCGCCGAGCCGCTTGACGAAAAGTCCATCGCCGACCGTTTGCCCGCGGGCGCGCCCGTGGCCAACCTGATCGAAGCGCTTGCGTCTGATTATGAAAGCCGCGGCGTGGTCCTGAAAAAGGCGGACAAGAAGTGGCGCTTCGTCACCGCGGCGGATGTCGCCCATGTGCTCGACAAGGAAAAGGCGACCCAGCGCAAGCTTTCCCGGGCCGCTTTGGAGACGCTCGCCATCATCGCCTATCACCAGCCCTGTACCCGGGCCGACATCGAGGATGTGCGCGGCGTTCAGGTCGCAAAGGGATCGCTCGATCAGCTCCTTGAGATTGGCTGGGTCAAGATGCGCGGCAAGCGCAAGGATGTGCCGGGCCGGCCGACGCTTTACGGGACCACGGAAGATTTCCTCCAGCATTTCGGGCTTGAGACCGTGACCGACCTTCCGGGCCTTGCGGATTTGAAGGCCGCCGGGCTGCTCGACGCGCGCCTGCCGCCCGGATTTTCCGTGCCCACGCCGGCTGACGCCGATGATGAAGAGATCGACGAGGACGAGGATTCGGGCGAATTTGCGCAGGATTTTCTCGGCGAAGGCGAAGACGAAGCCGCGGATGCCTAACGCCGCGCATAAAATGCGCTCGTTTTCGCATTTGCGTCATTAGCCTTGGGGCATTACCTATAGGCGGAAATCAGTTGGAAGAGGCGCATCATGGGCGCAATCGGACCTTGGCAGATCGCCATTATTCTTCTCCTCGCGCTGCTGCTTTTCGGCGGCGGCGGCAAGATCTCCTCAATCATGGGCGACTTCGCCAAGGGCATTAAATCCTTCCGCAAGGGGCTCCAGGACGACGAGGACAAGGCGATCGACGACCGCAGCGATCAGGCGATGGATGTCACGCCGGCCGAAGAAAAGGACAAGGCTTAACCTTGGGCGCGCGCCCAGAAGCGCTTCATCCTGAGGAGAAAATTTTTCTTGTCCATCGAGACGGGGCTTCGTCCCTCCTCAGAATGAAGAAAAATTTTCGTCTCGAAGGGCGAAGCGCTGGCCGGAAAGCAAAGAGACAGGCTGCGCCGTCATGAATCTCCTGCCGCAATTCGGATTTTTCGAGTTGATGCTCGTCGCCGTGGTGGCGCTGATCGTGGTCGGCCCCAAGGACTTGCCGAAACTGATGCGGTCCGCCGGGCGCATGGTCGCCAAGGCGCGCAGTCTGGCGGGCGAATTCACCGCCGCCTTCGATCAAATGGCGCGCGAGGCGGAGATGGAAGAACTCCGCAAGGAAATCGACGAATTGAAAAAGAACAATCCTGTCGCCGACGCCAAGCGCGCCGTGGACGAGGCGGTGGCGCCGGTTGAAAAGGAATTCCGCGACGAGGCGCGCGAAATCGACAAAGCGGTCAGGGAACAGACCAGCGAGAAGTCGTCCGCGCCATCATCCGCATCGGACAAGGCGGCATCTAATCCATCCGCCAATGAGGCCGCCAAATCATGAGCGGCGAAAACACGAAGAAGAAAGAACAGCTTTCAGAAGAAGATGAGCTGAAAGCCTCTTCTGCGCCGTTGCTCGACCATCTCGTTGAACTTCGCCAGCGCCTCATTGTCTCCATTTGCGCTTTTGCGGTCTGTTTTGCGGTCTGCTTTGCGTTTTCCATTCCCCTTTACGAGTTTCTGGTGATCCCGTTCGAGAAGGCGGTGAAAGCGTCGGGGACAGAACCGAAACTCTATTTCGCGCCGCTTGAATTCTTTTTCACCCGGGTGAAGCTCGCGGCGCTTGGGGGTATTGCTTTGGCGTTTCCCGTGGTCGCTTACGAGATTTACAAATTCGTCGCGCCCGGGCTTTACCGGCGGGAGCGGGCGGCGGCGCTGCCCTTTCTTGCGGCCATGCCGGTCCTGTTCTCGCTCGGCGCGGCGCTTGTCTATTTCATCCTGATGCCCTTCGTCATGCGCTTTGCGGTGGGGATGGAACAACGGCCGGGGGAAGGCTCGGGCGTCGCCATCGAACTCCTGACGCGGGTGGGGGATTATCTGTCCCTCATGACGACACTGATCATGGCGTTCGGCTTCGCCTTCCAGTTGCCGGTGTTTCTGACGCTTCTCGCCCGGGCGGGGCTCATCACCTCCGGCTTTCTGACCCGCAATCGCCGCGTTGCGATTGTGGTGATTTTCGTCATCGCCGCTTTTCTTACTCCACCGGACCCATTCAGCCAGTTGATCCTCGGGGCGTGCATCATCTCGCTATATGAGGTCTCGGTGCTCTCCGTGCGCTTCGCCGAGAAAAAGGCGGAGGAGGCGGCGGAAGGCCCGGAAGAAGCGTCGGTTTAGGCGCGCTTCTCTTCCCCCGTTTACGGGGGAAGTACCGGCGAAGCCGGGGATGGGGGC
>MDTA01161099.1_pt1 | contig 28183 bp, 22 predicted proteins | sample 811151 | NCBI WGS metagenome assembly MDTA01 (sample SAMN05326648, study PRJNA326480) | marine metagenome | isolation source: seawater | place: Indian Ocean: South | collected 2010 | reverse complement strand
GGAATTGCCTTGGTATTCCCGGATACCAGTCCAAGAGGCGAGAGTGTCGCTGATGATCCTGACGGAGCCTATGACCTTGGTTTGGGCGCCGGTTTCTACGTGAATGCCACGCAGGAGCCTTGGTCTCGTCACTACCATATGGAAACATTTGTGGTGGATGAGCTACCAACCGCGCTTGCCGGCATCGAGGGACTTGATCTTGATAGGCTTAGTATCTGCGGTCATTCGATGGGTGGCCACGGGGCCATAAGCTTGGCACTCAAGTACCCGGGTAGATACCAATCCGCCAGTGCCTTCTCCCCGATTTGCGCACCAACTAGCTGCCCTTGGGGTAAAAAAGCATTTTCTGCCTATTTGGGTACTGACGAAACATTGTGGAAGCAACACGACAGCTGCGAATTGATTCGCGGAGGTGCTCCACAGATTCCACTGTTGGTGGATCAAGGGGCAGCTGATCCGTTTCTGGAAGAGCAGTTGCAACCCCAGCGGTTAGTAGCTGCATGTGAGGAGGTGAGTTTCCCCCTTACCTATCGCGAGCATGCTGAGTATGACCATAGCTATTACTTCATTGCTTCTTTTATCGACGACCATTTGCGCTTCCATGCTAAATACCTAGCTTAAGAAGATCTACGAGACGCTATTTACCTGGGCAATGCCGTTTGACGGCTACTGTAAGGTTGAGTTCGAAGCTCAGTTGAAAAGGCTGCCATGGGGCGCTAGATCGCCAAGAAGAGATCTAGACCACTCAGTACTAAAATAAGCCGAAGAATCAGTTTCGAGCGCTTATCGAGCGCATCAAACTGCTTTTTGAGTTCAGCTAGCTCTTCTTTTGCGGTGTCGCTTGCGTCGATGATTTTCTCGCGGCTCGCGGCAATTGCGCCCGCGGCAGCCACGCCCGCTGTTGATACGCCCATGGCGCGGAGCAAGCGCCGGCGGCTCAATAGTGATGTGTCAGTTTGGTCGTCGGTCATAAGTCTAGTTACGGAAAGCTCTCTCGTTAAGACTGATTAAACAGGGGTTTTCGTTTCTCGAGGAAGGCGGCCATCCCCTCCTGCGAGTCAGGCGTCCCAAGCGTGGCAGCAACGGCCCGTTTTTCGTCTTCGATGGATTCATCGAGGGTTTTGGTTTCAAACCCGACGATGGTCTTTAGCACCGCTTTCACGGCTAGGCGAGGTTGCGCAGCCAGCTCTTCACCGAGTGCTTGTGCCCGCGCTTTTAACTGCTCCAGCGGAACTACCTCTGTCACGAGACCCATCCGCAATGCTTCGTTCCCATCGATTTTACGCGCGCGCAAAATCATATCTAGTGCATGCGACCTACCCACGACGCGGGGAAGGCGGGCTGATCCGCCCCAGGCAGGAACACTGCCTAAATCCATCTCGGGCAGGCCAATTTTTGCGCCTTCACTGGCTGCGATACGAAAATGGCAGGCAAGAGGTAACTCGAGTCCAGCACCTAGGCAGTAGCCAAAAAAGGTGGCGATCGCTGGTGTCCCACCGTTTTCGATCATGTCCAGAACACGATGGCGTTGGGCGAAAAACGCTTCCGGACTGCCCGCTCGTTTGATGCCCTCGGGGATTTGCCTGAGATTCATGCCAGCGGAGAAGTTTGCAAGGCCCTCTGCCGTGAAGACGATGGCACGAATGGTGTCGTCAGCGAGTACCTCAGGTAGCTGCTCTTCCAAGCGATCGATGTAACTCACCGGCATAAGGTTGAAGGGAGCATCGTTAACACTGAAGGTTGCAACGTGGTTGGTCACTGAAAAAAGATAGGGATCGGTCATCACTGTGTTCTCCGTTTCAGGGCTGCTGTTGGCATGTTAGTCAGCGAGCCATTTGTACATCACAAAGGCATCGACCAGTCCCAGTGTCGGATGGTTAAAGGCGCGCGGCAAGGTTCCGACAACATCGAAGCCCAATTTTTTCCAGAGTGCGACGGCGACGTCATTACTGGCGGCGACGAAGTTGAATTGCATTGCGTTGAAACCCATGCCGACGGCAATGTCTTGCGAGTGCTCGCACATTTGCCGCGCAATGCCCATGCCGCGGACGCCGGATGACACCATATAGCCACAGTTGCAAACGTGCTTACCGGGTCCTTCCTGGTTGGTTTTAAGGTAATAGGTGCCAAGGATCTTGCCGTCGTGTTCAAACACAAAAGTGCGGTCAGGCTTGGTCATCCAGAGGGCTTCGGCCGTGGGCTTGTCTGTGTCTACGGGGTAGGCATAGGTGTCACCGGCGCGAACGATTTCCTCAAAAATGGGCCATATGGCTGGCCAATCGCCGGGTAGGGCTTCTCTGATCATGGGCTCTCGTAGTCGTTAGAACAGCGTGTAGATGAACGGTGCCAACGCCGAGCCTTGAGTCATGACTACAAGAATGCCGAGCAACAGCATGATGCCAATGATGGGTGCCATCCATAGCTTCTTTCGCTCACGCATGAAGCCCCATAGGTCTTTTAGGAGATCGAGCATCAGTAAGGCCTCTCGAAGTGATCATTGGGCCGAACGGTACTTGCCACACGATAGCTATCAGTGTTCTTGCCACCTGTGGCGCGGGCCAACGCATCGCGGCCGAATAGCTTCATGACAAGCCCCGTGGGTACAAACAACATGTAGTAAAGCACGAACATGATGATGCGCGTATTGATAAAGGCAGCAATTAGACCAAAGCGCATCCACCCGCGATAAAACGGCGTTAATGCGGTCGGAGCAAGCAGCGCCAAGACAGTGAATAACAGCGCCACCACCCAAGGCCACAGAGGAAAGCTGTAGCCGATAAAAAAGGGTAGTAGCAGGCCAAAGAGTAGTACGAGTATGGCACCAAAGAGGAGGCCAAACTGACGGAGTTCCGGGTCACTCATAGCGGTGTTCGATTCTCTAGTCATTCGTTATCCGTTAGTCGAGCTGGAACTCTTCTTTCCATGATCCGTCGTCTTCCCAATGAGGTTGCTCGCTTTTTAGCAGTATGGCGTTTTCCAACACGAGGACATCCATTTCCGTCCGCATAAAGCAGCGATAGGCGTCCTCCGGTGAACACACGATTGGCTCGCCTCGGACGTTGAACGACGTATTAATGAGTATCGGGCAGTCAGTCTGTCGCTCGAATGCCTTTATTAAGGCATGGAAACGCGGATTGGTATCGGAGTGCACAGTCTGCAACCGCGCCGAGTAATCGACGTGGGTAATGGCGGGTACGGTTGATCTGGCTACATTGAGCTTCTCGATACCAAACAAAGCCTTTTCTTCGTTGGACACAGCAATACGGTGCTCGTCTTTGACGGTTGCGACTTTGAGCATGTAAGGGCTGTCGTAGTCCGTGTTAAACCAATGGCTGACGGCGTCGGCCGCAATCGCTGGCGCAAAGGGGCGGAAGCTCTCACGGTTCTTGATCTTTAAATTCATGACCGACTGCATCTTGGGTGATCGCGCGTCACCGAGAATGGACCGGGCGCCCAGCGCCCGTGGACCGAATTCCATGCGCCCATTGAGCCATCCAACCACGGCACCGTTGGCTAAAGCTGATGCCACCTCGGGCATCAGCTGATCATCACTAACCCATCGATACGGTGCACCCATAGTCTCCAGGCAGGATTCGACGGCGACCCGATCGAATGCTTTACCGAGATAGGCGCCGCGCATAGCGTCAGTTTGATCATCCGCGAGGCGGGGTTGATCCAGATACTGATGCCAGGTTGCAAGCGCCGCGCCGAGTGCCCCTCCCGCATCGCCAGCCGCGGGTTGTATCCAGACGCTGCAAAAGGGGCCCTCGCGATCGAGGCGACCGTTGGCCACGCAGTTGAGCGCGACGCCACCGGCGAGGCACAAGTGCTTTGTGCCGAGTTCTGAGTGGATCGTATCCGCCAACTTCAAGACAATCTCTTCAGTAACGACTTGTATTGATGCGGCAATGTCCATCTCGCGTTGAGTAAGCTCCGCCTCCGGCTGTCTTGGCGGACCGCCAAATAGCCGATCGAATCGACGGTTGGTCATGGTCAGACCCGTCGCGTAATTGAAGTAGCGCATGTCGAGCCTGAAGCTACCATCGGGCTTGATATCGATAAGATGAGCTTTAATGAGGTCTACGTAACGAGGTTCCCCGTAGGGCGCCAGCCCCATGAGTTTGTATTCACCTGAATTGACCTTGAAGCCCGTGTAATAGGTAAACGCTGAGTAAAGGAGACCAAGGGAATGAGGGAATTGGATTTCCCATTGTGGCGTCAGGGTTGATCCGTCACCCAGCCACACCGAGCTGGTCGCCCATTCTCCAACCCCGTCAAGACACAGCACCGCTGCTTTCTTAAAAGGGCTGGCATAAAACGCGGACGCCGCATGCGAACCGTGGTGTTCGTGAAACAAGAGCGGTGGTAAGTGGGTTTGTTCGAGCCCTGACAAGGCAGCAAGCTCGCGTTTTAAGGTCACTTTTAAAAACAGCTTTTCCTTAAGCCAGATGGGTATGGCCATGACAAACGATCGGAAGCCCTTCGGAGCAAACGCGAGATAGGTTTCGAGTAATCGCTCGAACTTGACCAGTGGCTTGTCGTAAAAGGTGACGTAGTCGATCTCATCGAGACTGAGTCCCGCCTCATCGAGGCAATAGGCAATGGCATTTGCAGGGAACGCAGCATCGTGCTTTTTTCGGGTAAACCGCTCCTCCTGAGCCGCTGCCACAATACGGCCGTCCACCAATAAGGTGGCCGCACTATCGTGGTAGTAGGCAGAGAGGCCAAGCACGTTGATTGATTTGGTCATTGCAGGTTAACTACCGCCGCTCTTGGGAAAAACAGGTGCGTTTACTAAGGTATAGCGCACGAACGAAGGATAGCTTTAAGTGTCGAACACGCGAAACACACTGTTTACGATCATAACGGTTGTCGTCATCCCACTGCTATTTTTTGTCCTCGTTGAATTTGCCCTGGGCTTGATGGGCGTCGGCACCCACTACCAATATTTCAATCAAATCGATATCGACGGTGAGGCGTTCTATCAGGAGAACCCGGACTTCGCCGATCAGTTTTACCCGCCATCACTAAACGTAGGGCCATTACAGAATACCTTTGCAGCTGAACGCTCAGACGATCGCCTGCGAGTATTTGTGTTGGGTGGCTCTGCTGCCATGGGCTTTCCGCACAAAAATCACGGCGTCGATCGTCTACTGGCTGCCCAGTTGAGGTCGCTGTTTCCGAACCGGGATGTCGAGGTGGTGAATACCGCAATGACCTCGGTCAATTCACATGTGGTCTACCAGGTCGCGCAGACCTTGCCCTTCGAATCCGCAGACGTTGCGGTAATCCTCATGGGAAATAATGAGGTGGTGGGCCCCTATGGACCCGGAACCTTTAATCAGAATTTTCTCTCGAGCTTATCGGCCATTCGTGCGCTGCAGGCGCTTAAGCGAACTCGTCTCTGGCAACTCTTGGATAGCTCATTAGCAGAAGTGCAAAGCAGCGACGCCAAAGCGGACCTAGAGTGGCAGGGCATGCAAATGTTTGTCGACAACGGCGTAGCGGAGGATGACCCGCGCATGTCAGCTGTATATGAGCATTTCGAGGGCAATCTGCGGGATATTGTTGACACCCTACATGCCAAGGGTATGCACGTTGTGCTCTCTACGGTGCCGGTTAATCTGCGCCAATCAGCCCCCTTCCTGTCCATAGGTCGGGATGACCTTTCTGCGAGCGATGAGGCGAAACTAGCTGCACTCCGAGAGCGCGCCGAGGCGCAGGCGCTGAACGGTCGCTGGCGGGAGGCACAAGATCTGTGGCAACAGGCAATCGCCCTGGATGCTGGTCATGCCGACTCACATTTTCAGCTGGCCACTAGCCTCGAGAACCTAGGTGAGTTCGCGTTGGCACGCTCGCACTATGAGCGAGCCTTGGATCTCGATGGGCTGCGCTTCAGAGCGGATACGCGCATCAATGCGATTATCGAACGAGTGGCGCGCGGATACGACTCAAGTAATGTGAGTTTCGTGAATAGCTCAAAGGGCTTCGATCGGGCGAGCGCACCCTACGCACCGGGCTGGGACTTGTTGGTTGAGCACGTTCACTATGACTTTTCGGGTAACGCCGTCCTAGCACGCATTTTTGCGCGTGCGATTGCGCGACACCTCTCACCGACAACGCCACCAAAGCTCTTAAAGACCGAGGAAGTGGCCGCTCGCATCGGGTTTCCAAACCACGAGACCATTGAAAATCTGAAGAACCTGCAAGGCATGGCAAAGCAGCCACCGTTTCCCGGGCAGAGTAACTATCAGGACTACTTGGCTTTCCTAGCGACTGAGCTCTCTTCTGTAACGGGTGAGGTGGGAGAGCCTAAAGATGTGGTTCGACGGCGTCAGCAGGTGCTCGTAAATGGCGAGGGCGACTGGAAACTCCATTTTGAAATGACGGCCTTGGCGAGACACCTCAAGAACAAGCAGGCGCAGTACTATCACCTTGAGCAACTATTCAAGCTTTATCCCCATAACCGTGAGAGCTACATCAATCTCGCCACCCTGCTAAGTCAAGATGGGCGCTGGGCCGAGGTGATTCCATTGCTGGAGCGATCATTGAGCTACACACGTGGTCGTGAGGAGCTGGTCGTTGAGGCCGTTGGTTGGCTGGGTACGGCGCATTTGAAAATTGGTAACTCCGCTAAGGCCACTGAACTTTTACTCTCTATCCCGGAGGACTACCCCGATCAAATCGGCATGAGCCTTCGGGCGTACGGCAACCTCATTAAGCACAGTGTGGATAGCCGTGATGCCCAGACGACAGAGCAATACCTGACGTCGCTTGAGAATTACGCCAACACCCTGGTCGCGTCTGGCGCGAGTGAGAGCTACCCACGACTGAACCAGCGAATGGCACAGCTGATGAACATGGCTGGTGACAAAGCAGGTGCTGCGCGATGGCGCGCGGCACGCTGAGCGCTTTTTTGCATCACCAAACTTTGCCTCCTGTCTCATTCTTCGCTTAAATCAGGGTCATTAGCACCGCTCGGAGTGAGCACTATGACCTATGCATTAATCGAAAAAACACGGGAGCGTGGTGTGCTCTGGCTGACGCTGAACAATGCTGATCAGCGCAATCCATTATCCAGCACCATGCTGGCTGAGATAACTTCCTCACTAGAGACCGCGTATGACGACGACGAGATACGCTGCATTGTTATAGCGGCTCGCGGTCCGGTGTTCTCCGCAGGACATGACCTGACAGAGATGGCACGGCGGCCAGAGGAGACTAGTGAGGCGTGGAAGCGTCGCGTCATGGGTGTCCTTGAAGCTTGTGCCGCGATGATGCAGCGCATCGTGCACGGTCCCAAAGCCGTTATTGCCTGCGTACAGGGCACGGCAACAGCAGCGGGATGTCAGCTCGTATCGGCCTGCGACATGGCCATTGCGTCAAGTGATGCTCGTTTCTGCACCCCGGGCGTGAACCTCGGTGCTTTTTGCACGACACCCTTGGTTGGCATTGGCCGAAATCTCTCACGAAAGCACGCACTCGAAATGGCGCTTACGGGCGAATTTTTCGACGCGGCGGATGCGGAGCGCTTTGGTCTAATCAACCGGCACGTGCCGGCGGAGCAGGTGCTGGAAGAGACTCAACGACTTGCCGAGCGGATTGCTTCGCGCTCGCCACAGAGCATACGAGACGGTAAGACGGCTTTTTACACACAGATTGAAATGCCGCTCAACGACGCGTTCGAACATGCTAATCAGGTCATGGTTGAGGCCATGACTTCTGAAGAATCTCGCCAAGGCGTGAAGGCGTTTTTCGAGAAGCGCACTCCGAATTGGGGATGATTTCGTGTTGATCGAGACCGACGAGGGTCTCGCCAATTTACTCAAAACCGTGCGCCATATTGCGCTGGTTGGTGCGAGCCATAAGCCTGAGCGGCCAAGCTATCAGGTCTTGGAGTTTCTTCTAAAGAAAGGTTATCGGGTGACGCCCGTGAATCCTGGCCTTGCAGGTCAATTCCTTCAGGGTCAGACCGTGGTTGGTTCTCTCAGCGATATCGATACCCCCGTCGACTTGGTCGATGTCTTTAGGGATGGCAGCGTTTTACCTGGTCTGGTCGACGAAGCGATTGCGATAGGAGCCCCGTCTCTGTGGACGCAGCTTGACGTCCGACACCCTGAGGCAGAGCAAAAGGCAATGGATCAGGGGCTAACTGTCGTTGTCGACAAATGCCCCGCTAAAGAGTGGCCGCGGCTCGAGGCCTGCGGCCTGCTGTAATAGCTCCGAAAGTCATAGGTTGTTGCCAGCACCAACCGGCGTACCAGGACCACTCGGGCTTAAAGGCTATTACCCTTCGTTTCCTCGAGCTGTGACAGCGACCAAAGCGTCAACAGCGCGGCAATCGCAATGTAGACCGACACGTAGAAGATGCCGAATTCATTCCACAGCAAGACGGCAATTGTGGGTGCGAGTGCGCCGCCAAGAATCGCGCCAATCTGATAGCCCAGAGAAGCGCCCGAATAGCGCACTTCGGTACTGAATAGCTCGGTGAAGTAGGCTGCTTGAGGTCCGTATTGCATACCAAGAAACAAAAGCCCCATGGTGATAGCAAAGCCAATCATCATGGGATCACCCGTGTCGATGAGTGGGAATAAGATGAAGCCCCAGATACCAGTGAGGATGGCACCCCAGCGATAGACGTTCTTGCGCCCAACACGATCTGATAATCCGGAGAAGTAGAACTGCGTTGGCACCATGATGGCGGCGGCGACCAGAACGGCCGTCAGCATCGTGTCGCGCGATAGTTCAACCGAGGGCGAGTTCATGCCATAGGCAATCACGAAGGCGATCAGGATATAGAACGTCACCTGAACCGACAGGAAGGCGCCGGCTGCCAACATGATGCGCTTGGGGTATTTACGAATCGCTTCAATCACCGGTGAACGTTCGACAGCGGCTGCTGGTTTATCGTCAGCCGATTGTGCATCGCTGAGTGATCGGAAGGCTTCTGTGTCTTCAATTTTGAGCTGAATGTACATAGAAATACCGATCAGCACGATGCTGGCGATGAACGGTAGTCGCCAGCCCCAATCCATAAATGCTTCGTCGCTCATCGAGCTGCTGACACCAATGAAAGCGAGGTTCGCGAGAATGACACCCATAGGGGCACCAGCCTGTGCGTAGGCCCCATACCAGCCGCGCTGATCAGATGGCGCACTCTCTGTTACGAGCAACATGGCGCCGCCCCACTGACCGCCAATAGCCAGTCCCTGAATGAAGCGCAGGGCTACGAGTAGGAGCGGTGCGGCGATGCCGATGGATGCGTAGGTCGGAAGGAAGCCGATCAGTGTTGTAGCAACGCCCATCATCATCAACGCGACGACCAAGGTGCGTTTGCGACCGATGCGATCACCGAAGTGACCAAAGATAATTCCGCCCAGAGGGCGAGCCAAGAATCCGACCGCAAGCGTACTGAAGCTGATGATCAGAAGGACCATGGTCGGCAGCTCCTGTGGGAAAAACGCTTTCGGGAAAATCACCGCAGCGGCCGTGCCGTAAAGAAAGAAGTCATACCATTCGATACTGGTTCCCGCGAGCGAGGTCATTGCGACCCGACGCATGTTCTGCTGCTGGTCCTGCCCAGTTGTGTCACTCATTATTCGATCTCTCAGTCTTGGCTTTTATTGTTTATTCACTCATCGGCAAGCGATGAATTAGCGGAATCGCGCGTATGCTGCCCCGCATATCGACCTTCATCTAATAGCGAGATGGCGCGCGGGTCAATGGGCGAGGGGTTTTAACCGGTGTGCTCGGGGCGCGTTAAGGGCCCAACAAAGGTAGATAAAAAACCCCGGACTGCTCGGCTGCTGCTGTCGATCTGTGCAATCATTGCGCCACGAGACTCGAAGAATTAGTGATGGCCACACCATGGACGCAACGACCAACGCACCGTTTTATGACAAAACCAGTACCTTGGAGCGGCAGCGCAGCTTCATCAATGGTGATTTTGTTTCATCGTCGTCGGGGGAGACATTTCAAACGCGACACCCGGGTACGGGGCATGTGATCTGTGATGTCGAAATTGCCGACGAGCACCTCGTCGGCGCTGCCGTGGCCTCGGCCCATGCGGCGTTTGCAGCCTGGTCGGAGACGCCCGCGGCTGAGCGCGGCGCCATTTTGCGACGGGCGGCGGCGCTTCTGAGAGAGAGAAATCAGGAGCTTGCGGAACTGGAGACCCTTGATTCGGGCAAAGCCATTCAGGAAACGAGCGTGATCGACATCATCAGCGGCGTCGAGGTGCTCGAGTACTACGCGAGCGTTGCGCAGAGCCTGCAAGGGTCACATATCGATCTTCCGCCTGAGGCCTTCGCAATCATGCGACGTGAGCCCCTTGGGGTGTGTGCAGCGATTGGGGCATGGAATTACCCCATCCAGATCGCCTTGTGGAAGTCTGCACCGGCACTCGCCTGCGGCAACACTATGGTGTTTAAGCCCTCTGAGGTGACACCTCTCACGGCCTTGAAGCTGGCAGAAATATACCGTGAGGCGGGACTGCCCGAGGGCGTGTTCAATGTTGTGCTGGGCGCTGGTGAAACAGGTAGCGCGTTGGTAAAGCACCCGGATGTGGCAAAGGTGTCGCTGACGGGCTCGGTCGCCACCGGGAAACGTGTCGCGGCCATGGCATCGGAGACTCTGAAACAGGTGACACTCGAGCTGGGTGGTAAATCGCCCATTGTTATCTTTGATGATTGCGACTTCGATAGCGCCGTTAATGCCGCATTGGCAGGAAACTTCTACTCAACGGGGCAGGTTTGCTCGAATGGCACCCGGGTCTTCGTTCATGAAGCGATCTACGATGCCTTTGTTGACGAGGTGGTAGTGCGCTCCAACGCGATTGTTGTCGGTGATCCATTTGACTCCGAAACCCAGATGGGACCATTGGTATCACAGCAGCAATTGGACAAGGTGGCGGGTTACCTGTCTGAGGTTCGAAGCGCGGATGACGTTAGTCTTTTGTGTGGTGGTGACACTGATTTTGATGCCGCGTTTTCGGGTGGCTATTACGTTTCACCGGCCGTGGTGGTGACGGACAATGAAGATCATTCGGTGGTTACCGATGAGGTGTTTGGCCCGGTAATGACGGTGTTGAAATTTTCTGATGAAGCGGATGTGGTCAACCGTGCTAATGCCACGCGTCTAGGACTCGCTGCTGCCGTCTTTAGCCAGAATTTTTCCTTGGCTCATCGAGTAGCCAATGCCTTGCAGGCCGGTATTGTCTGGATCAACGAATACAATATTACCCCTGCCGAAATTCCGTTCGGTGGCTACAAAGAGTCAGGTATTGGCCGTGAAAACGGACTGCAAACGATCGAGCACTTTACTCAAACAAAAACGATTTATGCCAATTTGGGTAAGGTCGAAAAAACCTATTGAAAGGCACGATGCTCCAGCCCGTGTTGTCATACAACGAGCGCTGGCTGACTTTGTGAGGAGTAAGCTGATGCGCCCCGGGTTCTTCTTTGTCTCATTGAAGGTGCAAGTGCTGGCGGGCTTACATCGATTCTGGGCGTATGCCAGACTGCCTTTGCCAGTGCTTCTTGGCATGGGGGTGCTCATGGCTCAGGTGACCGTTGCAGATCCCGGGACTTCAGATGATGGGGTTGAGGTGAATAAGACGCCTAAAACCCTGTTTGTCGTCGTTGATGGTATTCCGGCTGATGTCATTGAGCGTGTAAGCACGCCAGGCATCGATGCTGTCGCCGCGCAGGGTTCGTATCAGCGAGCCTACGTTGGAGGCGAGCTCGGTAGGCCGACAGAAAGTCCAACCGTGTCCGCGGTAGGCTACATGAGCTTGTTAACCGGGACCTGGTCTAACAAGCACAATGTTCGCGCTAACTATGGTATCGAGCCGAACTACGCGTTCTGGGATATTTTTCGAGTCGCCAAGCACCAAGCCAGAGCAGTAACTACCGGTCTTTTTTCGACATGGACGGACAACAGGACCATCTTGATAGGTGATGGCTTGGAAGCGGCGGGAGGCTACAAGTTTGACTTCGTGGCTGACGGATTTGAAAAGGATCCTGCCTTTGCGCCTGCGCGTGATGATGTCGAGCGAATTCAGGCTGTCGATCTACAGGTAACGGCCTTAGCAGCCAAGACGCTTCTTGAGTCTGCCCCGGATCTCTCATGGGTTTACTTGCAGCACACTGACGATATTGGTCATCGCGATGGCGACGGTCCCTCAATGGACCTTGCCGTGCGCTGGGTCGATGCGCGGGTGTCGGAGCTTTGGGCGTCGGTTCAGGCACGAAGCCAGCAATTTGTAGACGAAGATTGGCTCGTCATCGTCACCACCGACCATGGTAGAACCTCATCGAACGGTAAGGGGCACGGTGGCCAGTCGGACAGGGAGCGCACAATCTGGATCGCAAGCAATAGTCCGCGTATGGTTTCCCCGGCCGAGCGCCGTGCGGCCATTGTGGATATCTATCCCACGATTGTTGAGCACATGCGCTTTGATATGCCCGAGGAGGTTGCGGCGCAACTCGAAGGGCAATCGCTATTATCGCAGTGAGGAGCTGACGGTGGCTGAGGAGTTTGATTACATCATTGTGGGCGGCGGATCTGCCGGCTGTGTGTTGGCCAATCGACTGTCACAGGATTCTTCAATATCCGTCCTGTTGTTAGAGGCTGGCGGCAACGGCCGCAGCCTGTTTGTCGACATGCCAACGGCCTTTGCGATACCGATGGCGTCTAAAGTCTTCAACTGGGGATATTTCAGCGAACCCGAGCCGGCGCTGAATGGGCGACCGATGGATGCGGCGCGTGGTCGGGGGTTGGGTGGATCTTCAGCGATTAATGGCATGGTCTACGTTAGAGGTCATGCGCGGGATTTTGATGAGTGGGAGTCGCTGGGTGCCACCGGCTGGAACTATCAGAATTGCCTGCCGTATTTTCAGCGCGCTGAATCCTGGATGCACGGCGGCGATGATTATCGTGGTGGAGACGGCCCTGTGGGTACCTCCAACGGCAACAATCGGAAAAACCCCTTGTATCAGGCCTTTATCGATGCGGGTGAAGAAGCCGGCTATGGTCTAACTGACGACTACAACGGTTACAGGCAAGAGGGTTTCGGTCCGATGCACATGACCGTGAAGGGTGGCGTTCGCTCCTCGACGCGCAGATCCTATCTCGAGCCCGTTCGAAGTCGATCGAACCTGACGGTGATAACGGGTGCCGAGGTTGACCGAATTGAACTGGAGGAGGGCGTTGCTAAGCGCGTGGTCTTTAAAAAGGCCGGTGCTATTAAAGTCGCGTCGACCCGACGAGAAGTGGTGTTGAGCGCCGGTAGCATTGGCTCACCCAGTATTCTTCAGCGTTCAGGCATCGGGCCTGCCAAGGTGCTATCAGATGCTGGTGTTGCGATGGTTCATGAGCTCCCGGGTGTCGGTGAAAACCTCACCGATCACTTGGAGGTCTACTTTCAATACCGGTGCATCCAACCCATTACCATCAACGGACATTTGAACCCGTGGGGCAAGTTCAAGATTGGTCTGCAATGGGTGCTTACCAAAACGGGCTTAGGTGCGAGTAATCATTTCGAGTCTTGCGGCTTCATCCGCACGAGAGCGGGTGTCGAGTGGCCCGATATTCAGTACCACTTTCTACCCGGCGCGATTCGCTACGACGGCAACGCAGCATTCAATGGCCATGGCTTTCAGGTGCATGTGGGACCCAACAAACCCGAGAGTCGCGGTCACGTACGTATCCGAAGCGCCGACCCTGCAGACGCACCGCAGATTGTTTTCAATTACCTCGCCACCGAAAAAGATCGTGAGGATTGGCGAATCTGTCTTCGCCTGACGCGTGAAATTCTGTGTCAGCCAGCGCTTGATAATTTCAGAGGCGATGAAATACAGCCTGCGATTGATCTTTCTGATGACAGTGCCATCGATGCCTGGGTTAGAGCCAATGTGGAGACTGCTTATCATCCCTCATGCAGCTGCCGCATGGGTGCGGAGGACGATGCTATGGCAGTTGTCGATCCTGAGTGTCGTGTCCGCGGGGTGTCGGGTCTCCGTGTGGTGGATTCCTCCATATTCCCGAGTATTCCGAACGGTAATCTCAACGCTCCCACCATCATGCTGGCCGAGCGTGCTGCTGCGCTGATCCGGGGTGAGGCCCTAGAGGCGTCTGACGCGGCAACTTGGATTGCCGAGGATTGGGAGACCGCCCAGCGCGTTGGAGAGCCGGTCAGGCCCATGGATGACGACCTGTTAAGGTCCGCCCCATGATGACCCTCCTATCGATTGCCATGGTGGTTGCCTTGCTGTCTGCAGCCTTTGTGGTGCTGCGGTGGCCTACCTACCAATGTATCGGTGATACGCCCTTACCTACCGTGTCCTTTTTGGCCATTCTGTTCACCTCGGGCCTCGATGTGGGACTTATCATGTTCCCGCTCATCGATTTCCAGACCTATGCCACTGAGACCGATTACGGTTTCACAAGTCCTCTGGTGATTGAATTTGGTTTTTGGGGCGGCCTGGTTTGGGGGTTTTACTTCCTCACAACGCTGTATTTCTGCGCTATTGAGCCGCGGCTAAAACTGTTTGAGCTCGCGCTCATACGTTGGATTCACAATCTGGTGGTCATAGCGACCTGCGCTTTCACGGCGTATCTCTTCCTCACGTTCCTGCCTACCTACATCGAGGGTATCAGTCCAACGTTAGCCTACCTGCTAGTGGGCACGGTGATTGTCCTTGCGGTGTTGTCGAGTACGCGACTCTCCGTGTTACGGGTTTTGAGCTTGAGTTCCACGGGTTTATTTTTTGTTCTGATTGCGGCAGCGTGGCTCGCGTCGGGTGTCGGTGTTAGCGGGCTGCTTGGGACGATGGGTGGTCTGAGCGACTACCTGGCAAACCTCGATCGCTTCATTTTGCCGATCAACGAATATCATGGTTTCTACCTGAGTTGGTGGTTCGCTTGGTCGATCATGATCGGTCAATTTATCGCTCGGTTTGTTAACGGTATGGCCGCATGGAAGCTCTTGATAGCGATATTGATTGTGCCATCCATTCCCATCGCACTCTGGTTCTCGGTGCTCTTTGGCTACTTTGCAGGTGGGACGCCCGTCAGCGACTCAATCACGCTACTGATGATTGTTGTTGGCATACTGTTTGTGATCAACAGCTTGGACTCGTTAACCCGACTGTATTCACAGAATCTGGGTCTGACGGTGGAAGCCCTAGGTCGGTATCGCTACGTGCTGACCCATGCGGGTCTGCTTGCCGGCTTGGTTGTGTTGTATCAGTTCACACCGCTCAAAATCGAATGGATCGGTATGATCGTGATTGGCTTGTACGTCGCGATTTATGCGCTCCTATTTTTCAGACGCGTTGAGCTAACTGACGGCGCGTCGTAAGCGCCCACTCCACTTGGCGTATTGACCCCTTAGTGTATGCGTGCGCCCTGACGCTTTAGCTCGCCTTGTAGCGCTGATACCGACAGGTCCTCAAAGCGTTCATTTCGTTTGACCGATAAGGCCGCAGCCGTGCCGGCCGCCTGGCCGGTCACCGCACAGCACATCATATTACGGGTGGCGGCATGGCTGACGCGATCACCCCCGGTAATCCGCCCTGCGCAAATCAGGTTTTCAACATTTTTCGGAATCAAGGTCCGGTAGGGTATGTGAAAGTACCGACCGGTTGTTGGCAGGATGAGGATGCCATAGCCATCGATGAACTCGGGGAAAATCCCGACTGAGTCATCGAATCGTCCCTGCTCGCGCACATCGTGTTCGGTCATGTTGTAGGCCGAATCAATCTTCCGAGTATCGCGAATACCCAATGTCATTCCGAAGTTTCGCAACTTGGCGTTCTCACAGCCCGGTTGGAATGCCTGAAGCGCTTTCACGGCCATCATCGCCTGCTTACGGCCTTCCATCTCGCCGCGCGTGAGATCGGCGGGATCCGTGCCGTCATAACCGAGGAGGTGGACAAGGTTCATATAGGTGAGGTCGCCCGTATCGTAAAGCGCACCCCAGGTACCTGAAATCGTATCGAGGTTGGGCGGAATCAATCCTTCAGCCCTCGCACGCTCAAATGGCTTGCGCAAGAAGGGCGAGAACATCTCATCTTCCTTCCCTGTTGTTTCGATGGTCCATTGTCCGTAGGCCCAGTCCGCATAGGTGTGGGGCGCTGCTTTGACGTGCTCGATGAACTTTGTCTTGTCGACACCCGAAAGAGAGAACATGACCGAGGCACCAATCATGTCCTGCTTGGCTTGCTTGATGGTTGGCGCTCCGGCTCTGTGCCCAACATCCGCATCGCCTGTCGCGTCTATGACGCGCTCCGCAAGGATAGCTTCTCGCCCAGCCTTACTCTCGACAATGGCCCCGGTGATTCGATTACCGTCCATGATGGGAGCGACAAATAAGCGATGGAGCATGGGCGTGATTCCCGCCTCTAGGACCAGGTCATCCGCCACTGCTTTGAAGGCCTCACCATCGATGGCGTGGCTTTGGGATTGTGGTTCAGCGACTGAGGCGCCGGCCGCCTTGGCGCGCTCCTCAAACTCAATACCAATGCCTTCACTATCGACGGTCTGCTCGTGTCGATACCAGGCGAAACCCTCGACACCCACCGCGGTGATATTGCCGCCAAAGCAGCCGAAACGCTCGAGCAAGGTAACGTTGACACCTGCCCTTGCGGCAGCGATGGCAGCGGCCAACCCTGCCGGTCCGCTACCAATGACCAGGACATCGGTAGAGTGAATAACATTCAGCTCCCTGGCAGGTTCGATTACTTTCATGTTGACTCCGAGCACTCTTATCGCGAGCTTTTTATTTTTAAGCGGTTTTTGTTTGATGTTCGTCTCAATTGACGGTATACCACTTGAAGCGCTTTAAGTAATGCTGCCGAATTTCTGTGACATAAACCGGGGTAACCGGTTCCGGGGGTCAGATAGGCAGTCGGTTTAGGTGCAGATACCCCCGGAGAACATACGCAGTAAAACAACGAAAACGACGCGAAGTCATTGAGGGAGTAAACTATGAAAATTAAAAACTCATCCCAACAGACCTCATTTTTTAGGCGGCCCTTAGCGCTGGCAGTTTCGACTGCTTGCGGGTTGGTTGGTGCAACAACGATTGCCATGCCAACAGAGGCGGCGGTGGAAATTGAAGAGGTTTTGGTCACCGCAACACGACGATCTGAGAGTGTTCAAGACATTCCAATGAGCGTTAGCGTGTTGGGCGAAACACAGCTGGAGGATCTCAATATCACCGATATGGAGGATTACATCATGATGCTGCCAAACGTCAGCTTCGTGACGTTGGGCCCCAGTAGTGGTGATATCTACATTCGAGGTATCTCGAGTGGTGGTGAGAGCAGTCTAGGCGCTAACCCCTCGGTAGCCGTATATCTAGATGAGCAGCCGGTTACGGCCGTGGGTCAGTACTTGAACCCACACGTTTACGACGTTAATCGTATCGAAGTATTGGCGGGCCCTCAGGGCACGACTTATGGTGCGAACGCCCAGTCAGGCGCAATTCGGATCATCACAAACCAGCCCAGTACGGAAGGTTTTGAGGGTGGCATTAGCTTTGGCATGGAGCAGCCTAAGAGCGGTGATATCAGTCACCTCACCGAAGGCTTTGTCAATATCCCACTGAGCGACAGCATGGCACTGCGTCTTGTTGGCTACAACAAGGAGCAGGGTGGCTTCATCGACAATGTTCCTGGAACGCACACCTTCAAGCGCGGCTACATTCGTTCAGGACTCGATCCTGCGAGCCCGCTGAATGACGTTGCGGCGGATATCACGGTTGATAACAGCGAAGTTGCTGAAAAGAACTTTAACGATGCGACGACGCGTGGTGCGCGAGCCGCGTTGGCCGTGGACCTCAATGACAGTTGGACTTTGACTGCAGCTCTTATGATGCAGGATGTCGAGTCCAATGGTGTCTGGGATCACGATCCAACCGTTGGCGACCTCAAGGTAATGCGTCTTTTGCCCGACTGGAACGACGATGAGTGGACACAAACCTCATTGAAGCTCGAGGGCGAACTGTTCGGCGGAACCTTGACGGCAACCTACGGCGATCTGGAGCGTGACACTGAAACCTATGCCGACTATTCGCTCTACAGCGATTACTATGTGTCATATGGTTATGTTGAGCCCTACTACAACTGCTACGTGTCCTACACAGGCTTCTGTGGGGACCCCAGAGAGCAGTACACCAATACAACGGATATCGATCGAACTACGTACGAAATTCGTTACGTGTCTGACCAAGAGGCGCGTTTGCGCTACATGGTTGGGTACTATGGAGTTGAGGTCGATACCGCTTCAGACAGTGACTGGCACGTCCTAGGTCTAAACGGAACGCCGCTAGCTGTTGATGCGCCTGATATTTATTGGACTACGGATTTCGTTCGTTCTTATGAGGAAACTGCGTATTTTGGTGAGATCTCTTACGATGTCACTGAAGCGCTCACTGTCTCTGCAAGTGCACGAGAGTTTGACTACGAAGGTGGTCTGAATGGTTTCTCTGGCACCGTATGGTGGCCCTGTGGTGGTTGGGGACCTCAAGGCGATCGTCCTGCAAGCAACTACGGTGAGGACTGTGCACCTGTGCCTCGTATTACCGAAGCGAAAGACTCGGTATACCGCCTTTCGGCCGAGTGGCAGGTCAACGATGACGTGATGGCGTACGCCACATGGGGTGAGGGTTACCGACCTGGTGGCTTGAACCGTTTCTGCGCGACGCGCTTACAAGATGGCTTGGGTAACCAGGGTGCATCGAACATCGGTTGTGAGTTCTTGCCAGACTTCCTGACAGCACAGGAGATTGGTTTCAAGGCCTCTCTCATGGATGGGAAGCTCCGCTTGAACGCCGCAGCGTTCTGGCAAGAGTGGGATGACTTCCAGTTCTCACGCCTCGATACCTCGATCTCGCCCATTACGTTGACCTACAACGTGGGTAACGCTGAGAGTAATGGTTTTGAATTTGACTTCACTGCGATGCTGGCTGCCAACTGGTCGTTGAGCGGTGCGGCGAGCTTTGTCGATTCAAACTTGACCTCTGATTACGCTCGAAATGGTGTGGATGTAGATGCTGCATCGGGTACTGCGCTGCCACGCGTACCTGAGACGAAGTGGAATCTGTCGACTCGTTATGGGTTCGGTGATGATTTCTTCCTGCAAGCTGCTTATATGTACACAGGCGATTCGTACAACACCCTGTTCGATGGTGGAACGATCTCTACGCAGCGACGCACGCAGAAAGCCTACACAGTGGTGAACACCGCGGTAGGTATGGAGCGTGAAAACTGGTCAGCTCAGGTCTATGTAAACAACCTGACTGACGAGCGTGGCTCTGTCTGGATCAATGCTGTGACTTGGGATCAGCGAGTCACTATCAACCAGCCACGAAGCTTGGGTGTATCGTTCACGCGATCGTTCTAAGCTTGTTTGAAGCAGTAGAAAGGGGCACCTTTAGGGTGCCCCTTTTTTATGAGGGGCTTCATTGTGGGGCTTTATAAGGGCCTATATGGCAGGCACCGTCACCTCTCGATGAATGAATCTTGTGATGTAAAAGCAGAACACTATGCGATCGGCCGAAGACTTGTATGAACAGATAAAAGTTGCCTTGCAAAATGGCGACTCGGAAACCGCGTGTCAGTTAGCGGCAGAAGCGCGGGAGCTCGCTCGCGATGACTCACGGTTTGTCTTGATGCACGGTGTTGCACTTCGACGAAACCGCCAGAACAAAGCGGCGGAGCCTTTACTGCGTCAAATTCTTGTTGAGGCGGAAGGCCTGGTGCTCGCACACCACGAGCTGGGCCTTGCGCTGAAAGGACAGGGTAGGTTGTCAGAGGCCATCATTTCTCTGGAGACCGCTGTCCGCTTGCAGCCAAATTTGAGAACAGCGTGGCGAGACCTGTATGAGCTGCGTGCCTCAGAAGGTAACGACGTCGCTGCAGCAGATGCTTACCGCCGGTCCCTGGGCAGTCAGCAGGGCCTCGATCCACTTCTAACTCAGGTGCTTGATTTGATGCAGGCGGGTCGTTTGGGGGTTGCTGAGGGTATTTGCCGCGAGTACCTGAAACGCCGCCCGCACGATGTCGATGCTATTCGCCTACTGGCTGAAATCGGCATTACCTTGGGAATGCTCGATGAGGCCATCGTATTACTCGAGCGCTGCTTGGAGCTCGCGCCAAACTTCACTATCGCTCAGGCGAACTATGCGACCGCGCTGGCCCGTCGACAGCGATTCGATGAAGCGCTGGATAGGACTGGGCAGCTTCAACTCGAGCAGCCGGACAACCTCTCTCATAAGGTCCAGCACGCATCAATTCTCGCGATGGCAGGCCGCTTCGAGCAGGCGCATGAAAAATTCGAAGAGGTACTGACGTACATACCGGATAACGCACGCATTTTGACCAGTTACGGCCACTCTCTGCGTTACGGTGGACGCGGTGAGGACGCTGCGGCCGCTTATCAGAGAGCCATCGCCGCGGAGCCCCATGCGGGCGAGGCGTACTGGAGTCTCGCAAATCTTAAAACCTTTAAGTTCGACGATGCGCAACTCGATGGGATGCGCGAGCGCTATGCGTCCATGCAAAAGTTGAGCGCCGATCGCTATCACCTTGCTTTCGCATTGGGTAAGGCCCTAGAAGATAGGGGTGACTATGCCGATTCATTTGCCGCGTATGCGGATGGCAACAGCATTAAAAACACCTTTAGCTCCTACACCACCGAGCGTACCTCGGGTGAGGTAGCCAGCATGATTGAGTATTGTCCAAAGGGATTCCTGGCGCCCGGGGGACATAGCTCGAATGAGCCAATTTTCATTTTGGGTTTGCCGCGAGCAGGGTCAACGCTCCTTGAGCAGATATTGGCAAGTCACTCGTCGGTTGAGGCCACCGCTGAGCTTCCGCTGATCAGTCAGATTGCGGGCGAACTGGGAGGTGGGCGTCGACGATCCGAGCAGAATCTCTACCCGCAGTGTTTAATGTCGATGAGTCAGGATCAGCGCGAGGCGCTAGGTCAACGCTATCTCGATGGCGCGAGCACCTATCGAACGGACAAGCCGTTCTTTATCGACAAGATGCCGAACAACTGGGTCCACATCGGGCTCATCAAGACTATCCTCCCGAACGCGACCATCATTGATGCGCGGCGGCACCCCATGGCGGCCTGCTTTGCAAACTTCAAGCAGCTGTTTGCGCGTGGGCAGGAATTCACCTACGGACTCGAGGAGATTGGCCACTACTACGCAGACTATCTGCATCTGATGGACCACTGGCACTCGGTGCTTCCCCAAGGGTTGATGACAGTACAATACGAAACTGTGGTGGAAGATCTCGAAACACAGGTAAGGGCGCTATTGGAACACTGTCATCTCCCGTTCGAGAAGCAGTGTCTGCGCTACTACGAGAAGGACCGAGCGGTGCGAACGGCAAGTTCAGAGCAGGTCCGTCAGCCCATTTACCGGGATGCCCTGTCGGTGTGGCAGCGATACGAGGCTTACCTCGACCCGTTGAAAGCGGTACTTGATGAGCGAGGGGTCGCTTATTAGGGGTCGCTTGTTAAAAGAGGCGCCTAATCAAAAGGGGTTTGATATTGCCCTGGGTTGGCTCCAAACAAGCCGCTCTAAAAAGGCCGGAAGAATTCAGGCGTGAAAACAGCGTTCAAAGTAAGTTACCCTGTGGTGACACCAAAACAATAACTCTGGGATGCTTTATGACGCAGGCTGTAGATCGCGTTAACTTCGTTTTGACCCTTTCCGTCATGCTAGCCATTGCCATACCGCTCCTGCTCTTCCCTGAGGCCAGTGCTTTGGCGCTGCAGACCGCCTACAACTTTCTCGCCACTGAGTTTGGCTGGCTATACATATTGACGGCAATTTCCGCCTTTGGTGCGGTCCTTTTTCTCGCCTTCGGTCCCTACGGTCGAGTGCGACTCGGCGACGATACACCGGAGTTCAGCACTGCTAGCTGGATTGCCATGCTATTCGCTGCCGGCATTGGCGCCGGCATGATGTACTGGGCGTCCATTGAATGGGCGTTTTATGTCGATGCGCCACCGTTTGGCGCTGAGCCCCGATCGCCTGAAGCTTATGTGTGGGCGTCTTCCTTTGGTCTGCATCACTGGGGACTGGTTGCTTGGTCGTTTTACTGCCTGCCAACGCTCGCCATTGCCTATCCTTACTATGCGCGAGGGGTGTCCAAGCTCAAGTACAGCATCTCGGCCCCGCACTTCATCAAGGGTGGTGAATCTTCCATTGGTGCGCGTCTCATGGACAGTTTTTTCATGATTGCCTTGGTGGGAGGCATTGGTAGCTCATTAGGTTTCTCCACGCCCATGATTGCTGCACTCATCTCGAGATTCACGGGTATACCGGTAAGCTTTGAGATGGAACTTTTTGTCGTGGCAGCCTGTGTTGCGATGTTTGGCACCAGCGTGTGGCTGGGCCTCAAGCGAGGCATCAAGCGACTCAGTGACTTCAACATGGTGCTGGCATTTGTGATTTTGGTGTGCGTTCTCCTCGCAAGCGATACGGTCTTCCTGTTGAAAATGGCCATCAACTCGATTGGCCACACATTGCAAAACACTGTAGCCATGATGTTCTGGACAGATCCCATCAACGACACAGGTTTCATTGAAGACTGGACCATTTTCTACTGGGCCTGGTGGCTGGCTTACGGCCCCTTCATTGGTATTTTTGTGACGCGTATCTCCAAGGGCCGTTCGCTACGCGAGGTGGTGCTCGGAATGTTGGGCATGGGTTCGATGGGGGTTTGGTTGTTCTACCTCATAATTGGTAACCATAGTCTGGGACTTCAATTGAGTGGCGAGGTCGATGTGCTTGGCGTCATGGCCGAGTCTGATGGTAGTCAGGCAATTATCGCTGGACTGGACGTCCTGCCCGGCGCAACGCTGTTCATCATTGCCTTCATTTTCCTGACCAGCATTTTCACGGCAACAACCTATGACAGTGCGTCTTATGTGTTGTCAGCGAGTGCGACGAAGTCGCTCAAGCCTTCGGAAGATCCGGCTCGATGGCATCGTGTGTTCTGGGCCTTTGCCATTGCGGTCTTACCGATAGGTCTCATGTACGCTGGCGGCCTTAAAACCGCGCAGACGGTGGTTCTGGTGGTGTCGCTACCTCTGGTATTTACCTTCTGGTTGTCGGGCATCTCGTTATTCAAATCACTCAAGGAAGATCACGGTGAATTTCGAGACACTTCAGCCACCTAAGGGTGTGGGCTTGGCACTTGTCGCAGGATACGCTGTGGCGCAGGTGAGGCCATCATGAGTGATCAGCCGGTTGCCATCGTTACTGGCGGTGCATCTGGCATTGGGCTTGGCATAGCTTCGACGTTGATAGCCGACGGTTATGACGTGTTTGTGCTCGATAATGATTTGCACCACGTTGATAACTACAACGCCAGCCATCCGCTGTCGCGCGCACAAGTGTGTGATGTGTCTGATGCAGCGGCAGTCGCCACCGAGGTCGATGGCGTGCTTCATGTGGCGGGCAGGATTGATCTTCTCGTAAATAATGCGGGGATCTCAGGCCCCACGGCGCCCGTCGAGGCGCTGGATCCATCGGAGTGGCAGAAAACCTTAGACGTTGGCCTAACTGGAGCTTTTAATGTGACAAGGTCTGTCGCGCCAATCATGAAGGCGCAGTCATCGGGTGCCATTATCAACATAGCCTCGAATGCGGGTCTCATGGGTTGCCCGAATCGATCAGCCTATGTGGCGGCTAAGTGGGGCTTGATCGGACTGACCAAAACCTGGGCGATGGAACTGGGACCTCACAAAGTGCGTGTGAATGCACTCTGCCCCGCCAGTGTTGATGGTGCCCGTATAGAGGCGGTCATGGCACGTGACGCAGAGGAGCGTAGTGTTTCTGTTGGTGAGATTCGTCGGAGTTACGAACGTCAAAGCTCGCTTCAGAGCTTTACGCGCGTCGAGGATATTGCCTCGATGGTCTGTTACCTCGCGAGTGATGCGGCGGTGAGAATCTCGGGTCAGGCCATTGGGCTCGACGGTCACACTGAAACCTTAGGTAACTCCCTTGGTGAACCATAATTTCCCCCATGCGCTGTTATTTCCGCAGTGGCTTGGGTCACTCCGTAGATGCCTGCTTCGACCGTTAATCGTTCTATGGGTTGTCGCTCTTGTAAGTTGCGACGCTGCAACACCAAAGCCTTCGGTTGAGGCATCAGGGACCCGTTACCTTGGCATAGAGCAGGACTCGGGTGTGCAGGCATTTTTGGGGATTCCATTTGCCGAGCCACCAGTGAATGAATTGCGTTGGGAGCGTCCGGTTCCGATTCAGGGCTCTCTCGGCGAGGTCGACGCAACTCAGTTCATGCCCGCCTGTATGCAAACCGGGAGTGGGCTCGCCTGGTATCACGGCATGATGTCGCGTGTCGGCGTTGATCCGAGTCTCATGGAAGGACCGGAGTACTCTGAGGACTGCCTTTATTTGAATGTGTGGACTACCGGTGATCATTCCGAGTCAAAGCCTGTACTCGTCTTTATCCACGGCGGCTCGAATACCGGGGGTTGGAGCTACGAGCCCAATTACCATGGCCATGCGCTTGCCGAAAGAGGGGTGGTGGTGGTCACAGTAGCCTATCGGTTAGGCATCTTTGGCTGGTTAAGTCATCCGGATATGGCCATACGCAATCCGGGTTTGCATGACCTGATCGTTGCGCTTGATTGGGTCAACGCAAACATCGGCGCGTTCGGTGGGGATCCCAATCGTATCGTCGTATCTGGCGAATCCGCGGGCGCGGACAATGCGCTTAATCTAGCGCTCGCACCGGCCACGGCTGGCAAGCTTGCTGGGGTAATCCATCAAAGTGCGGGCTGGTCGGTGATCAGCACCCTCGAACCCGAGGATGGCTTCGCATTGGGCGAGACCTTGGTCGCGCATCATCTGGGCGCGGACGGAACTTTTGATGACTTGAAACGGATACCGGCGGCTGAACTGCTCGACTCACAGCTTGACGTGTTTAGTGGACATTACTTTAGTCCTATCCCAGACCCCGAGACCTTGCCTGTGTCACTTGAAGAAACGGTGGCGAGTGACTCATTGCCCGGACTGAATCTCATTATTGGTTCCAATCGCAACGAGTCGCTGATGTATATCCCCGAGGGAGCGGAACTTACCGATTATCTCGAGGGCTATTTCCCGCCGGAAAACTGGGAGGACATCAAGGGCATGCTCGGTGCTGACTTGTCAGAGCTGGCTCAGATGGATCGCTTGCGATCGGCCGTGCAGTACACCTGTCCGAGCCTTTTGCTTGCACAAGCCGCTCAGGAAGCAGGGGGTGCTGCCTACGTGTATCGGTTTGACCGGGTGCGGGAGGGCTTTGAGGCCATCGGTGCTTACCATGGCGCAGAGCTGCCTTATGTATTTGACACCCACGACGCATGGATACCTACCAACTCTGTTGATCTGCAGGTTACCGATGCTTTGGTCGATTATTGGGTAGCGTTCTTAACGGACGGCTCTCCCAGTAAATCTCTGTCTGGCGATTCAGAAATTACTCACGCGATATGGCCCGCTTGGACACATCAGCAACAGGCGCTTGTCATCGCAGATGAGATTTCGACTCAGACGCACCCCGATGCGGTGCTCTGTGAGTTTCTGAATGCAGCCCAAGTTGCGAGTGCGCGTCACTGACTCGAGGTTATGAAATCCACGAGTACTGTGACCTCTTGGTCGGTCAGTTGCTCTGCATAGGCAGGCATGGCCCCAACCCCTTGAGCGATTGCGGTTCGAATTCGACGGGCGTCGGGCTTGAGCGCATCGAGATCAGGGCCAATAACACCTTTGGCGCCGGCGGCCTCGAGGCTATGACAGACGCCGCACGGTGGACTGGCAGTCTCTACAAACAAGCGCTTTCCTAAACCACCTTCATTGCCGGTCCTATCGGTTTGCGATCCGGAAACACCCGCTGCCACTGCGACGCTAGTGTCCGTGTTAGAAATGACAGTAACTTGCTCGCTCATAGTTTGTTTTCTGACTTCGACGGCTAATCCGTGATCACGCCAGCCGTTATGGCCATAGCCGCGGTGATTGGCGGGGAAGTACTCGGGTTGGCTCTCACCTGCCGTATCGGTGGCCTTGCTAACCAGCAAATGGTCACCCTCCGCAAGATCGGCCTCGAGTGAAAATGTCCGCCAGGCATTGGGCCCGAGGTCAGGACCGTAGAGGCTGGCGCGCTGCCAGCTTGCGCCACCATTGAGCGAGACATCAACGTGGTCGATTCCACGTTCACCCGAAAACGCCACGCCGAAAAGCTGATGTTTACCCGGAGGCAATGCCTTCCTGTCGCTCCCCGGTCCGTTGAGCCAAGACTTCACGGGCATTCGGTACATCGATGGGTGGCTCGCATTTCCGCTCTCGCCGACAGCGCGCATTCGGTATCCAGACTGTTGGATCTTATTACCTGACTCATGGACTGCGGCAGCGATCCGCTTCACCCACTTGACGTTATTCACACCGAAATAGCCGGGGGCAAGTAGCCGAACAGGGCCGCCATGCACAAGGGGCAAGGGCTCGCCGTTCATTTCCCATACCAGTAAACAGTCGCCGAGTCCTTTATCGATGGGCACGGATCGTTCGACAGCCACTGAGCTCGGCTCGATGCCGTCGGGTAACAGTTCGCCGCCGGTAGCAGTGATAAAGCGCGCTTCACTGTGCGTGCCACCCAGATGTTCAAAAATGGTAGAGAGTTTGACACCAGTCCACAGCGCACACCCCGCAGCACCAACACCCCAGGGAGAGCCTGATGGTGAATGGTCAAAAAAGGCTCGTCCGTTACCTGAGCACTGGAGCACGCTCGCGATAGTCGTCGTCGGCAGAGCTTTGAGTTCAGCAAGGCTTAGGGTGGTTATGTTGTCAGCTGCCTGTCCAGCCCCCTCGATGGCAACTGTCCAGAGATCCCGATCAGCGACAATCTGCGCCTCCGGCATTGGCAGATTATTGCGCACGAAAAACTGCGAAATAGCGGTGATGGGCCCCTGTCCGTAGGCACTGCGAAGCGTCTCTAGCGCCAGCGGTAGGTCGTTGTGTTCAATGAAGTCACTTGGTGCTTTGTTGGCGGGTAGCAACCGCTTTACTGCAGATAGCGACACCTGCGGTAGCAGAATAGCGGTCGCTGCCAGTACCTTAAGGAGTCGTCGCCGTGACGGTGTTTTCCAAGTCGAGGACATCGTATCTGCTCGCCGCCTTTTTATGTATAAGCCTGCTCTATTAGAGAGTCTGTTTTTTTATTTGTCAGCACGCAAAGGGCTGAACGCTTTGTGCTCACAGGTTATTGCAACAGAGCCCAAACGATGACGCCCAAGGTCAATAAAATCAATGCTCGGTGCATGACAATGCTTTGCTCGAAGGCGCGACTCATCATGACACCCAGGCCACACCAAACAACGGCAAAGAATACCTGCGCGACCAGAAAGCTGAGAGGAACGACCACTAGGCGTTCCGCGACTGATTCAAAGCTGTCAGCGAATTGCGTGATAGCCAATGTGGCCATCATCCAGGTTTTGGGACTGAGCGGGTGAACAATGCTACCCGAGAGAAACGTGAAGCTTGCGTTGGCGCTTCCTGGCTCGGGTGGCGTCCAATTGCGCAGTGCTAAATAGGCCATGTAGCCCGCGGAGCAATAGACAAATACAGTGGCGACAGTGGGATTGGCCTGAAGTAAACCCATCAGACCCAGTCCCAACACGATATTTAGAGCCAGTTTTCCTGCCGTCAGCCCCGCAATAAACGACAAGGTGCGAGCCAAACCTTGTTGTGCTCCCGCCGTCATCAGCAACATATTCGCAGGTCCCGGTGTTGAGACCATCAGGATGATAAACATCCAGAGCGGCAGGTATTGATCGATCAGATCCACGGCGATGACTGACTCGTTGGCTAGTGTTGCGCAGGATACGACAGATCGCTCATTCGCGTTAGTAAACGGGGTACGCCTGCAGGCTGGAGGATGTGCTACTGTCGAAGAAAAATAATAGAGGTACGGCAATGGACCTGTCATACGGTAGTGAGTACGACGCGTTCCGCGAGGAAGTGAAGTCGTTCATTCGTTCCCATAAGCACAAGCAGCCAAAACCGGGTGATGGCATCAAGAGCCAAGCCATACGTGATTGGCAAAGTCTTCTTATCGAGCATGGCTACCACAGCCGAACGATCGCTAGTGAGTACGGT
>MDTA01000676.1_pt1 | contig 28187 bp, 22 predicted proteins | sample 811151 | NCBI WGS metagenome assembly MDTA01 (sample SAMN05326648, study PRJNA326480) | marine metagenome | isolation source: seawater | place: Indian Ocean: South | collected 2010 | reverse complement strand
GAACGCATGGGAGTCGAAGAATCCCTGACCAACCTAACCCGAACCTTCAAGCAGATCCCGGTCGAGCGCAAATAGCTCGCGCCGAAAATCTTTTCTTGCGACGATCCTGAAAATCTTAGCCACCATGAAAATCTACCTCAGCTTTATCGCGGCGCTTGTTCTTAGCGCCCTTTACGCGCAAGCGGCCGATCCAATCCGCGTCTTCATTCGGGCTGGTGAAAAGACCCACGCTCCTGGAGCCCACGAACATCCCCAATTTCTAAAGAACTGGACTTCCTTGCTCGAGGCCCGAGGCGTCGAATGCGATGGGGCGCTCGAATTCCCAACCCAGAGCCAACTGGAAAATACGGACGTTCTCATTCTGAACGCCAAAGAAGCTGGCAACATTTACGGCGACGAGCGGGCGCGCCTGGAAGCCTTTCTAAAGCGAGGTGGCGGCTTGGTCGTCATTCACGCGGGATCGGTGTCCCGCGACCCCGACTGGTACAAGAATATCGTAGGAGGATCCTGGAGACACGGAACGACCAAGTTTCTAGAAGCTCCCATGAGCCTCTACTTCACGAATATCCCAAATCCGATTACTAAGGACATTTCCAATTTCGACCTCGAAGACGAGATCTACTACGACATGGACATCCATCCGGATGCCACCATCCTAGCAACCGCTTATACGCCCAAGGCGATAGATACGAAGGGTCGGGGGAATCAGGAGGCCCAGCAACGGGCAGCCGAATACGTCGCCAAACACAAAGGCGTCAACATCTACGATATCCAGCCGCAGATCTGGACCTACGAGAACGAGCTTCCCGGCGGCGAACCCTACCGGGCCTTCGTTCACATCCCTGGTCATTGGAACAAGAATTTCATGCACACTGGCGTCAAGGCCATGATCCTGCGTGGTATCGCTTGGGCTGCCAATAGAGAAAACGTGGACATGCTTTGCCAGGAGGATGAATTAGGCGACAATCTCATCTACGTTGAGGGCGGCGTGCCCCGTCCGGAAAAGCTTCCGGATTACTTGAACGTCCATCCCGATTTTGAAATCTCCCTCGTCGCCTCCGAGCCGCTCATCAACAATCCCATGAACATCAATTGGGACGAGAAAGGTCGCTTGTGGGTAGCCGAAACTCCTGAGTATCCGAACGGCCTAAGGGAGGTAAACGTCCCCGCTTGGATGGATTCCGGCTCACTCAAGCCCGGCGTTTACGACCGGGATCCACTAGATCGGATCAGTATCTTGCAAGACACTGACGGTGACGGCGTTATGGATGCCAAAAAGGTTTTCGCAGATAATATTGAGTTGGTTAATAGCTTCGTTTTCTACAAGAATGGCGTCATCGCCGCGGCCGCTCCCGACATTTGGTATTTCGAAGACACCGACGGGGATGACATCGCCGACAAGCGAACCAAGCTCTATACGAATCTCGGCATTCGGGACACCCATGCGGTCATCAACAATTTTCATTACGCCGCCGATGGCTGGATCTACGCCACTCATGGGTATTCCGGTTCTGAAAGCGTAACCTCAGGTGACGGTTCTAAGAGTTTCGGAAACATTACTAATGGCGTCGTACGTTTCAAGCCGGACGGGAGCGCCATGGAGCAATATGCATCTCGCCGAGGAAATAGTTGGGGACTGGATACAACCATGAATGGTGAAGTGCTCTACACTCAGCCAACAACCGGCAATCCTTTGGTTCATGTAATATTGCCGGAAAGCATCTTGGCCGAGGGCAAACTACCAGGCTTGAGCGGAACCCATGGCCTTCTTCCCGGAGAACGCACCTATCCCGCTATGGAGTGGAAACAGCAAGCCTACGTTCAAATCGACCAAGTTGGTCGATACACTGCCGGAGCGGGCACGGTCATTTATGAAGGGGGAGCTTGGCCAGAAAAATGGAATCACAGCTATTTCACTACAGAACCCACCTTGAATATTGTCGGGCACTTCTTCATGGAGCGAGATGGGGTGACCTTCAAAGCTTCAAAACAGGCTAACCGGGAAAAAACCGAATTCATCACCAGCACGAACCTATGGTTCCGCCCCATCGAGGCCATGGTTGGACCGGATGGAGCCATGTATCTGGTCGATTTCTGTAATCAGGCCATCATTCACAACGACACTCGAGGACCGGTGCATGGTCCGGCCAATGCAGCCGTTCGTCCCGACCGCGACCACTATTACGGTCGTATCTGGAAAGTTCAGCACAAGAATGCTAAGGCTATTCCTGCCGTCTCCTTGGATCGCAACAATGTCGTCGCCTTGAAAGAGGCTGCCGAGAGCCCTAATGAACAAATCCGCAGCACCGCCCAGCGGTTGCTACAAGAAAACCACGGCGTCGGGACCGACTTCGTTGGCAGCGGAGCTGTCAAAGCTTACGAGACCGCCAAATCGGAAAACGATCCAGCCGCCATTGTAGCCCAGGCTCGAGCGGCCACGGAAGATTGGACCCTGTCTGCACTAGTGGCTGCATCCCAAGATAAGGCGATCGAAGTGATCGAGGCCGCATTGGGAACAACACCTACTGATTCGCTACTCGTATTCGCCACGGCTCTGACCCCAAACGCTCTTACGCAAGGAGACGCCGCTCAAAACGCTGCCCGACTGCTCACTGCGTGCGGCAACGCCGATCCATCGGCGGGGCCAATTGCCGGCGCCGTCCTTAGAGCATTTGCCGACAATGTCGACAATCCACCTGGTCTCAACGCCTCTTTACGTTCTGCTCTCGCTTCGCTGCTGGAAAATGAAAATACCCGAATCCTGGCATTGCCCGTAGCGATCCTTTGGGACCGCAGCGGCATTCTCTCCTCGCAGACAGGAATCCTTACCCAAGCTTTGATCGAGAGTCTTTCCCAGTCAGGGCTCCCAGATGATCAGCGTACACAAATTGCCCGTAGTTTGGTCAGTATTCGAGAGAAGAGTACATCGATTCTCCCAACGATCATCGGGATTCTTCAATCGGGCAGCAGCGAATCCTTAAAGGAAGGAATGCTAGCGGTTTTGGGCTCAGTCGGAGACGCGGATCTGGGTAAGATTCTGATCGATCAATTCGCGGGATTGGAGGGCTCCATTAAGCTCAAGGCCTTTGATCAGATCGTCAATAGAGCTCCTTGGGCCATCCAGTTGCTCGAAGAGATCGATAGTGGACGCTTCACTCCGGCCGATTTAGGGCCCGGAAATATCGCTCGTCTGCGCCACCACCCGGATCGCAACGTTGAGCGGGCCGCTCATCGACTCTTCGCCCGCATCGCTCCGGTAAGCTCGGAAAAGGACGATCTCATCGCTGAACTCTTGCCCGAGGTCGAAAAGCCTGGCGACCCCGAGAAGGGTAAGCTGCTCTTCGCAGCCTGCTCAGTGTGTCATAAACTTGGTGACATCGGTACGGATGTCGGTCCCTCTCTCGATGGTATGGGATCTCATGGGGCAGCCGAACTTCTCGGTCAAATCCTGGATCCTAATCGAGAGGTCGAGGACACCTATTTCGCCCACAATATCACGACCAAGGGTGGCGAAACGCTAGTCGGCGTCATTGCTTCGGAAAACAGTGCTTCCTTAACGCTAGCGACCCAATCCGGCGTTCGGGAAATCGCCAAGTCCGACATCGCTAAGCGCGAAAACACGCGCCGCAGCCTAATGCCGGAAGGATTCGAAGCTCTTGGGGCCGCAGGCTTACGGGACTTACTAGCTTTTATCGTGGCCCAAGCTGGACCTGAACCGTCGGCGTCGACGAAACCTGCCCCCATACTCCACAAGCCAAAGTGGCCACCACCTATTCCCGCTACACCCATTAATTGGGAACAAGGTAAGCCATCCGTGCTCATCATCGGCGGGGGCTCGTCTCACAAATTCCACGAGTTCTTTGGAAAAGCCGATTCCGCCACTCTCGAAACCGCTGGACTAACTACGCACTACACGGAAGACAACGAGCAAGCTATCGAGGAGCTTGCCAACGCCGACGTGGCCATCATCAGCGTTAACCGGAATGGCTTTGACACGCCAGAATACCGCCAAGCTCTGATGGATCGTATCGATGCAGGTAAAGGCGTCATCATGCTGCATCCAGGAACTTGGTACGGATACAAGAATTGGCCCGAATTAAATGCCAAAGTCGTTGGCGGCGGCACTCGTGGACATGACAAACTTGGCCCCATGGGAGTTCGTGTTGTCAACCGCCGTCATCCCATAATGAAGGGGGTTTCCAAGGAATTCGAATTGGTCGATGAGCTCTACATGATGAATAGCGGGGGGCATCCCGATGGGGCTGCCAAAATTCGAGTATTGGCGGAAAGCAGCGTTAGCGTCAAATCAGGCGAACGCCACCCAGTCGTCTGGACAACGGAACATCCGAAAGCGCGAATCGTTGGCATCACTCTTGGGCATGACGAACGGGCTCACGGGCATCCCGACTATCAGACGATCCTAGCCAACGCCGCCAAATGGGTGGCTCGTAATTAGGCGCTAATTTCATTCAAGCATTTTGCTTCGGCCTCGGATCAGGCGCAACTGCCTACCGAGCCAGTTTTGGTACTAAATTTGGGTAGCGGCCTCGAGGCTTGCTCGGACGTGGGTATTGAGCCACTCTAGCAATCCTATGGTCAAATTCCTCGTTTTAGCAGCTGCCTCGCTCGCATTCTTCACCCTGACAACCTACAGCTCCGATAAGCCCAACTTCATCCTCGTGATGGCCGACGATCAGGGCTGGGGCGACATGGGCTACAATGGGCATCCATTCGTCAAGACCCCTCACTTTGACGAGATGGCTCGATCCTCGTTAAGGTTCGATCGCTTTTATAGCGCAGCGCCCAATTGCTCCCCCACCCGGGCCAGCGTGCTCACCGGAAGAAACCCGAACCGAGTCAATGTCCTCAATCACGGACGCTCCATGCGGCCCCAAGAAACGACCATCGCCGAAGCCCTCAAAACGGTGGGCTACGCAACTGGGCATTTTGGCAAGTGGCATGTAGGCTCTTGCCAGCCTACAAGTCCCGTCAACCCAACCAATAGCGGTTTTGATACCTGGCTTTCCACCCCCAACTTTTTTGATCTCGATCCCGTTATGAGCCGCAATGGCATCGCCGAGCAGATGACGGGCGAAAGCTCGATGATCATCATCGATGCCGCGCTCGATTTCATTCGCGAACAGACAGATAAGGCAACTCCATTTCTTAGCATAATCTGGTTCGGCTCTCCCCATAGCCCTTTCGACGCGATGGCTAGCGACAAGCGACTATATGAGGAAAAGCAAATGGCCGGTTACTATCGGGAAATCACTGCGATGGACCGCGCCTTCGGAAAACTAAGAAAGGAACTCAAGAACTTAGGCATCAACGAGAATACTCTACTCTGGTACTGCAGCGATAATGGGGGATTGAATACGGAGACTTCGGGAGGCCGTGAAAAGAAGAGTTCTATTTACGAGGGGGGATTGCGCGTGCCAGCGATGCTCGAGTGGCCTGAGCGGATTAGGAAACCCCGGATATCCCAGACGCCCTGTGTCACCTCCGACATCTATCCCACGCTGGTAGAGATTGCCGACGCTCGAATCGATAACCAGTTCCCTCTAGACGGCGTTAGTCTCCTCGATCTCATCGACGGGAGGCGCTTTCAGCGGGATTCAGGCATTGGCTTCTGGAAATACCCGCACCCAGGACGCCTAACTTACGCAGATCGCATGATGATAGCCTTGCTTGATGCCCAAAAGCAAGGATTGGAATACGATCCCAACGGAAGGCTCGATCTCGATGCTGGAGAGATAAATACAAAGTATCCGGAAAACGAGTTCCCTGGTCACGCCGCATGGCTTGAATTTCCATGGAAGCTTCATCGAATCGTCGATCAGGGCCAGGAAACTCTAGAACTCTACAATCTCATCGCTGATAGCCACGAAACTACTAGCTTGCACATTAAGGCTCCCAACCAAACGAAACGCATGCTCGACCACCTGGAAAAATGGCAGGTTGCAGTAATGCGTAGCTTGAATGGGAAGGATTACTGAGAAAGTGTCTAATCAGTCGCTACCCGGATTTCGAATGGCAGGGCTGACTATCCCTAGTCAGCCGGTTTAGTGAGAGTCAAACGGAGCGGCTGACTAGGGATAGTCAGCCTTACCATCGCCAAAGCGATCCAAACGCAATTATCTAATAATATCTAAAACCTACTCGTTTACACTTGGCGAATGATTCGAGACTCAATTGCATCTTGAAATGGCCGCTCGGCCTGCGACGCCGTAGCTAAACGGCGGCGCCAGATCGGCCCCTACCTTCTCTAAACTACCCCTATCTTTACCTGTATGAATCAAACGTATACATCCGCTAGTCGATCAGTTCTACATTTCTCAGAACGAGTGATCCTTCTCTTAATCGTCTTCCTGTCTATCGGGCATTCCTCCAATGCTCAAATTGACAAAAAGGAGCAACCGAATTTCGTTATAATTTTCGCGGATGACCTAGGTTATGGCGATCTAGGCTGCTACGGAGCAAGCGATATCAAAACGCCTCGCATTGATCGTATGGCCGAGGAAGGAATGATATTCACTGACTTCTATGGTCAAACCGTTTGCGGCCCATCGCGAGCTGCCTTGATGACCGGTTGCTACCCCTTGCGAGTCGCTACCGAAAAAAACCGAGTCGATGTCCATCCCTATCTACACACGAATGAGATCACCATAGCGGAAATCTTGCAGGGAGCCGGATACGCCACCGCGGCCTTTGGCAAGTGGGACCTTGCTGGGCATACGCAAGCCCCCGATAGATACACGCAAAATCTCCTGCCAACGTCTCAAGGTTTCGACTACTTTTTTGGCACCTCGTCCAGCAACGATAATCGGGTCCATTTGCTCCGCAACGATACGCTCATTGAAATGTTCGCGGACATGAGCCAGTTGACTCGACGCTATACGGACGAAGCCATCCAGTTCGTTAAAGACAATAAGGGATCTCCTTTCTTCATCTATCTGGCCCACACCATGCCGCATATCCGATTAGAAGCATCCAAGCCGTTCGCAGGCAAGTCGCAGCGGGGCATTTATGGTGATATCATCGAGGAGATGGATTGGAATGTCGGACGCATTCTAGACTCGCTTAACGATGAAGGGCTCGATCAATCTACCTACGTCATATTTACTAGCGACAATGGTCCTTGGTATCTTGGACGCAGTCGGGCTCATTTGGAGCGAATAATTGGGCCCGATGCGGAAGAACATGGAGGCTTAGCCGATCCGTTGCGAGGGGCGAAAACGTCTACTTGGGAAGGCGGTTTACGGGTACCCTTCTTGGTTAGAGCTCCCGGCCGCGTTCCGGCTGGCCAAGTTTGTCGTGAAATTGCCAGTACAATGGATATGCTCCCAACCTTGGCCCATCTCGCAGGATCGAGTTCCCCCTCCGACCGAGTGATTGACGGCCACAATATCAGCGATTTATTTCACGGCATCTCTAGAGCAGCCACTCCGACGACCGCCTTCTTCTACTATCAGCGTACACAGCTCCAAGCCGTGCGATCCGGGAAATGGAAACTGCATATTCCTCGGGAGGCTGACGGGAAATGGGGACATTACAGCAAAGCCGAAGACGACATCTCTATTGAGATCCTCCACCTCTTTAATCTAATAGACGATATAGGAGAGTCGACTAATATAGCCGATGAGCATCCAGATATTGTTGCCCAATTGACGCGACACATCGAGTGGGCCCGAAAAGACATCGGCGATTTCGATAGAATTGGGGAAAACGCTCGCTTCTTCGATCCGGAACCCAAACGACCTGACATCAACAATGGGGAGCGGTTTTGAACCCGGATCAACAATCGATCGCGTTGCCAATGCGCTACGGTCGCGAACGCTCTTCGAGCGGTCAAACAAGAGTCGCATAGGCTTCCAGCCTGTGATCTAATCTCTACAAACAGGCAGGATGCCTGTTCTACTGTAAAACGCATCTTGGAGGACTGAGACAGTCCTCTCTACCCTGCCAATCGCCAATCGCCAAATGCTACTGAGCGATGTTCTGCATCAGCTTTATAAATGGCAGGAAGAGGGAGATAGCGATTAGCAAGACACTGATTGCCAACGTGAGAATCAAAATCGGTTCGATAACAGAGGTCACACTAGAAATGGATGCGTCCACTTCTTCGTCGTAGATATCGGCAATCTGATTGAGCATGTCCGGCAGCTCACCAGTCTCTTCACCAACCTCCACCATACTCGATACCATCGGAGGAAATTGGCCCGAGGCTGCCATGGGTTCGGCCAAGGGCTCTCCGTCCCGGACTCGGTTACGAACTTTTTCTACCGCGTCCATTATGAACTGGTTGCCCACAGCGGCCCGCGAGTAGTTCAAAGCCTCAAGGATGGGAACCCCACTCTCCAGAAGCGTGCCCAGTGTACGGCAAAAACGCGAAACGTACATCTTGGAGAAGGTGTCTTTCACCAACGGTAGCCGCAGTTTTAGGAAAGCGAAAAAAACGGTTCCTACTCTAGTTGATCGAAATCCGGCAAACAGGAGAAAGAACACAATCAACCCTACCCCAATCTCGACTAGATTGCCGGTAATAAATAGACTGATTTCCATCACCACACGGGTTAAGACTGGAAGCTGCTCCCCATTGAGCTGCTTATCGAAAATTGCCGCAAATCGCGGTACGACGAATGTCATGAGCCCCAGAACTATGAGAACCGAAAAACTGAATACAACTGCTGGATAAATCGACGCCTGCGTAACCTTGGAACGAATCTGCCGGGCCTTATTCAAATAGTGCGCCAATCGGCTCAAGGCAAGATCCAGGGTTCCACTAGCCTCGCCAGCCTTAACCATATTCAGGTAAAGATTGTCGAATTCTTTTGGATACTTAGACAGACCTTCAGAGAAAGTGTTACCCGATCTAATATTATCCAATTGCTGGCTTAGCACCCATCGGAAGGCGGGGTTCCTTTCCTGAGCCACTAGTACTTCCAGACTCTTGATAAGCGAAAGACCGTTTTGCAATAGCGTCGATAGCTGTCTCGTGAAAATCGCTAACCCCTTGCCTTTTACAGCGGCTCCGAAATAGGAAGGCTTCTTAACTACGAGATCTTGATCCCCTCTTACCTGCAAACCGTTTCCCGATCCCTTTCGGGCTCTTTGGCCCAGGTTTTTGACTACCTTTACTCGAGCCGGTGTTAGGCCGTAGCTCTTAATCTGGGTGGTGGCCAATTCCCGATTGGGAGCTTCCACCATGCCACGCCTTTCTTCGCCAGAACTGTCTAGAGCTACAAATTCGAACTTCATATGCCGATTAGGTATAGCGTATCACTTCCTCGACCGAAGTGGCACCCGTAAAAATGCTTCTTAATCCGTCTTCTCGGAGGGTGCGCATGCCTTGCTGCACAGCTCTATCCCTAATGGCTCCTGCCGGCTCGCCCGCTGCAATGAGTTCCCGAATCGATTCGTTGACCGCAAGCATTTCGAAAATACCCAAGCGACCTCGATAGCCTGTATTGGCACAGGTTTCGCAGCCCTTACCCGCATAAAATTCCTTGTCCGCCAGCATCGACGGCTCGAGATCAAGCTGCTCCAACAAAGCCAGATTTGGCGCATGCGCCTGACGACAATCCAAGCAAATACGCCTCAACAGGCGCTGAGCAAGCACCGCCTCGACTGACGAGGCGATTAGAAATTCCTCGATACCCATGTCCATGAGTCGCGTTACGGCTCCTGCTGCGTCGTTTGTATGCAAAGTCGACAATACCAGGTGACCCGTGAGCGAAGCCTGAATCGCTATTTGCGCCGTTTCCAAATCGCGAATCTCGCCAACCATTATGATGTCCGGATCCTGTCGCAGGAATGCTTTTAGGGCATTGGCGAAAGAAAGATCGATCGAGGCATTGATGGAGGTCTGCATAATCCCATCGATCTCGTATTCGATCGGGTCCTCCGCCGTCATCAGTTTGGAGCCAACTTGGTTCAAACGCTTCAAGCAACTGTAGAGCGTCGTTGTTTTTCCCGATCCCGTCGGACCCGTCACGATAAAGATGCCATTCGGCAAAGCGATGGTCTTTTCGACAGCCTCCACAATATCCGGCGGCATACCTATGCTGTCTAACTCAAGCGACGTAGCTGACTGATCGAGAACGCGCAAAACGATACTTTCGCCGTATTGCGTAGGCAGCGTAGAAATACGCAGATCTACAGCCCGACCTGCAATCGTCAACCGAACCTTGCCATCCTGAGGGACGCGCCGCTCGGCGATATTCAGGTTTCCAATCACTTTTATCCGAGACAAAATGGGAATAGCCAATTCCTTAGGCGGCGGCGACATTTCGTAAAGAGAGCCATCTATACGATAGCGGATCTTAAACTCATCCTCGAAAGGCTCGAAGTGCACGTCGGATGCTTTGTCGCGTATGGCTTGAGACAATACAAGGTTGACAAAGCGGATAATCGGCGTCTCTCCCGCCATGTTGAGAAGACCCTCGAGAGACATGTCCTCGTCTTCCACCTCATTGAGATCAATCTCATCCAGTATCCCCTTGTAATCTTCGTCACCAAAACGGTAATACACCTCTAGCAGCTCCGAAACCATTTTCGGATCTGCCACTTCGATACGGACATCTTTTCCTATCGCGAACGATAGATCGTCCATCAGGCTATCGTTGAACGGATCCAGAGCAAGCATGACCGCTTCGGATTCCCTACTCTCAATTGGTACAACGCCGTACATCCTAGCCAAATCGACACTTACCAAGCCCACTACCTCTTGGGATATGTCTGCTGGAGCCTCGGCCCGATAGCCTAAGCCTAGAAAATTAGCTACCCTCTCTACGAGAATCTCCCGACTAACGTGCCCTTGGTCTACAAGCAGACCAGCAACCGACCGGCTAAGTTCTTCTGAAGAAGCCAATAAGTTCTTCAAAACGCTTTCTTCTACCAACTCGTAAGAGCGGCAAATGTCAATGATGGCGGCGTTTCGGGAGTCGAACATGATCTATCTCCCTAAGCATTAAGGCTTCGTCACCCTATGGGGCAACAGGAAAGCGCTGCTTCTAAACGGGAATCGATTGTCAAGATCTAATCGAGCATTCGCCCGACGAAGTCCTGAAAGCTCGTAGCGAACTCTCCGATACGTCCCTTTATCTCGTCCTTGAGAGCGCTGCCTTCCCAGTCTTCGGCGGCCACATAGACAAATCGCGGCAGAACGAACATACGAAAATCGAGCATCAGGCTATTGGCCAGGCTCATGACCGACATGTAGCTCATGCGACCGCCAGCCGAGCATAGGAACCCAGCGACTTTGCCTTTCATGGAATGCCCTGTAAGCTCCACAAAGTTCTTCATCGCCGCGTTGACGTTGTAGACATAAATCGGAGATGCGAAAACGATTCCGTCTGCCGCTTCGACTTTTTCCTTTGCGGCTATGACACGCTCATCTTCGTAGGCCGCTCCCCCATCGCAAAGCGGCAAATCCGCTTCCTTCAAGTCGAGCAGATCTATCTCCAAATCGTCTTTGTCTTTCAAGGCTAACTCAAGCTCGTCAGCTAGTTGGCGGCTCTTGCTTTCCTGGTTCAGACTAGAAGCGACAATAAGAATTTTCATATCAAGCTGAGACCTGCAATCTGAATGCTGGACTCGGACCGATCTGCAACCAAATTTCGCGCGAGCAAGCCCCTTCAACCAAGTGTTAAAAAGTCACTTTAAGCTCGGGAAACACGTCGTAATCGATTTTTCTATACAACTCTGCGTCAACATACACTTCTAGCTGATATTGGCCGACAGGATCACTCTCGGAAAAAATGAAGCTTCGATTGAGCTCCCAGACAAATTCCTCATTGGATTGCAGGGCCCGACCCCCATCAAGGACTGAATAGTGCTTCTCAATACCTTCGGGCAGATCTTTCAAAGGTTCCGGGAACCGTATGATATAGTATACGTAAAACTGGTTTCCATCCTTCCGTTTGATCGAAAAGCCATGAAGATGGCTCGGATCGGGATTCTTCTCGATCTGATTAGTCTCTAAGTAGACTACGGATTGGCCTTGGCCAGCTCGAGACATAAGCCCGAATTTGAACTGGTAGACATCCCTTTTAGCCCAAGCCACTGACCCCAGGACAAGGGCCATCGCGGCGAACAGCCAAAGGCGCATCCGTCTGTGTTCGTATTTCATAGGGATTCAAGACTATAGATTCGACGAAATTTCAGTCAATTAAAGGGATTGCCCCAATCCAAATTTTCCCGGGAGTCCAATCTACCTGCTAGTCAACGCCCACCAAATCACTGACAATCCAAGCCCGGCACACAGGTAGAACTTCCATAGGAAACTCCGCTTTCGAGTCTTGTGCCGCACGGCCAGCATGCCGACGATCGAACCAATCGGACCACCTATGGCTGTGATCGACAACAATTTCCACTCAGGCACACGACTTTTTGCAGATTTGACCGACCACTTATCCCAGACGAAAAGCCCGAAAGCGAGTAGATTGATAACTACTAGAATTGTATGACGACTGTCCAGATCCATGGCGGTTCCAATCCGAGAAAATGTGCAGTTTCGAAAATTGAGCACGGATTTTTCCAAAAATACTTGTGAAAAAAATCTGAAAGCCTTTTCTACTGGTTTCTTTCCTATAGCTAGCCATCGGCAGCCCCTTTCTCGCACCGCTCCCACGACTTACTCTTCTAGATGTATCGCATTAGCATTTTCCTCCTCCTCTTCGGGATCTGGATCGTCTTCTCTGGTCAATTCGACGCTTTCCACCTGGCGCTCGGCTTGATTTCGACCGCCTTGGTTACCGCGATATCTTCAGACTTCTTTTTTGCCGACCGCTCCCGAGGAACTGGGGCCCGCATCCAGGAAATCGTTCGCATTCCTTGGTATCTGAGCTGGATGCTCTACCAAATTCTGCTGTCGAATCTCCACATTCTAAAGCTGGCCCTAAGCCCCGGAGACTTGCCTGAAGTTCAGCCCAAGCTCGTGAGGATTAAGACGGGGCTCAAAACCGATTTTGCCAAGTGGTTCCTCGCTAATTCAATAACGCTCACACCTGGGACAATCACCATCGATATCGAGGGCGACGAGCTGCTGATTCACTCTATTAGCGAAGTAACGACTACCGGCGTCGAGGACGACGCCATGGAAAGGAAAATCGCTTCGGTATTCGAAAGGGGGAACAACTAAGAATGGAAAACTTTTTTGTATTCGCGGGGATAGCCATCTTCGCTCTCATGCTCCCCATACTCTACAGGATTATTGTAGGCCCTACCGCAATCGACCGGATCGTTGCAGTGAACGTCATTGGAACGAAAACCACCGTTCTCTTAGTGATCATCGGCATGATTTTCGAACGGGTGGGGATGTTCGTGGACTTCGCCCTGACCTATGCGCTACTGAACTTTATCGGATCGCTGGCGGCCGCTCGCTTCTTCGATCGCGTCAACCCAGCCAAGAGCTTCACCAAATCTGAAATCAAGGAGCAGGAGCTATGATCATAAATACTGTCTGCATAGTCCTCGTGTTACTCGGCATTATCTTTTTCGTTGGTGGAGCCGTTGGCATAGTCCGCTTTCCCGATTTCTACACGCGCATGCACGCCGCGGGAAAAGGGGACACCATGTCAGTGTTTATGGTGCTGGTCGGACTGGCAGTCTATCAATTGTCCGACTTCACATTGGCGAACCTCCTTATAGCGGGGAAAATCCTTTTCATAACTATTTTTATCATGTGGGCGAGCCCCACGAGTACCCATGCGCTGATCAAAGCAGGCCTTGAAGAAGGCCAGAAGGTTTGGACGCGCAATGACAAAAAGGAAACGGAGGACGAGCAATGATCTGGCAATTCGATCTAATCATATTGGTGTTTCTCGTCATCACTGCGATCATATCGCTGCAGGTTAAAGACTTGCTAGCAGCTTCGATGATCTACGGGGTTTACAGCTTTCTCATGTGCCTACTGTGGGCTGGAATGGCTGCGGTAGACGTAGCCTTCACTGAAGCCGCAGTTGGAGCGGGTGTCAGTTCGGTTTTCCTCATCGCCACCGTATTCAGAACTTCTAGGAGGTCTTCAGATTGAAATCGCTAGCCCTCATTTCCGTAGTCATCACCGGATGGCTTCTCTTATCAGCGGTGGGCGACTTCCCCTACTGGGGAGATCCGAATTCTCCCGCAAACAGCTATCGTCTATCGCAGCACTTCGTCACCGAAACTTTCCATGAAACCGCAGTTCCGAATATGGTTACGGCGGTCCTGGCTGACTATCGGGGCTATGATACGATGTTCGAGACCGTCGTCATTTTTACGGCCGGAATCGCGATTATTTCCATTCTCCGTGTATTCAGAAGTGATGATCAAGTGGCGAGCGGACAAACCGTCTACGAGAAGAGGCCGGATCTTATTGTCGATACGACCTGCCGTTTGATGATTCCCATCATTCAGCTATTTGCTTTGTATGTAATAGCTCACGGGCACCACAGTCCTGGAGGCGGTTTCCAAGGAGGCGTCATTTTCGGGGCTAGCTTTATTCTTATAGCTCTGTCTCGCGACTTACAGGCAGCCCATAAATGGGTACCCGAAAACAGAGTCCTGAATTTGGCTGGCATCGGGATACTCATCTACGCGGGTTTTGGCCTTGTAGCCATGTTCCTGGGGCAAAATTTTCTCGACTACGCTATCCTCCACAAGGTTATGCCCGCTACTCCCATTGAAGCTCGTTACCACAGTATGCTGGGCGTAGAGATTGGCGTGGCTTTTACCGTCACCGCAATCATGTACTCGATCTACTCGAACCTGGTCTCCAAGGGGACAATGAAGGAGGGCCTATAATCCATGGAATTCTTCGAAGCCATATCCGCGAAGTTCAACTACTGGATCTATGTCATCATTATGATGATCGGGCTCTACGCCATGATCGCCAAGAACAACATGGTAAAGAAGCTGATTGGGATGTCTATATTCCAGACGGCAATCATCCTTTTCTACGTTTCTATTGGCGTTAAGGACGGGGCGACAATTCCAATACTGTATCACGACCAGGTTCACGCTGGTCACCATCACGACGATCACGGAGACGACGCCCATCACGGATCGACTGATCACCACGACACTTCACATGGCGGCGATCACGAGACCGACGAATTCGGATATCCGACCCGCCATGCTCCCGATGTACATATTGATGGAGACGGATTCGCTAATCCCCTAGTTCACGTTCTCATGCTGACCGCTATCGTCGTCGGCGTCTCAACACTCGGTGTCGGTCTTGCGATCACTCAAAAACTGCACAGAGAGTTCGGGACGATCGAAGAGAACGAAATCCACGATCTGATTAAGTCCGGAAAATGATCGAACAGGCTCCCGCACTCATTCTCCTATTCCCGTTTTTCGCTTCTATCATAGTGGCTCTGGCGGGAATCCGCGTTCAAAGCGTCTGCTTTCCGCTGACGGTGATCAGCTTAGTAGCTTCGGTTTTGTCCAGCGTCTCAGTTCTGGTTCGCGTTGTAAACGATGGCGTAATCAGATACCGGCTCGGTGGCTGGGAACCGCCAATGGGCATCGAATTCCGAATCGACTCACTCGGAGCCCTCGTGGCCCTAACCGTATCCATCGCTGGCCTACTCACTGCAATTTATTCAAAACGTCAGGTTCCTGCAGAATCGCCGGACAAAGTTTCCCAATACTACACGCTCTACCTCCTGCTCATGACCGGTTTGCTGGGGATGGTGATAACGGGTGACGCGTTCAATCTATTCGTTCTGATCGAAGTATCGGCTCTCACTAGCTACGCTCTCATCGCCATGGGTCCTAGCAGGGCTACATTAGCCGCCTATAAGTACGTGATCATGGGGACGATCGGGGCGTCTTTTTATCTACTGGGAGTCGGCTACTTGTATATCAAGACCGGTTCGTTGAACATGTTCGACATCCACGAGCAGCTCATCGCTCGCGGGATATTCGATTCGCCCGCCATACTGGTAGCATTCATCCTGATTACCGTAGGTGTGTGGATAAAAATGGCCTTCTTTCCACTACATGCTTGGCTACCCAACTCCTACGCCTACACTCCCACGACAAGCAGCGCTATCCTTGGACCCCTCGTAACCAAGGTCATGATCTACGTCATGATCCGCCTGACGTTTACCGTATTCGGAGCCGACTATACCTTTGTACAGCTGGAATGGAGTGACATAGTTGTTTGGATGTCGGTCGCGGCGATTCTTGTAGGCTCGGTATCCGCCTTGGCTCAGACTGATCTTCGAAAGATGCTAGCCTATCTGATTATCGCGGAGGTTGGATACATGGTTGGCGGCATGTGGCTGGCCAACGATATGGGATTGATCGGCTCAATTTACCACATCATCGCCGACGCCTTTATGACGCTGTGCGTCTTCCTCTTTGCGGGAATCATTTTTGCCAAGACCGGAAAGCGCGACCTGAACGCCATGGACGGGCTCTTTACCAAAATGCCATTGACTATGGTCGGCTTTTTGGTCGGCGCGTTTTCGCTCATCGGCATTCCCCCGACAGCAGGCTTTTTCAGTAAATGGTATTTAATTCAGGGCGGAGTCGCCTCCGGAAACTGGGAATATGTGATCGCTTTGCTCATTTCCTCCCTAATCAACGCCGTTCTTTTCTTCCGTATTATCGAAATCGCCTACTTCGGGGTTAAAACCGCGGAGGGGCATGGCGACCATCATCATGGGGAGGCAGAAGATTCCGGGCCTACTGAGGCATCGTTTTCGATGCTATTGCCCTTGCTGGCAACGGCCGCCATCCTAATTGGCCTAGGCCTCTACAACCGGGACATCGTCGCTATCATTTCCGATTTCGTTTCCCAATTCAATTTTGGAGCCATCAGCCGCTAGCATGTCTTCTACCATAACCAGTTTCACACCCGTATTGGCCGCCCTTGTATCCCTTTTGGCAGTACTGCCAATCGCTCTCCTAGGTCGTTCCCCCAATCTAAGAGAAGGAGCTACCTTTATAGCGGGCATCATCAAGTTTAGCCTGGTGGTTTCCATGCTGCCAACCGTACTGGCGGGCACGACCATCGAATACACGCTTTGGCAAATTCTTCCCAATATCGCTATCGCATTCAGGGTCGACGGTCTGGGAATGCTGTTTGGCTTGGTGGCCTCATCTCTTTGGATCGTCACCTCGTTGTACTCTATCGGATACATGCGAGGTCTTAAAGAGCACTCGCAAACTCGATTCTTTTCTTTCTTCGCCGTTTCCCTTTCAGCCACGATTGGCGTAGCGTTCGCGGCGAATTTGTTCACGCTCTACCTCTTTTACGAGATGCTGTCCTTGGCAACCTATCCTCTGGTTACGCACCATCAGGATAAAGAGGCTCGAACAGGCGGACGGACCTACCTGACTTACCTCCTTTCGACATCCATAGGCTTCGTGCTTCCTGCCTTGATCTTCGTCTACGTCAAAACCGGCAGCAGCCTCGAATTCTCCAAAGACGGGTTTCTAGCTGGCAGCATCAATCCTACAGAGGGATTAATCCTGTTGCTGCTCTTTACATTCGGTTTCGCAAAATCGGGCCTAATGCCGTTCCATTCCTGGCTGCCAGGAGCCATGGTGGCCCCCACCCCGGTGAGCGCGCTGTTGCATGCCGTGGCGGTCGTCAAGGTAGGAGTATTTTGTATTCTTCGCGTATATACAGGTGTATTCGGAATCGATCTTCTGGAAGACATGGATTTGGGAATTATCGTAGCCTGGATCGCCGCGTTTACGGTCGTGACTTCCTCGCTGATAGCGCTTTCGCAAGACAATCTCAAACGGCGACTAGCTTTTTCTACGATTGGCCAGCTTTCTTATATCATTCTAGGAGCAGCGCTGCTAAGCGATCGAGCTGTGATGGGATCCATGACCCACATCGCCATGCACGCCGTGGGCAAGATCACGCTCTTCATGTGCGCCGGCGCGATATTCGTGGCCACCGGGAAAAAGTATATCAGCCAAATGGATGGTCTTGGACGGAAAATGCCTATCACTTTCGCTGCCTTTTCAATCGGCTCTCTCAGCGTTATTGGACTTCCTCCGACAGGTGGGCTGATTAGTAAATTCTATCTGGTAACCGGAGCCATGGACGCAGGTTATGTCGCTCTGCTCGTAGTATTTCTGATTAGCACTATCTTGAATGCCGCCTACCTGCTCCCTATCGGATACCGCGCATTTTTCCCGAAGGATCCCGATCTGGCAGCCAAGCCATTCTCATGGAAGAACGTAGATGAAGCTTCCTGGCAATGCGTCGTTCCCCTCAGCGTCACTGCAGTTTTGGCATTCGTCCTCTTCATTAAACCGCAACTCCTCCTTAGCCTGGCCGGACTAATGGTAGGCTCAAATGGATAACGCACGTTATGGCTGACCCGAAAAAGGAATTCGACTGGTTCGACAAACCATCTTCACGAAAGCTCCTCTGGTGGATCCTATGGATCACTTGCGGACTGACCGTTGTCGCCGAATTGTTCATACATCGCCATCCGCACTTCGGCATCGATGGTTTTTTCAGTTTTTATTCCGTCATGGGATTCGTGGGATGCGCTGCTATGATTCTCGTTGCAAAGGGCTTGGGTGTATTCCTCAAGCGCAATGAAAACTACTACGGAGACCTAGAAGAAGAGACTCCACCCGACGATATCGATGGAAATGCTAGCTAACATCCCGCCGTCTTTTCTGCTTTTCGCAGGGGCCATCATAACGGTTCTTCTACGAGGAACCGCTCGGAATATTTTTCTCGTCGCCCTGCCTGCATTGGCATTCGTGCACATCGCCTACCTGCCTAGCGGCAACGGTTTGCAGATATCCTTTCTTCCTGGCTTTGGAGACCTGGAAATGCTCCGTGTCGACAAGCTGAGCAAAGCATTCGGATACATTTTCACCCTTAATGCGGCGGCCGCTCTTCTCTTCGCTTTCTACGTAAAGAAGGCGGTCCAACATACGGCCGCTCTGGTTTATATTGGATCCGCGCTGGGCGTGGTTTTTGCCGGCGATCTCATAACGCTTTATATTTATTGGGAATTGATGGCAGTAAGCTCGACCTTCGTCATTCTCGCTCGTGATACTTTCAAAGCGAAAGGGGCCGCGTTCCGCTATGTGATGGTCCACATATTTGGCGGCTTACTCCTTCTCGCCGGCATCGTAATAACCTTTTCCAGCGGCGGCAGTATCGCCTTCGATTCGTTCGACTACTCTGGAGCCAATCTCGGTACCTGGCTGATACTAGGAGGCTTTCTCGTAAACGCTGCTGCCCCAGGCGTCTCTGCTTGGCTATCAGATGCCTATCCAGAAGCGAGCGTTACCGGAGGCGTGATTCTCAGCGCCTATACGACGAAGACTTCAGTCTATGTTTTGCTGAGAGCATTTCATGGGTGGGAGCCCCTAATCTGGATCGGCTGTATCATGACCGTCTTCGGGATCATCTACGCCCTTCTCGAAAACGATATGCGCCGCATCTTGGCTTACTCGATTATCAATCAGGTTGGCTTCATGGTTTGCGCGGCAGGTATCGGCACGGATATGGCCATTAGCGGAGCGACTGCCCACGCGTTCTGCCATATTATCTACAAGTCCCTACTGTGGATGTCGGCTGGAGCAGTCCTCTACCGGACGGGTATAAGTCGATGCACAGAGTTGGGTGGCCTGTACAAAACGATGCCGCTGACGCTTATATTCGGCACCATTGGAGCCCTAGCAATCTCCGCGGTGCCGCTAACTAGCGGATTCACAAGCAAAACCATTATAATCGCAGCCACCGAACACGAACACTTGCTCTGGCCATGGATCGTGCTGGAGCTCGCGTCCGCCGGCGTATTTCTGCACGCGGGAATTAAGTTCCCTTACTTCGTCTTCTTCAATCAGGACCGGGGCCTGAGACCCAAGGAAGCCCCGTCAACAATGCTCTGGGCCATGGGAATCCTTTCCTTCCTATGCATCTATCTAGGAATACGTCCGCAAGCGCTGTATGATATTCTGCCTTACACCGTCGATTATCAGGCCTACACAGTGAGCCACGTGGTAACGCAAATGCAATTGCTGATGTTTTCCGCTTTGGTATTCTTTCTATTCCTTCCCATGCTCAAGCGGACCCCGACTATCAGCCTGGATACCGATTGGATCTATCGAAAAGGCGGACAATTCCTCTACTCGACTTGCGACTATTTGCTAAACGGGATAAATGCCTTAGCTCACAAAACGCTTATCGCGGGATTCACGAAAAGCGTTATCCGTTTTGCTGAGGAAGGTCCAACACGACTACTAGCCTGGATCCTCACCCCCATATGGGAACTCTCGGGGACATCGAAAGAGCAGCAAGTGAAGCTACGCGATGAACTGAATGAGAAAGCCCAAAAGGGAGTCTTCCCCATCGGGATCACCGCTTGCCTGTCCGTAGTGATTTTAGGGATACTATTCTTTTTCTAGAGAGATCACTCGGGGGCGCCAATCGTCGCCCCTAGAATTAAAGTTTGCCTATAGTTTGAAGCTCTACACGACTTATAGGTCTCATAGGACCTATTGGGCTTAACCTTCGTCTAAACTCGCTCAGGCACTTTTCTGGCTTTGCGTATTTTCACGCTCACCACCTTGTATTCCGGGCACATGGCTTCGGAATCGGAAACACTCGAAGTGAGGTCGTTTACTAGAACCTCTGGAAAATGGAAGGTCGTGCTCAAAACTCCCCGCTTTATTTCGTCAGACACGCGAGCCTTGATATCCACCTTGCCTCTCTCCGACTGTACGCAAACGATATCCGAATCCTCGATACCATTATCAGCAGCATCCTCGGGATGAATGAAAATCACATCCTCTGTCACGAGTTCTACATTTGCCGTGCGCCGCGTCTGAGCCCCGCAATTGTAATGCTCTAGATTTCGATTCGTCGTTAAGATGTAAGGAAACTTCTCTCCATTGGAAACCACCTCTTCGGTCTCCTTGAAGGGATTGAATTGGAAGAGACCCTTTCCTCGCTTAAACGTATCTGCGTGCAGAATTGGGGAGTCCTGGCCATCCAGAGACACTGGCCACTGTTTCCCATTGTCGCCCAGCTCTTCCCACTTGATCCCCGCAAAAAATGGAACGATCCCTGAAATTTCTTCTAGGGCTAAAGCGGGGTCGTAATCCGGCTGCTTATAGCCCATGCGATTCATCATGTCCACTACGATCTGTCCGTCAGGTTTTGAACCATCAATAGGCGGCACAGCCTGATTCACCCGCTGCACGCGGCGTTCGCCATTGGTAAAGGTTCCGCTCTTTTCCAAAAACGAAGCCCCTGGCAGAATGACGTCCGCCATCTCAGCAGTTTTGGTCATGAAAATCTCTTGAACTACGAGCAATTCGAGCGAGCCCAGAGCCTTAGCAACATGAACACTGTTAGGATCCGTCTGGGCCATGTCCTCGCCAATCACCCACATCGCCTTCAAACGACCATCGATCGCGGCATCGTACATTTGAGGGATCTTCCATCCAGATTCCGTGGGCATCGTGACTCCATAAAACGCTTCATACCGTTTGATTACCTCAGGATCCGTTACATCCAAGTAGCCGGCTCCTTGATAGGGTTGAGCGCCCATATCAGCCATCCCTTGAACATTGTTCTGACCACGTAGTGGATTTACACCGACACCTCGCCGTCCGATATTCCCGGTTATCAAAGCCAAGTCCGCGATTTGCATGACGGTAAACGTGCCTTGCGAATGCTCGGTCACTCCTAGGCCGTGGAAACTCATGGCGCGATCTGCTGACGCGTAGGCAATAGCCGCCGCCCGAACCGCTTCTCGATCCACGCCGCTTATCGATTCCATTTCCGCAATATCCAATTTCAGCAGCTCGTCGCAGAAATCTTCATACCCTTCAGTGCGGTCTTCGATGAATGATCGGTCGGCCAAGCCCTCCTTGACGATGAAGTAGAGCATCATGTTGAGAACCGCGACATTGGTACCCGGCCTCAATTGCAGATGATGTGTCGCATAACGAGCGAGCTCCGTCCGCCTGGGATCGATTACAATCGATGTCTTACCGGAAATGGCGAATTGCTTTAGCTTCGCTCCCGTGACCGGGTGCCCTTCCGTCGGGTTCGCCCCAATTACCATAATGGCGTCAGTGAACTTCAGGTCTTCAATCGAATTGGTCGCCGCCCCAGTACCGAAAGTCCGCTGCAAGCCTATCGCCGTCGGGGAGTGGCAAACTCGCGCGCAGCCATCGATGTTGTTCGTCCCAATTACCGCTCGGAAAAACTTCTGCATGAGATAGTTTTCTTCATTAGTACAGCGGGCGGAGGAAATGCCGGCCAACGAGTCCGGCCCGAACTCGTCCCTATAGTATTGGAACTTCGAAGCCGTAAAGTCATAGGCCTCATCCCAGCTGACTTCCTCGAATACGCCATTTCGCTTGATCATAGGCGATTTGATTCGGTCAGGATGGTTGTAGAACTTGAAAGCGTATCGGCCTTTCAAACACGTATGCCCCTGATTAACCTCGGCATCATAGGGAGCCTGAATGCTGATAATCTCGTCGCCGACTGTGGCGACCTCCAAATTGCATCCTACGCCGCAATAATTGCAGACCGTTCGCGTCTTCTTCGAACTGGCGATCGACTTGGACTGGAAGACGTCGGATATCGCCGCTGTTGGACAAGCCTGAGAACAGGCGCCGCAACTGACGCAAGGGCTCTCCGCGAAGCTTTCATCCATCCCCTTTATAATCCGGCTATCAAAGCCGCGTCCTGCCATACTCAATACAAATTGCCCCTGTACCTCGTCGCATGCTCTTACGCAACGGTAGCAATTGATGCACTTGCTGAGATCGGAAACCATGTAGGGATGACTGGTATCCTTTTGCCGATCCAGGTGCGTTTCCCCTTCTGGATAGCGAACGGAATTGATCCCCACTCGTGCCGCGACTGTCTGCAATTCGCAATTTCCATTAACCTCGCAAGTGAGGCAATCGAGCGGATGGTCGGTCAACACGAGCTCGATAATATTCTTCCGTAGTCGTCTTACATTTTGCGATTCTGTGAAAATGTACTGCCCTTCCGAAACCGGCGTATGGCAAGAGGCCAAAGTCTTGGTTGGGCCATCCTTCTCCAGAGCGACATCGACGCTGCACACGCGGCAGGATCCGAAAGGATCCAAATTGGGAGCGTCGCAAAGTGTAGGAATGGAGTCAGATCCGATTGCCCGTCGGGCGAAAGACAATATCGTTTCCCCCGGTTCGATCTCGAATGGCTGGTTATTGAGGTGAGCTTTCATTTAGAATTAGGGCTCTATATCTGCTTGTAACGCAGATGGTAGGGCTGCTTGTCCCCACCGAGCAGCCATTCAACTTTCCGGATATTCGGCTGCTTGGGGACAAGCAGCCCTACCAATTTCGTTCGAAAGCGGTTACGCATAGTCGACCCCCTCAGCAAAATAAGGCTCCAACTCGTCGCCGAAATAATCGAGAGCGTTTCGGACTGGCAGCGGAATCCCTCCACCATGGGCGCAAAGCGATCCCTCCTCCAAAGTGTGAAGCAGATCGTCAAACAAGTGCGTATCTATTTTATAATTACCTTTATTAGAAGATTCGAGCATTTCGTGAGCTCGTTTGGTACCCAAACGGCAAGGGAAGCACTTGCCGCAACTCTCAAAGGAGGCGAACTCCATGAGTTTCTCCAGGTAGGTCATCATCGAGAAGGATTCAGGGATGGAAACGACAGACGCATGCCCAAGAAGAAATCCTTGCGAAGCGAATGACTCGAAGTCGATAGCCAAATCCCCTACTTTACCGATGGGAATGATCCCTCCCAAGGGACCTCCAATGTGCAGAGCTTTTACTGGCTCGGTAAATCCGCCTGCAAGATCGTCAATCACCACCGGCAGCGGCGTACCCATCTCCACTTCGTAAATACCTGGATTGCGGAAGTAGCTGTCTAAGCTGACCAGTTTCGTGCCGTTCGATTTCTCAGTTCCCAACCTGGCGTAGTTGGCTCCCCCATTTTTAACTATGTAGGGAACGGTTGCCAATGTTTCGACATTATTGACGATCGTTGGCTTATTAAAGAGCCCTTGCTGAGCCGGGAAAGGCGGTCGCGTACGCACCTCGGGGCGCTGACCTTCGATGCTGCTGATCAGGGCTGTCTCCTCCCCGCAAATATAGGAACCCTGACCTTGGACGATCTTGAAATCGAAATCGAATCCGGCGCCATTTATGTCTTTTCCTAATAGCCCCGCTTCCCGAAAATCGTCAATCGCGGATTCCACAATAGCAAAGGATTCCGGATACTCTCCCCGAATGTACAGAACGCCCCAGGCGGCTCCCATACAGTATCCTGCGATAATCATCCCAAACAGGACCGAATGCGGACGCTTTTCCAGCAAGAACCTGTCCGAGTAGGCTCCTGGATCCCCTTCATCCGCATTGCAAATAATAAACTTAATTTCGCTTTCTTCCCTTCGGGCAAATTCCCACTTAACTCCCATGGGGAATCCAGCCCCTCCTCGACCTCGAATCCCGGCCTCTTTCACATCCGCTAGGATCTCTCCAGAGTCTTTGCCTAAGGCCTGCTTCAATAGCTTAGCATAGTCTCCCATTCCGGCGAACTCCGCTGTTAGCACCGGCTCGCCAACCGAACGCACCTCGTAGCCGTCGGCGTTCAATTCCTCGTTGCCCTCAAAAACGGCATCGAATTCTCCACTGCCCAAAGCGCTATAATTGTTGCCGTCATAATGAAAAGCGCCGTTTTCATGACATCGACCGAGGCATGTCATATGACCGATTTCGCTTTCATCAAAACGCTTCTTCAGATCTTTCAAAAGACCGTCTTGCGTTCCTGCGCAAAGACAGGCTGATCCATTGCAAACGTATACTTTCTTGCCGCGGTTTTCCTGCTTTAGAAAATCGTAGAAGGACGCCGAACCATAAACATTGGCCTTACCGACCAGAAACTCGTCTGCCAAACGGGCCATTTCCTCCTCGCTCGGAGCCCCTTCGTTTTCAGATCCGGCCAGACCTATTTTCGAGAACAAGTTTTCCTGGACTCCCTTTCGCCCGCCTAAGGCACTCAAGTTCGTAGACATGCCCGGATAGAAGTGAAATCCGCGCCGGTTTTAAAGAAGGAAAGACCGAAATCAGGCGATTTCCCAATCGATTGACGAGAAATTCCCACAACCGGGCATTTCAGTATAAGCGTATTGGCTCGACACGAGGCCACCATTCCTCTAAATCGAACTCGCTATACAAACGTGCTCCCCATCCCCAGAAAACTGACTATTCCGCTTATAGCGGTCCTCTTATTCCCCTATTTCTCCCTTTGGGGATCGGATTCGAGCGATCCGGGAATCGAGTTTTTCGAAAAGCGTATCCGCCCTCTCTTGGCAGAAAAGTGCATCGAATGTCACGGGCCCGATAAGCAGAAAGGAGGGCTCAGGCTCGATTTCAGGCAGGGCTGGGAGATTGGCGGCGACTCGGGCCCCGCCCTTATCCCCGGCGACCTGGAGGAAAGCCGCATCATCCACGCAATCCACTACGACGATGCGGATTTTCAGATGCCTCCAAAAAGCAAATTATCCAACAAGGCCATTACTGACCTGGAAGAGTGGATTGCTATGGGAGCCCCCGATCCACGCTCGGGCGCTATCGCTGGCAGGCCTGAATCAGGTCTGACTGTAGAAGAAGGCCGCGAATTTTGGTCATTCAGGCCCATCGAAAAGCCCGAAATCCCAAAAGTTGTAGACGCGGCATGGAGGACCTCCTCGATAGACTCATTCGTTCGGTCTGCTCTGGAAGAACGGGGTATTACTCCAGCCAATAAGGCCAACCCTGCCGACCTCGTCAGGAGGGCCTATTTCACCTTAATCGGCATGCCCCCGTCACCGGAGCAAATCGACTCCTTCATGCGTGACCAACGAGAAGATGCTTTCGATTACCTGGTCGACGAGCTTTTGGCATCGCCTCACTTTGGCGAGCGTTGGGGTCGTCACTGGCTGGACGTCGCCCGCTTTGCAGAATCGAGCGGTGGCGGTCGCACGCTTTTATACAAAGATGCCTGGCGCTTTCGAGATTACGTCATCGAATCTTTCAATCGCGACGTTCCATTCGATCAGTTTGTTAGCGAACAGATTGCTGGCGATCTACTTCCTTACGAATCGCCTGCCCAACGAAGCCGCCAATTGATCGCTACCGCCTTTCTGGCCTTGGGTCCGACCAACTATGAATTGCAGGACAAGCAATTGCTGCGCTATGACGTGATCGACGAACAGATCGATACTCTCGGTAAAGCTTTCATGGGCATGACTCTCGGCTGCGTACGATGCCATGATCACAAGTTCGATCCAGTCCCAAGCGAAGACTACTACGCACTTGCTGGCATTTTCAAAAGCACACGCACTCTCTACAACTATACAGATAATGTAGCCCGTTGGGTGGATACGCCCCTGCCTACGGAAGGAGCAAGGGCCGATGAGTTAGCCAACGCGGAAGCAATCAACGCAAAGCTGAAGCCTCAATTGAATGGAAAAAAGGCAACGCAGAACGTCTACTCTCAACACAAGGTCAAAGCGCCCGAACCAGGACTCCCAAAACCTTCTCGACTATTCCCGGGAATCGTAGTCGACGAGCGGGCTGCAAATGTCGAGGGCTCTTGGCAATTCTCTCAATACTCGCAAAACTATCTGGATGAAGGCTACCTCCACGATGGCGGCAACGGGAAGGGGAACAAAGCGATCACGTTCAAGACCAAAATTCCCGTAACCGGAACTTACGAGGCCCGTTTCGCATACGCCGAATCAGATAATCGCTCAACCCAAACGCCGGTAACCGTTAGCCATAGCGGGGGCGAATCGACTGTCATCGTTAACCAGAAAGAAGCGCCATCCGAGTACGGTCGTTTCCACACCCTAGGACGATTCCAGTTCGAAAAGGGTCAGGAGAGTTTTATCCGTATCTCTAACGAGGATACCGATGGGCACGTGGTCGTTGACGCCGTACAATGGTATCTAATCGAGGACGATAGCGTTACGCAATCGGAGGCTCGCGAAGAGGAGCTCGCTGTACTGGAATCCGAGATCAAATCCCTCGAACGGGAGCTCAAGCCAATCACTCAGACACTCAAAGCGCGTCCAATCGCCATGACCGTAAAAGAGGATCCGCAACCCAGCGATTCAGCCATCCGGATTCGCGGGATTGAGAGCCGCCACGGCGATATCGTGCCTCGAGGATTTCTGCAAATCGCGACCTTAGGCGATGCTCCAGAGATCCCCCATGATGAAAGCGGTCGCCGCCAACTTGCTGAATGGATCGTCGGTTCTGATAACCCCCTCACGTCGCGCGTCATCGCCAACCGGATATGGACCTGGCTTTTCGGCCAGGGAATCGTCAGCAGCGTCGACAATTTTGGAACGACCGGACAGCCCCCAACGCATCCGGAACTGCTCGATTACCTAGCGGTTCGACTCCAGGAACTCGATTGGTCCGTCAAAAGTTTCATCCGGGAAATCATGCTTACTGAAACCTGGCAGTTATCTACCGACACGAGCCCGACTGCGGTTGAACGGGATCCTGGCAACCGATTGATGGCATCTTATCCGAAACGGCGCTTGGATGCAGAACAATTGCGTGACGCCATTCTCGCTACCTCGGGGGAAATCGATCTCGCTCTCTATGGACCAAACATAGATGGAGCTAGCGAAATCAATGCTAATTCAACCGCTGCGCAAAAAACTGAATACAATTATGTATTCAAAGACAAGCGACGAAGCGTCTATACTCCCGCATTTAGAGTGAAGCGACACGAGCTTTTTGAGCTCTTCGATTTCGGGAATATCAATTTCACCATAGGTCAACGCAATACGAGCACTGTCGCATTGCAGGCGCTTTACATGCTCAACAATCCATTCGTTATCGAACAATCGCGCATCGCTGCCGAACGGCTCATCCAAGACTGCCAGGATCCCGAGGAGCGAATTGACCATGCCTTCGAAACCGCCCTCGGTCGAGCTCCCAGAGATAAAGAACGTCGTTTGATTGCCGAATTTATAAATAATGGACAAGCAAGCGATTCTGTGGAAGAGTGGTCCTCTGTATTCCAGTCGCTATTTGGCTCAATAGATTTTCGATACCTCAACTGAACAGCATGAGCGAGCAACCACAGCCAGGCCCCATTTCTCGAAGAAACGCCCTCCGCCAGATGGCTTGCGGCTTTGGATATATGGCGGCAGCTGGGATTTCCTCCCAGCAAGCAATGGCGAGCT
>MDTA01069986.1_pt1 | contig 28192 bp, 22 predicted proteins | sample 811151 | NCBI WGS metagenome assembly MDTA01 (sample SAMN05326648, study PRJNA326480) | marine metagenome | isolation source: seawater | place: Indian Ocean: South | collected 2010 | reverse complement strand
TTTATAATTATCTAATAAAAGTGTATTATATCAAAGAATCAAACATGAAATACAGAACAGAATTCGATAGTATTGGAAAAATTCGGGTTCCTGGTGATAAGTATTGGGGGGCCTCAACAGAGAGGTCAAATAAATATTTTAATATAGGTGATTTTTTAGTAAGGCCACTGGTTATTCACTCTATTGCAATTATTAAAAAAGCAGCTGCAATTGTGAACGCTAAAAACAAAGATTTAGACTTAAAGTTAAGCAAGTATATTATAAAATCAGCGGACGAGGTAATAAATGGAAAGCATGATAAGCACTTTCCTTTAAAGGTATGGCAAACAGGCTCTGGCACTCAGACGAACATGAATGTTAATGAAGTGATTGCTAACAGAGCTATACAAATGATGGGTGGGAAAATGGGTACAAAAAAACCTGTTCACCCTAATGATCATGTTAATAAATCACAATCCACAAACGACGTATTTCCTACCGCCATGCACATATCAATAGCTATTAAAGCTAAAGAAAAACTTTTACCATCCTTGAAACTTTTAGAAAGAGAATTAGCAAAGAAATCTAGAGAATTTAAAAAAATTGTAAAGGTCGGAAGAACTCACCTACAAGATGCTACTCCTCTCACCTTGGGTCAAGAATTTTCAGGATATCACGCTCAATTAAAAAAATGTATAATAAGAATTGAGGCTGCATTAAAAGAAATCTATTATCTAGCTCAAGGTGGCACTGCTGTTGGAACGGGTTTAAACACTAAAAAAAACTTTGACAAAAAAATTATTAAGGAAATAAGCAAAATTACTAAGCTACCTTTTAAGCCGTCCACAAATAAATTTGCAGCATTAGCAGCACACGATGAAATAGTAAATTTTTCAGGAACACTAAATACGACTGCAGTTTGTTTGATGAAAATTGCTAACGATATCAGATTTTTAGGTTCTGGACCTAGAGCAGGCTATGGTGAGCTAATATTACCATCAAATGAACCTGGTTCTTCTATTATGCCGGGTAAAGTTAACCCAACTCAATCTGAAGCAGTAACAATGGTTTGCGTAAAAGTTATAGGAAATCACAATGGAATAACAATGGCGGGTTCTCACGGACATTTTGAACTGAATGTTTTTAAACCATTAATCATTCACAATATTTTACAGTCTATTGAGATTATGAGTGACTCGGCAAAAACTTTTGCAATGTATTGTGTAAAAGGGATCAAGGCAGATAAAAAGAGAATAAAATATTTATTAGATAACTCACTGATGTTGGTAACAGCTTTAGCGCCTAAAATTGGATATGATAAAGCTGCTAGCATTGCTAAACTAGCATACAAAAATGGAACAACATTAAAAGAGGAAGTTATTAAAGAAGGTTTAATTAAAGAGAGAGAATATGAAAAGATAATGAATCCTCTCAAAATGACTAAGCCAAAATAGTTAAGAAATTTGAAGAATAAAATTTTTAATTTTTTCTTTATGAAAAATCTTAAAGATTCCTTGGTTTAGAATAGTATCTTCGAAGTTATCTTTAATATATTTAAGATCATTTTTTGGCAACAGATAACTTTCAGACTCAATCTTTTCAAAATTTATTTGATTTTTAATAAGATTTACTCTCCCATTAATTTGAAAACTAATTTTTTCGTTTTTATTTTTATATCTCACTCCAAATTTATTTAATAGTTTTTTTTTATCCTGAGAAGTTAATAAACATTTAAAATAGAGAATTGGAAATTCTTCAAGTAAATTAGTTTCTCCATCACACGCCACGTTAGTGTTAAATATTATTAATTTTTTTGAAAATAATAATCTTCCATAGGCTAAACTTGTATCTAAATCTATATTTTCAATTAAATTTCGGTTGTATATGTCCGATTTAAAATTAATTTTATTTTTTGCATTTATCTTTTTAATCACTTCTTTAAATTTCAGCAAATAATCTAAGTTTATTTTATCAATTAATTTTGGATTAAAACTCTTTACATTAGTTGACGTTAAAATATCTAAAAATGGCTCATAAGTTAGATTTATTTGATTATCAAAAGATAAACTTCTGTTTCTGAAGAAAAAATTACTTATATTTATTTCTTTTTTATCGTGGACAAAATCTAATTTTAGATTTGAGTTTAATACTTTTCCTTTCAAACTTCCAGATAATTTGTCTTTATCATTTTTCTCATTTAAAATGATTTTAATAATGACACCTGCATTGAGAAATTTAAAATCAATTTTATCTAAGTTATTTTCAAGACCAATTTGAAATTTTTTTTCAAAAACCTTTCCATTAATTTTACCTTTTTTATACCCGTAATTTGAAAAATTTATTTCCTTCAAATTAAGAATTAGCTTACCTTTATTGTAAATAATAATATTTGTATTTTTTAAATTGAATCTATTTTTTTGACTTATAAATTTTTTAAATAGCTTAATTTTATTCTTATCAATATTTATCTTGGCCTCTTCAAAAGTAACTTTCTTAGCGGCAAAATCATTATAATTATAAATGTTGCTAATTTTAGGACTAATTAAAATTCTTTTTATTTTAAATGATTTATCATGTGAATTAATTTTAAAAATTACATCTTCTAGTTCAAGAAAAGGTGTGGGAAAAATTTTAAATTTAATATTATTTATTTCTTCTATTTTAAGACTATAGTTTTTTAATAAATACTTTTCTAGAATTCCTTTTTTTTTATCATAATCAAAAAACTTAGGTATTATGAGAAATAAAGTTAAAAAAATAAAAAAAACTGCTACCAGGTATTTAAGAAAAAAAATTGATTTAAAAATGCCCGAATATTTGTTGTGAATTGTTTTGTAAATTTTATTTATCATCTTTTTTATAATTTCAACTAGTATATAAATGAAAATTCTTACTTATGAATAACATAGATAAATTAATTAAGGACCTTAACAAAGAACAAAAAGAAGCAGTTCTCAGCACTGAAGGCCCGAACCTTATTGTTGCAGGTGCTGGGTCGGGAAAAACTAGGGTCCTTACCACAAGATTGATACATATAATAAACCAAAAAAAGGCATGGCCTAATCAGGTTCTTTGCGTGACATTTACAAATAAAGCGGCTAAAGAAATGCAAAATAGAGTAATGCAACATATTAGAGGCAGCTCTAATGCAATCCCTTGGCTTGGGACTTTCCACTCAATAAGTGTCAAATTTTTAAGAAGACATGCTGAAGCTTTAGGATATAGAAGCAATTTTACAATACTCGATACTGATGATCAAAAAAAATTGATAAGAAATATTGTGAAAGCTGAAGATCTTGATGCTAAAAAATTTTCTCCTCAATTAATTATGTATCACATCGATCAGTGGAAAAATAAAGGTCTTTTGCCTCAAAATATCAAATTAGAAAAACCAGGATCAATAATAAAATCGATTTTAAAAGTTTATGAAATTTATCAAAGCAAAACAAAAGATTTAAATGCGTTTGATTTTGGTGACTTAATCTTATTTTGTGTAAAGCTTTTTGAAGATCACAAAGACATAAGAGAAATTTATCAAAGTAATTTTAAATATATACTAGTCGATGAATTTCAAGATACTAATTTTATTCAGAATAAGTGGTTAAATTTGTTAGTTAATAGCGATCAAAATATTTGTTGTGTAGGTGACGATGATCAGTCAATTTATAGTTGGAGAGGAGCAGAAATAAAAAATTTTCTAACCTTTGATCAAATTTATAAAAATTGTAAAGTTTTTAAATTAGAACAAAATTATAGATCAACTAAAAATATTCTTGAAACTGCGTCAAATTTAATAGCAAATAATTCAAATAGAGTCGGAAAAAAATTATGGTCATCAGCCGGAAAAGGAGAGTTAGTGAAGTTGAATTGTTATCGCACCGGTAAAGAAGAAGCTCAAGGAATAAGCGATACAATCGAACAAAAAATAAAGAATAAATATTCTCTTAATGATGTTTCAATATTAGTCAGAGCCATTTATCAAACAAGAGAGTTTGAAGAAAGATTTCTTCAAGTAGGTATTGGTTATCGGGTGCTTGGTGGTATTAAATTCTATGAAAGAGCAGAAATAAAAGACGCAATTTCTTATTTAAGAATTATTAATCAAAAATTTGATGACCTTGCTTTAGAAAGAGTTATTGGTGCTCCTAAAAGGGGTATTGGTGAAAATACTCTGAGTCAGATCTACTCTTTTGCAAATCAAAAAAAGATGTGTTTAGAGGACTCGATAATAAAAATTTTAGAAGATGGAGGTTTCAAACCAAAAATTAAGACTGCCCTTGACCAGTTAATAAAGATGATCCAAAAGTGGCGAAAAGAGTCATTAAAAATTAAACATTTTGATTTATTAAAATTAGTTCTAGATGAGTCAGGTTATTCTGCGATGCTTAAAAATAAAAAAGATTTAGAAAATGAAAATAGATTAGAAAATTTAAAAGAATTATTAAGAGCTATGCAAGATTATGACAATTTACAAAGTTTTTTGGAACACGTAGCTTTAGCAACGTCAATAGATCAAGATTGGGAAGGAGCAAAAATTAATTTAATGACAATGCATGCCGCAAAAGGTCTAGAGTTTGATGTAGTTTTTCTTCCTGGATGGGAAGAAGGGTTATTTCCTCATCAAAAATCTTTAGAGGAAAAAGGAGATTTTGCATTAGAGGAGGAAAGAAGGCTGGCTTATGTGGGAATCACTAGAGCCAAAAAAGAAGCTTATTTGTCCTTCGCTATGAAAAGAGCTTTTCATGGTGACTGGATGGAAACTTTGCCATCCAGGTTTATAAATGAAATACCGGAAGACAGTATTCAAAAAAATGAAATAGGCGGTGCTGAAAGTGAAGATTTTGAATTTAATCAAGATAATTCTATTGAATTTGAAGAAGGGTACCGTAGCCCAGGTTGGGATAGATATAAAAAAAATAAAATATTAAAATGGAAAAAATAAAAAAATTGAAAAAAATATTCATTAAAGAAAAAATTGATGGGTATTTAATTCCAAAAAATGACCAATTTTTTGAGGAATATGTCAATAATTATAACGACCGATTAAAGTACATCTCCAATTTTTCTGGGTCATACGGTTTTGCACTTATTTTAAGAAATAAAAACTATTTATTTGTTGATGGCAGATATACACTACAAGCTATTGGTCAATCTGGTAAATTTTTTAATATAATTACATTTTCAAATAAAAAGCCATATCAATATTTTAAAAACAAAAAAAAAACTATTGGCTTCGATCCAAAACTTTTTACAAAAAAAACTTTAAATACTTTATTTAATAACGGTAGTTTAAAATTTAAATCAATTAAAAAAAATCTCATAGATGTAATTTGGAAAAGAAGTTATAAAAATAATATAAATAAATTCTATAGTTTGCCTCATAGCTCAGTAGGTAGTAATTATCGATCAAAAATTGGTCAGCTTAGCAAATATTTAAAAAAAGTTAATGCTGATTATCAGTTCATCTCTGCAAGTGAGAATAATGCCTGGTTGCTTAATATAAGGGGAGAAGATGCAATATACTCCCCCATCCCTTTTTGTTATATATTAATTAGTAAAAATAAAAATATTATTTGTTTTTGCGACTTAAATAAAATAACAACCTCACTAAAAAAAAACTTTAATAAAATTAAATTTTTAGATATTAGCTTAACATATAAAATACTCTCAAATATAAATAAAAAAAAATTTATTATAGATACAAATACTTGCTCTTTTTATTATGAAAACATTATTTCAGAAAATAATGAAATTTTAAAATTTCAAGATCCTATATATCATTTTAAATCTAGAAAAAACTCGAAGGAAATTAAAAATATTGAAAGAGCTCATATACAAGATGGCATCGCTTTAACAAAATATCTTTTTTGGATCAAAAAAAATTTTGTTAAAAGAAAAATTACTGAGATCAGTGCATCTCAAAAATTATATAAATTGAGAAAAAAAAATAAAAATTTTAAGTGTTCTAGCTTTCCTACCATTTCTGGAACAGGCCCGAATGGCGCGATAATTCACTATAATGCTACTAAAAAGACTAATAGAATTCTTAAAGAAGGAGATATTTATTTAGTAGACTCAGGCGGTCAATATAAATTCGGAACAACAGATGTTACTAGGACTATTTCATTAAATAATATTAATTATAAAATTAAAGATATTTTCACTCGAGTTCTTAAGGGACACATCGCTGTGGCAAGTTATGAATTGAATGATAAGACATGTGGTTCTGATGTTGATATTGTGGCTCGGAAATTTCTAAAACAAATTGGTTTAGATTATGCGCATGGAACTGGACACGGTGTAGGATATTTTCTTAACGTTCATGAAGGCCCTCAGGCAATTTCAAAAAATAATAAGATTCCTTTTAAAGAGGGTATGATTGTTTCAAATGAACCTGGTTATTACGAAAAAGATAAATTTGGAATAAGAATAGAAAATCTAATTTACGTAAAAAAAAATAAAAACAAAAAATATTTTAAAAGCTTAACAATGGCTCCTATAGAAAGAGAATTAATTAATAAAGATTTATTAAATAAAAAAGAAAAATTATGGTTAAATAATTATCATAATGAAGTATATAAAAATCTTAAAAAGTCTATGAATAAAGAGGAGTTATATGAGCTAAAAAAAGCTTGCTCAGCTATTTAAAATTTTATTCCACTCTTGTTCATTTATGATTTGTATACCGTATTTTTTTGCTTGATCTATTTTTCTCCTGGTAGGTTTTAATTCTCCTATTACTAATAAATCTAGTTTTTTAGATATTGACCCTAAAACTTTTCCTCCATTGTTTTCAGCAATAGATTTTGCTTCAGATCTACTCATGTTTTTAAAACCTCCAGTAAACATCAATTTTTTATTTGCAAACTTTCCACTCTTTTCATTGGTCACAAAATCATCAATTTTTAGTACGCTAATAAGGTTTTTTATTATTTTAGAATTTTTTTCGTTAGAAAAAAAAGTATTTATCGCTTCTATTTGCGTTTCACCAATCCCGTCAAGATCAATTAAGTTATTAAGAATTTCGTCTCTTCTCTTTTTAACAAACAATTTTGACAGTTCTGAGATTGAAATAAAAAATGAGGCCAAAATCTTAGCATTTTCTTGGCCTATATGTCTGATGCCTATAGAGAAAATAAATTTATCTAAACTAATTTTTTTAGATTTATTAATTGCTTTCTTTAGATTTTCTAAAGATAATTGTCCCCAACCCTCAAGTTTTTCTATCTTTACATAATCTAAAGTGAAAATATCCGATGGCTCCCTAATGATTTTTAGTTTCCAAAACTTGTCTATAACCTTTTTGCCTAACCCATCAATATTAAAAGCCTCTTTAGATACAATATGTTTTAATTTTTCTCTTGAAATATGTTCGCAGTCATAGCCTTTGACACATCTTCTCACTGCATCTTGTTTTCTGGTGCTTTTACTTATTTCTTTTAAAGTGGGTGCTCCGCATAAGCAGTTTTTGGGAAAAATAAATTTTTTGCTGTTCTTTTTTCTTTTTGTGAGGTCGACAGAAATTACCTGTGGAATTACATCTCCAGCTCTTTGTATTAAAATGGTATCGCCAATTCTTAAATCTTTTCTCAAAATTTCATCTTCGTTATGTAAAGTGGCATTAGATACAACTACCCCTCCCACGGTGACTGGGTCGACTTTTGCAACAGGAGTAATCGCACCAGTTCTGCCTACCTGAATATTTATATCTTTAATTTTCGTGATAGCTTTTTCAGCTGAGAACTTATAGGCAATAGCCCATCTAGGAGAGTTAGATGTGTTTCCTAATCTTTTTTGTAGCTTAAGATCATTTACTTTAAAGACTAATCCATCAATATCATAATCAAGAGATGATCTCAGAGCATCAATTTTACTATGCTGCTTTTCAATTTCTTCTTGGGTATCTATTGTTTTTGAAAGTGGATTAATCGTAAATCCCCATTGTTTAATTTTATTTAAAAATTCTGATTGTTTTGAAAATCTCATCGGTTGTATTTCCCCAAATCCATATGCAAAATATTGAAGTGGAATTTTTGCAGTTTCTTTAGAATCTTTTTGCCTTAAAGATCCTCCAGCAGCGTTCCTTGGATTAGCAAATTTGTCTCTTATTTTTTCAAAATCTTTTTTTCCAATGAAAATTTCACAACGAATTTCGATTAAATCTGGAATATCTTTTGAATTAATTTGAACAGGGAGAGATGAAATTGTTTTTAAGTTTTCCAGTATATCTTCGCCGAAAACACCATCGCCTCTCGACAGTCCTTTAGAAAGTTTGCCATTTTCATATATTAAAGTTGCTGAGATTCCGTCTATTTTTGGTTCAGAATATAATTGAATTTCTTTATCTTGAAAATTTAAAAAATTTTTAATCTTTTTTATAAAATCTTTCATATCACTTTCTTTGAAAGAATTCGATAAAGACAACATTGGCTTTAGGTGTTTGATCTTTTTAAATTTAACTGAAGGTGACGAACCAATTATTTTAGATACAGAATTTTCTTTTAAAAAAGTATATTTTTCTTCAAGAGCAATAATTTCACTCTTGATTTTGTCATATTTTGAATCTGATATCTGAGGTCTATCATCTGTAAAATAAAGTTTATTGTGTCTTTTCAGGTTCTTAATTTTTTCTTTGTGAAGATTAATAATTTTTTTTTTATTTTCCATTTATTTTATTTGATCATCTTAATTATTTTATCGAAGAAACTTTTGTCTTTCTTAGAGTTATTTTTAGATTTTAAATCTTTTATGTTATAATTTTTGTTGAGAACTTTGTATGATTGTTGATACCATTCACTAGAATTATAATTATAACCAAGAATACTTGCATATTTTTTAGCCTCTTCTTCTAATCCTAGATGGTAGTGAATTTCTACTAATCTGTGTAATGCTTCTTCAATAAATACTGTTTTATCATATTTGTTAATAATTAATTTTAGTCTATTTATAGCGGGTACCCACTTTTGGACTGATATATAGTATCTGGCAATATAAATTTCCTTCGCAGCAAGTTGATTTTGAATTAAATCTTTTTTGAACTTAAGATCTATAGAATATTCATTATTAGGGTAATTTTTTAAAAAAGAGTCTATTTGTTTGTTTGCGTCAATTAAAGGTTGCAGATCTTTTTTCTCATCACTAATTTGCTCAAAATAAATAATTGCTAATAAATAATTTGCGTAAATAAAATATTTATCTGCGGGATAAGTTTTAAAATAACGTTTAATATTTTCCTCGGCTTGATCATAAAAATTTATTCCATACAAAGAAAAAGCTGACATTATAGCAGACTTAGCAGCCATATCTGTATTCTTAAAGTTTAACTCAGCCTCAGAAAATTTTTTACTAGCCAAAAAAAAGTTGTTTTTACTAAATTCATCGAGAGCCTCACTATATAAATTATATGGGTTTTTCTTCTCAGTTGGCTTGTAAAGAGTTTCATCTTTAGAACACGAAAAAGTGAATAGAATTAAAATAATAGTAATTGTAATTCTTACAAGCATTTTTAATTAATATCAGAATATAAAGAAAAGTTAAATTTTTAGTGGGTTATGCACTAATTGCGATAGGATTTGCATAAGAATTTCGATTTAGCTTTTCTAAATTTTCAAAATTTGCAAGTGTCCAATTAGATTTATCGGAAAAAAACTTTCTTAATAATTTATTAGTTAATGCATGTCCGCCTTGAGATGTTTTTATATGGCCAAATATTCTGTTTCCTGAAAGCATAATATCACCCAAGCAATCTAGTATTTTATGAAAAACAAACTCGTGTCTATTTCTAAGCCCGTCTTCATTTAATATTTTCTCTCCTTGAACAACAATTGCATTATCTAACGAACCACCTTTTGCGAGTCCCATTCTTTTAATGTTATCAATATCTTCATATAAGCAAAATGTTCTTGAACTATAAATTGATGATAAGTCATCATTGCTTAATTTAAATTCTTTTCTTCTAGTTCTTATTAAGGGATTATTATAAACTATTTCAAAATCGATTATGAGATCTGTGTTAAGCGGCTCTATAGAAATAAATTTTTTTCCATCCTGTACCTCAACTTTTTTGAGTACTTTAAAAAACTTCCTAGGTTCATTTTGCTCCTCTGTTCCAACAGATCTAATTGCGTCTACAAAATCTACAGCAGAACCATCCATAATTGGAATTTCAGAAGCATCAACTTCAACTATTGCATTGTCAATTCCTTCGCCATAAAAGGCAGCCATTAAATGTTCGATGGTAGATACACTCGCACCATTTTTATTTTCAAGTTTTGTACAAAGTATCGGCTCAACAACATTTTTAAAATTGGCAAGAATGACATTATCTTTATTTAAATCTACTCTTTTAAAAGAAATTCCAGTATTTGGCTTGTTGGGTTTAATTTTTAAGTTAACCTCTATACCATTATGTAGTCCGATACCTTTCAAATTGATACTTTCTTTTAAGGTTTTTTGATTAAATTTAGACATGTGGCTTTATACATAATCAATTACAATGACTTAAAACAAAAAATGTTTCCTAAAGTTACAAATATTATTTAAAAAAAAAGTCAAAAAATCTCGAAACTAAAGACTTTTTCTCATGTATTATAGGTACTGCCTCTTTTTTCCACCCAAATTGAACTAACTTCATTGCATTTTGATAAATATTTATTATGTCATTGTTTTCTAAAAAATTAACTTCTACTTTTTTTTCTTCAGAAAAATATTCCAAAAAGTAATTTTTGAAATTAATAAGATGCGCTTGATCAGAAATATTCAAATATAAAGGTGATTTTTTTTTTAAGAAATTAACAATATTAATATTTTTAAATAGTATCACATCAGAGATCTCCTTTATTCTTGCAGCGGCAACTTCTAAAATTAATTTTTTTTTTACTTTTCTGAAATTATCATTTTTAAAATATTCTTTCTCAAGAAACTCATTCCCCTTTAAATCTCTAGCAATATCAAAATTAATTAAAAAATTTTTAATTATATCAATTTTCATAGCAGTTACTTTTGAAATATCTTTAATAATAATATTTGAACCAAAATTAAAATCTTGAACATATTTGATAGCTGAATTTTCAAAAAAAATAATTTGTGAATTATTTTCTTCAATTTTAATTTGAAAAAAACTTTCTAAATTAGCGTTATTTTTGATTAGCTCAACGCCTTCTATAAAGCCCTTATAAATAATTCTTTTTATTTTTAAATTACAGGTATTAAAAATATTAAGTAAGTTTTTATGATCGTTTTTGTTAATTAAGAAAAAAGATAGCTCTTGAGAATAAAAGTCACCAAATAAGCCGATAGGTAAATTTTCAACATTTTTTTTATCTAGAAGATATTTAGAGTTGAAAATATGAAGTATCTTTTTTTCTTTCTCTATTTCGTCTACCTTTGATTTTAAAGAGTTTAGAATGTAAGTTATATTTTCTTTTGTTAATTGCATACCATTCAGCTTTTTAAAACCACTAAAATTTAATAATGAGCACTCAAAATTATTTAGAATAATTATTGTTTCTTTAAAGGTAAAATCAATTTTATTCTCAATAAAAAAAATATTCTCCTTAATTAAATTTATAATTGAATTTAACTCTGTTATTTTATTTTCATTAATTCCTGAGATTGGTATTTTTATTTCCTCAATTAAATGAAAACTATTTTCATCATCTTTTTTTCCAACTATAAAAATAAAATTTAATTTATTGATTTCGATAATTAAAAAAGGAGATTCTATTTGCATAAATTACTTTAAGATTAGTTGATTATTAATTCTATAATCAAAAATTTTATATTTTTCGAAATTTTGATCAATTTCCAATCGTAAGAAGTTATTTAAACTTTCTAAGTAATTATTGCTAGGTAATTTTACAGTTTGGTTTTTTGTGGTCACTAAATCCCACCTATTTGACTCGAAGAAATAAAAAGATTTTATTTTATTTGTTGGAAAATTCATTTTTTTAAGATTTTCGTAAAATATACTAAAACTAACTTTATCACCAAAAACTATTGGTAAATCATTATATTTTTTTAATTCAAGAAATTTGATTACCTCGCCTTTATCAGTAAAATAATATTTTTTTCTTTTATTTTGTAATATTGCTACAGGTTTTTTTTCAAAAATTTTAATTATAATTTTGTTGGGATAGATCTTTTTTATTTCGAAACTATCCACAAACGAATTTTGCTTTAATTTTTTTTTAATATTTTTATTTTTTAGAAAAAAAAGGTTTTTTTCATATAAAAAAGAAAATTCATTCTTTATTTCAGTTGAATTTAAAATTTTATTATTCTCGATTAATATCTCATCGATACTAAAATAATTACTAAGATTAAAATTGTTTTGGATATTATAGGTGCTAAAAAGGAGTAAAAAAACTAATGAGAGTAATAAACGACTTTTCATCGATTGATGCTTGCATCTAGTAAAATTTTTTCTACTAACTCAGGAAAATCGATGCCTATATGATTTGCGATTTCAGGGACGAGTGACAGATTTGTCATTCCTGGTTGGGTATTTAATTCAAGTATATAAAATTTATTTTTAAAAAATTTAAAGTCGGATCTCGTCACACCTCTACATTCTAAGGCCTTATGTGCTTTCTCAGCAATTTTTAAAACCTCTTTGTATTTCATTTTTTCAATTCTTGCTGGCATAACATGTATTGTTTTCGCAGACTTTGTATATTTTGCTTTATAATCATAAAATTGTCTCCTAGGTATTAATTCAATGGCTCCAATAGACTTTTCGTTTAATACTGCCACTTGTATTTCTTGACCACCAATATATTGCTCAAAAATAAGTTGATCGTATTTCTTAAAAAGTATTAGAGTTGTTTCTCTTAAGTTTTTAAAAGATTTGCAAATTTTAACACCTAGACTTGATCCTTCGTCAACAGGCTTTACAACAACGGGAAATTTTAATTTTTTTTTTTTTAAAAATGATTTTAGAACAAAAGTATTAAAAGTTTGTTTTTTTAATGAGAAATATTTGGGTGATAAAATTTTATTTTTTAAAAATATCTCCTTTGAAATTAGTTTGTTCATTGCATTGAACGACGTAACAACACCAGAATGAGTGTAAGGTATTCTCAAATATTCGAAATAAGTTTGACAGACACCGTCTTCACCATCTTTTCCATGCAAGGCGTTAAAAATTACATCTATTTTATTTCTGTTTATTGAGTTCAATTTTTTATACTTTGGATCAAAAGATGTCACTGAATATTTTTTTTTCTTTAAAGCCCGAATGCAAGCTTTACCGCTATCTATACTTACAGCTCTTTCACCTGATGTTCCGCCTAATACAACTAATACTTTTCTAAATTTTTTTTTACTCACCAATTATCTTTATTTCTAGTTCAAGATTTATTCCTGTTTTATCGCTCACTGTTTTTTTTACTTTTTTAATTAATTTTTCAATGTCAGCTGATTTTGCTTTTCCATTATTAACAAAAAAATTACAATGTTTTTCCGAGATTGCTGCATCACCCTCTTTAAATTGGTCGCAGCCTGATTCTTTAATTAATTGCCAGGCTTTTTTTTCTTCAGAAAAATTTTTAAAAGTACTTCCGCAAGTCTTAATTTGATTGGGTTGAGATATTTTCTTTTTATTTAAAAGCTTTTTTTGTTTTTTTTCGATTAAATTTTTGGACTCTTCTTTTCCTTTAAGCTTTACAGAAGTTATAATAAATTTTTGTGGTAAATTTGTTCCTCGATAAGAAAATTTAATTTTTTCGTTACTTATTGTCTTTTCATTAAAATCCTCTAAATCAACTACATTTATTTCTAATAAAATATTTGAAATATCCTCGCCATAGCAACCGCTATTCATTATTACTGCGCCTCCAATCGAACCAGGTATACAAGCAAGAAATTCTAAGTCTCCTATTCCATTTTCCATTGCGAAATTTGAAATTTTGCGATCAAGTGCAGCAGCTCCTGCTAAAACAGTGTTCTGATTTACAAGTTGAATTTTAGAAAAATGAGCGCCTAGTTTTATTACAACTCCTTTTACTCCTTTATCTCTTATGAGAGTATTAGAACCTGCCCCTAAAATAGTTATATTAAGATTGTCTTTTCTTATTTCTTTTAGAAATTCTATCAATTGCTCTTTATTTTCTGGCTTATAAAAATACTCTGCCGGTCCACCAAGATTAAACCAGCTATAGTTAGAAAGTTTAATATTTTTTGAGATATTATTACTGTATCTTTTTAAAGACTCTTTATTTAAACTCATAAAACATTTTTAAGTTCGTTCACCCATTTGGATATAGTTCCAGCTCCCATACCTATTATAATTTCATTTTCTGTCAAATTTTTTTTAAAATATTCTTTTAACTCATTAAAGTTTTTGACTAAAATTACCTGATTTTTTGAAAATTTTGAAATTAGTTTTGCAAATTTTAATTGATCAAATTTTAAATTTTTCTTTTCTCCAGCTGCATATAGTGGACAAAGAAGAACTATATTCGATTTTAAAAAAGATCTCGCAAATTCTTTAGTTAATGATAAAACACGTGAATAACGGTGGGGTTCGAATACTGAGATAATTTTTCTTCCTTCATATGCGTTTTTTACTCCATCTAAAATCGAATTTATCTCGGTTGGATGGTGCGCATAGTCATCATAAAAATCGTTTAAATTTTTTGAAAATACTTTGGTCATTCTTCGCTGAACACCTGAAAATTTTTTAAGTGATTTTTTAATTACAAATTTATCGACACCTAGATTTAAACAAACTGTAATAGCAGCAGCAGCATTCAAAACATTATGCTTACCCAGAAGATTTAAGTAAATATTTTTTATTTTCTTTTTCTTTTTTTTAATGTCTTTATAACTTATATTGAATATCGAGTAATCTTTTCGAAGTCTAATATTTGAAACTTGATAATCTGAATTCTCAGTTTCTCCATAAGTTAAAATATTTTTATTTTTAATTTTTTTTAATATTCTTTTAATATTAAAATTATCAATACATATAATTGATTTTCCTGTAGGAGGGGTTTTTTCTATAAATTTTATAAATGAATTTTCTAAGTTCTTAAAATTTTTATAATATTCTACATGTTCTTTATCTAAATTAGTAACAATAGAGTAGTTGATAGGAAGTTTTAAAAAACTTCCATCAGATTCATCAGCCTCTAAGATGGCCCATTCTCCTTTTCCTAATTTAGCATTACTATTAAAAGAGTTAATAACACCTCCATTGATTATTGTGGGATCTAATTTTTCATCAGTCAGAATTTTAGAAACTAAAGATGTAGTTGTTGTTTTTCCGTGAGATCCAGTTATAATTATATTTTTTTTTAATGATACTACATCTGCCAAGACATCCGCTCTGGAGTAAATAGGAATTTTTTTCTCTTTTGCGAATTGGATTTCACAATTTTTATTTTTTATTGCAGTAGATTTTACTAGGATAGTCGCATTTTTAACGTTTTTTTTTGAATGGCCAATGAATACTTTTATACCTAATTTAGAACAGCTCATTGAGTTTTTATTTTTATTTTGATCGCTTCCTTGAATTTTAAAGCCCATATTTTTCATTATTTGAGCCAAACCACTCATACCTATGCCTCCGATACCGACGAAATGGATAATTTCCTTTTGACCTAAATTAATTTTTTTCATCAATTATTTTTTTTAGTGCTTTAGTGATATTGTTATAGACATTTTTGTCAGAATATTGACTTTGATTTTTAGAAATCTTACTTAAAATCAATTTGTTGGTAAAAATTTCACCTAAAAGTGTGAATAATTTATGTTGAATATCTTTTTCTTCTAAGACAAATGAAAAATCTTTTTTTTGGTAATAATTAGCGTTTTTTAATTGATGGTTATCTGCAGAAGAAGGCAGCGGTACAGATATAAAAGGTATACAAGCGTTTGTAAGTTCAGCTAAAATTGAAGAACCTGATCTGGTTATAGCTAAATTTATTTTTGGAAATAGCTCTTCAAGATTATCAATAAAATTGAAGGTTTCAAAATCAATTTGTGCTTTTTCATAATATAATCTAAGTTTCTCAGATTGATCTGGTAAACAGTGCTGAAAAATTTTTAATGGAACACCCTTTTTTTTTGACTCAAGAAAAATATTTGGAAGTATATTAGCAAAAACTTCGGCAGCCTGGCTTCCACCAAGCACAAGAATATTCAGTTTTTCTATTTTTTTTTTTGTATCTTTATTTGAGTAATTGATTATTTCTTTTTTTATAATATTTCCAATTTCTAAAACTTTATTCTCATACTTTTTTTTAATACCTTCAAGATCTTTATAAGAAACAAATATTTTTTCTGCAAATGGTGTCAAATATTTGTTTGCTTTGCCCAGAACTAAATTATTTTCATAAATTACAAATTTAATCTTAAGTATTGTTGCGGCAATACATACTGGAAATGAAGCATAACCACCCATTCCAAATATAATTGATGGCCTATTGAAAATTAGAAAAGAGATTGATTTCAAGACTGAAATTAGAATTTTGAAAAATGAGAGTAAAAGTGTAAATAAATTTTTCTTTATTAAGGGTGTTGTAGATAAAATAGAAAAATTTAAATTTTGAAATTTTGATAGAAATCTTAAACCCCTTTTATCAGTTATTAATCTTACACTATAATTTTTTTCAATTAAATGTAATCCTAGATTACAACCTGGAAATACGTGTCCACCTGTTCCTCCAACTGCTATAAGAACTTTAATTTTCTCACTCATAAATATAAGTTTTATTTTTTGTATAATTAAGTATTACACCTGCAAGTATTGCGCTTCCAATTAAAGAAGAGCCGCCATAACTTAAAAAAGGTAGTGTCATTCCGGTTGTAGGTAAAAGGCTTGTATTAACACCAACGTGTATAAAAGTTTGAAATATTAATAAGGCTGATAGACCACAGAGAGAAATTTTTATTAATTGATCTTCTTGTTTTATGCAATTCTTTATAATTCTAAATGAAATATATAAAAAAATCACAATTATCATCACTGAAATAATAGAACCATATTCTTCAGATATTATGGCTATAATATAGTCTGTGTGAGCTTCGGGCACGCTATCTTTTAAAATTCCCTCTCCAATTCCTTGTCCCTTTAACCCTCCAAGTTTAATTGCATCTAAAGCTGACGAAGATTGAAATCTATCTCCCATATTTGGATTTATAAATGATGCTAATCTATTAATTATGTATGCAAATTTTTCAGGCATGAAAAATAAAAGTAGAGCAAAGCAAATTAGGAAAAATGAGAATAAACCAATTATAAAAAATAAACTTACGCCTGAAATAAATACAGTGGCAATCCAACTTCCTATTAAAAGTATAGATTGACCAAGATCAGGCTGATCTATCAATAAAATTATCACTGATAGTAATAGTAAAAAACTGATCGAATATTTTATTTGAGTATTCTTTAATCTATCTAGAGTTAAAATCCTTACAGTTGTTAAAATAAAGAATGGCTTTAATAACTCTATGGGCTGTAATCTAAAGAAATAAAAATCTAACCATCTTTTTGCACCTTTGATCTCAACGCCGATTATTGGAACTAGTGCAAGAAGAATTAATGATATAAAAAAAAGTGGGATTACAATCTTTTTTAAAAAAGTTGTATCTATTAACGATAAAAAAAACATGATCGTGAAAGCGAGAGAAGTAAATAAAAGGTGTTTTGAAAAAAAAAAATAATAATTTTTATCTAATCTTTCGCCTGCAAGTGATGAGGTTGATGAAAATGAAAAAAATAAACCTAGAAAAAATAAAATTGTAAAGCAAAAAAATATTTTTTTATCAATATTTCTCCAATAATTAGTCAGTATAAATCTAAATGTATTTTCTTGCATAATTTTTGCTTAACCTTTTAAATTCTTCACCTCTTTTTTCAAAGTTTAAATATTGATCATAAGAGGCAGCAGCTGGACTTAAAAGTATTATATTATTTTTCTTTTTAAATAACTTAATATCTTTAAGAATTTGAATGATTGAATTTTTTAAGTTTTTTGAGATACAATAATTAACCCTGTTTTTTAATTGTCTCTTAAAAAATTTTATATTTTTACCAATTATATAAGACTTTATGATATTTCTTTTGGCTTTATTTAATATAATACGGTCATTTTCTTTTGGAAGACCTCCAACGATCCAAAATATATTTTTTGAATTTTGTAGGGCAAAATTTGTTGCTTGGAAAGAGGTTGCTTTTGAATCATTAATAAATATACAATTTTTCTTTTTCAAAAATATTTCATATCTATGCGGTAAACCCTTGAAAGAATTGAGTGATTTTATGAAAGTTTTTTCATTTATTTTGAGGATTTTAGAAAGTTCAAAGACTGTAGCCATGTTTTCGTCATTTATAAGAGATTTTAAATATAAATTCTTAATTTTAATTTTCAAATTAACGTAACTATTTAGATTGGGGAAAAATTGTTTACCAAGAAATTTTCTTTTATTAAAATATTTTTTTAATTTCTTATTTGCTATCGAAAATTGATTTTTTTTTTGTAATTTAAAAATTTTAAATTTGGATTCTATATAATTTTTCATATTTCCATGCCAGTCCAAATGGTCGTTAGTAATATTTAATAATATTGCAAAATCTGGACAGATATATTTAGAATGGGCTAACTGAAATGATGATGCTTCAATAACTATGAAGTTATTTTTTTGGATATTCAAGCTCAATATAGGTGTGCCAATATTTCCACCTAATAATGTCTTATAATTATTTTTTTTAAGTAAATGGTAAATCATTTTACATGTAGTTGATTTTCCATTAGTGCCTGTTACAACAATGCTTCTAAAATTTTTTTTTGTAAGATAAATTAAATCAATATCAGTAATAATTTTATTTTGATAGTTTGCTAATTTTTTCTTATTTTTTGAAGTTTTAAGGCTTATTCCAGGGCTTAAAACTATAAAATCTACTTCCTTTAAAATTGCATCTAAATTTTTATTTTTTTTAAATTTGTCATCGTAAAGATAGTATTTTTTAATGTTATTTTTCTTAAAAAATTTTACAACAGACTGCCCAGTAATACCTAAACCATACACTAAAAAAGACAATTTTTTAAAATCATTAATTGAAACCATTAACTACCTCAGTTTTAGTGTAGCTAACCCTACTAAAGCCAAAATTATAGCTATAATCCAAAATCTAATTACAATAGTTGACTCGGCCCAACCTTTTTTTTCAAAATGGTGATGAATAGGAGCCATTTTAAAAATTCTTTTTCCAGTTAACTTAAAAGAGATTACCTGAATAATAACTGATACTGTCTCTAAAACAAACAACCCTCCAATTATTGCTAGAACAATCTCATGTTTTACAATTATAGCAATAGCAGCCAAAGAACCACCGAGTGATAATGATCCGGTATCACCCATAAAAATTTTTGCTGGAGGAGCATTATACCAAAGAAAGCCCAAACAAGCTCCAACTACTGAACCGCAAAAAATAGATAGTTCCCCAACGTCTGGTATGTATTGAATTTGTAAATACTCAGAAAAAATAGTGTTCCCAACAACATAAGAAATAAGTGTAAAAGAAAGAGCTACTAACATAACTGGAACTGTAGCTAAACCATCAAGTCCATCAGTCAAATTTACTGCATTGGAAGCACCAATAATTACAAATAAACCAAATGGAATAAAAAATAATCCCATTTGCCAGATCAAATTTTTAAAAAAAGGAAAATATAGATTATATAAAAATTCGTGATTAGAATATTTAACTAAAATACATATAGCTAAAGAGCTAATGATTAATTGCCCTAAAAATTTATAGCTTGATTTAAGGCCTCTTGAGTTTTTAAATTTGATTTTTAAAATATCATCAATAAGACCTAAACCACCTAAGCTAAGAGATACAAAAATTAAGGTCCAAACATAAATATTTTTTAGATCTGACCAAAGTAAAGTGCTAAATATAATCCCGATTATGATGATCACTCCACCCATAGTTGGTGTTCCTGATTTTTTAACTATATGATCAATGGGTCCATCTTGTCTTATAGGACCCGTGATCATTTTTTCTGAAAATATTTTGATTAGTGGTGCTCCTATTAAAAAAACTACTATTAGTGAAGTCATAACAGATAAGCCAGTTCTAAATGTTAAATATTTGAAAACGTTAAAAAATGAGTATTGTTCAATAAGTGATGTAAAAAAATGAAATAACATCTAATATCCTTTTATTAATTTTTTGCTTAAATTATTTAAACCTGTAGCATTTGATCCTTTTATCATTAAGTAATCATTGTTAGCTATAATATTATTTAGAGTAAAATCTACGTCATCTTCTTGTTGGAATATGTTGCCCCTCTTTTCAATTTTAATATTTTTGTAAGTATCTAGTGTTTTATGGCCTTTAATAAAAACTTTATCGATATCAGAATTGTTAATAACTTTAGAAATATTTTTATGTAAAACTTTCGACTTTTTTCCTAGTTCAAGCATGTCGCCAAGCAACAAGTATTTTTTAAATTTTTGTTTTTTGATCAATTGAAAATTTTTTATTGCAGTCTTTACAGAGATAGGATTAGCGTTGTAACTTTCATCGATTAAATAAAAGTTTTTACTGTATCTACAAATTTTATGCATCTTGCCCCTTCCTTCAGTTGGCTGAAAAATTTCAAAATATTTTAATATTTTTTTTAAAATCTAGATTTAATTCATCTAATAATGCTAATGCAGACAAAACATTATAAATATTTATATTTTTTATACTTAAAATTATAATTTGATTTCCAACTTTTACTTTTAATTTAGTTTTATCTTTACCTTTTGATATTTGAATTGGATGGACATAAGAACGTTTATCTTTACCATATGAAACTACTTTTATGTTTCTTTTAATTGCTTTTTTTTTCAAATAGTTGAAAAAGTTGTCATCTCTATTTAAAATTAATGTTCCTCCACTTATAATATTATTTATTATTTCACCCTTTGCATCTGCAATGCCTCTCAGATTTTTGAAATTTTCGATATGGGCCTCACCAATATTTGTGATGATTCCTATGTGAGGTCTTACTAATTTTGTTAAATTGTTTATTTCTCCCTTTTTACTCATGCCAACTTCAAATACTCCATATTTATGATTTTTATTTAAAGATGATAAACTTAAAGGAACCCCAAAATGATTATTGTACGATTTTGGTGAGCAATATGTTTCTCCAAAATTTTTTAACAATTCATGTATCAAATTTTTTAGTGAAGTTTTACCAGCACTACCTGTTATGGCAAAAATTTTTGCATTAGAGTTGTCTCTTTTTAAAGATGCAAAATTATTTAAAAAATTAATTTCATTTTTAACTTTTACAATTTTATTTTCAAATTTTTTAATATTTTTTGAAGTTATAATAAAGCTTGCACCTTTTTTTAATGCCTCTGGAATAAATTTGACCCCGTCATTATTTTTTCCTTTAATAGTAATAAACACATTTTTTTTCTTTAGCGTTCTTGTGTCTATAGATAATCCTTTAAATTTTCTGAACTTTTTATCTTTTTTTAATTTCTCAAAGATTTTTTTATTTTCTAAGTATATCTTTTTTTTTGAAGATATTTTTTTTATCTTTAATGTAATTTTTAACTTTTTCACTACCTCTTTGTCTGAAAAGGCAATTATTTTATCTTTATAAATCTGTTCTGTCTCATGCCCTTTGCCTGCAATTAAAATAATTTCATTTTGCTCAGCACTAGATATAGCTTTTTTAATTGCTACTTTTCTGTTTCCAATATTGAAACAATTCTGATTTTTAATGTTTTTAATAATTTCATTTCTGATAATTTCAGGCTTCTCATATCTGGGATTATCATCTGTTACATAAATTTTACTGCAATTTATACTAGCTATTTTTGCCATCAAAGATCTTTTTTTTTTATCTCGATTGCCACCGCATCCAAATACTAAAGAAATATTTCCTCCATTAAGTTTTTTTAGTGCTAACAAAGACTTTAAAAGTGCATCAGGTGTGTGAGCAAAGTCTACATACACTCTAATATTATTCGTAAAAGTTGTGACCAATTCCAGTCTTCCATTGATATCTTTTATCCCTTTTAATGACTGAAAAATCTTATTTTCTTTTAAGTTACACAATTTTGCGGCTGCTATTGCCATTCCAAGATTTTTTGATTGAAAATCATTTAAATTCAAATGATGATAGTTGTCTAGTTTTTTTTTTATTTTACTAATGTCTAATAATTTCAATTTATTTTTTTTTGAGATTTTTTCTAAAGCAGAAAATTCATTAATACTTTTATCTGATATAACTGATTTATTTTTTTGTAAAATATTTCTAAACAATTTGAGTTTAGAATTTAAGTAATTTTGAATTGTGACATGATAATCTAAATGATCCTGGCTAAAATTTGTAAAAACTCCGGCTTTAAAATTTAAATGATCAACTCTTTTTTGATGCAAAGCATGACTAGATGTTTCGATAATTACATTATTTATCCCGCTTTTTTTTAACTTTTCTAGTATATTATGAAGATGGATTGTATCAGGAGATGTCAGTTTTGTTTTAATAACTTTACCATTATATTTAATACCTAAAGTGCCTATCGAAGCAACTGGAGTCTTACATAAACTTAGTATTTGATAAAATAAATCTGCAACAGAGGTTTTTCCATTAGTGCCAGTTACTGCAATTAGATTTTTGGGTTTAAGCTTATAAAACTTCGAAGAAATAAGACTTAAATAATATCTTACATCCAAAGTTTTTATAATTAAAATTTTTTTGTTCTTGAATTTGCAGTTTTTAGAACAAATTATAACTCTTGCTCCTTTATTAATTGCTTCGTTAATATATTTTTCCCCATTAAATTTATTTCCTTTAATTGCAAAAAAAATAAAATTTTTCTTAACTTCCTTACTATTAATTGTAAGACCTTTTATTTTAATATTTTTGTTTTTTTTTGGTAAATTTTCAATTAGATTTTTTAACAACATATTGTCCATCAAAGTCTTTGGTATTTATGGCTAAAATTGGTCCAATTTTTTTTATTATTTGGCCGGCGACATAGACTGAATTCCAGCCAGCTTCATTTCGAAAAGCTTTTATTTTTGCACCTTTGTAATCATAAATTAAATTTTTCGCTACTTGAGGATTTTCAAGCAACACTAATAGTACATATTTAGGTTTATGAGATGGAAAAACAGATATAAAAGTGTTTAGACTCATATCTTTAAATTTGTAATTTTGTGAAGTTCCAGTTTTGCCACCGACATAATACCCATGAACATCGGCTAAGTGAGCAGTGCCGTTATCTTCATTAACAACTTTTCGAAGAATTTTATTTATTTTCTTACTATTATCTCCTGAAATCAATTTTTCATGATTTTCTTTAATGTCACTTACTAATAAGCTAGGTTTAACTTTTTTTCCCCCATTAGCTAAAGCTGCATAAACTGCTGCTGCTTGAAGGGGGGTTGTGGTAATTCCATGTCCAAAAGAAACTGTTTCCAACTTACACTTATTCCAATCAAATTTTAAAGGTTCTCCAACCTCCTCTAGTTGGATGCTAGGATTTTTAAGTAAACCTGAGACTTCTAGAAATTTTTTATATTTTTCCTCTCCAATTTTCCTAGCTAATAATAAAGTTCCAATGTTTGAGGATCTAATTAAAATATCCTCTACACTTAAATTTTTTGGAAATTCTTTAATATCGGAAATGTTATATTTTGAACATTTAATAGACCTTGGAATATTCTCTATAATAGTCTCAGGTTTTACTAAATCATTTTCTAAAGCTATAGCAACAGTAAAAGTTTTGAAAATTGAGCCTAGCTCATAGACGCCTTTAGTAATCTTATTTGTATATTTTTTGTCATTAAGATTTGATCTTAAGTTAATATCGAAATCTGGTAGTGATACTAAAGATAGAATTTCTCCATTTTCAGCGCTCATTAGCAAAGCTCCACCACCATTAGCTTCAAATGTTGTCATGGCTTTATTTAATTCTTTGGTAATTAAATGTTGAATGTTTGTATCTAATGTTAATTTTATTGGCTTTCCAATAAGTTTTTTGTCTCTTAGCTCTCTGTCAAAATATTTTTCGACCCCAGAAATTCCGTAATTGTCGTAATCAACTTGTCCAATGACGTGGCTAAATAAGTTTGAATGTGCATACACTCTTGACTGAAACGGCTCAAAAATTATTCCTTTTTCTCCCAAACTCTTTAATTTTTCTTTTTCGGTTTGAGTGATACGTTTTTTTAAATAAAAATATTTTCCTCTTAAAATTTTATTTTCTAGTGATTTTATCGATAATTCCGGAAAAATAAGTTTTAACTTAATTAATAGATTTTCTTTATTATTAACATAACTTGGATTTATCGCGGCATGAAAGGATTTTATATTTCTGGAAATTATTATTCCATTTCTATCTACAATATCTCTTCTTAATGTATTAAATTTTTGTATAGAGTACTCTTGATTATAGATTTCAATCTTATTCAAAGATATGTGAATTATTCTTATGCAAAATATAAGGATAAGTGAAAAAAATAAAAAAAATAATAGATAAATTCTGTCTTGAAATAAATTATTTTTTTGTATGAATTTATTTTTTTTATTAGTTTCAATATAGTCTTCAAAATAAAAACTAGTTTGATTTATATTAATTTTTTTGTTCTTTCTAGTTTTCTTTCTCATTTTTATTTTGTTGGCTTGCAATCTTATTTTCGAGACTTATAAAGTTTTTTATATTTAAAAATATATTTGAAAATTCCATCGGCCTGTAATCATTATAGCCTAAAAACTCAATTCTTTTCTCAATCATTGCTGGTGAGGTCAAATAGGTAAAATCAAGTTGAGTTTCATTGATATCTTTTTGTTTTAATTGGACTTCTTTGTTTAAAATAAAAATTTTTTTTTCAATTTCCCTAGTTTGATTTTTAATTATTGAGGTGCCAAATAATAAGAAAGAAAAAACAACTAATGAAATTAAAAATTTAAATTTAAACATTCATACCTTCAATTTCTAAATAATTAGTAAATTTTTGGAAAAAATTTTTTGGAAAAATAAATTTATCTTTACTTCTAATTGCAAATCTTAATTTTGCTGAACGTGAGGGTTTATTTTTTTCAATCTCCTCTCTTTTTGGCTTTATAGCCTTTTTCTCATAATATTCAAAAAGTGTTGACTTATCAGCATTATGATCTGGAAGGTATCTAGACGACCTAGACCTATTTTTTGAAAAGTTGCTAAAAAAATACTTTACAATTTTATCTTCAATAGAGTGAAAGCTTACTATTAAAATTTTACCTCCAGGTTTTAAATGCTTCGTTGCTTTTACAATACCATTTATCAATTCTGAAATTTCTTTATTTACGAATATTCTTAGAGCCTGGAATGTTTTTGTGCTTGGGTTAATCTTAGAAGAAAAAATTTTTTTTTTGCTTTTTTCAATTATTTTAACTAATTGATCAACTCTAGTAATTTTTTTTTCGGTTCTAGCTTTAACAATATTTTTTGCTATAGTCGAAGCCTCTTTTTCCTCTCCTAAAATCTTAATTATTGATTTTAATTGAGGCTCGCTTAAATTATTAACTACTTCCTGGGCTGATATATTTGATAGTCCCATGGTCATGTCTAGATTATCTTTAGATTTAAATGAAAATCCTCTTTTAAAATCGTTGAGTTGAATTGACGAAAGACCTAAATCAAAAATTATTGCATCAGCCTCATTTTTATTTAAAATTTTGTCTATTTGACTAAATCTTAATTGATAAAATTTAAATCTCTCTTTAAATTTATCTTTTAATTTTTTTGCTATTGATGAAACTGAGGCATCCCTGTCTAAACCAATAACTCTAGTATTTGGAAATTTTAATAACTCTTTTGCATAACCACCGCCGCCAAAGGTGCAATCTACAAAAAACCCTCCTTTTGATGGAGAACTAATTTCAATAATTTCGCTCAACATCACTGGAAAATGAGAAAATTCCAAGGATGTTGTTAGATTTTTCATGAATTTTTAATGTGATCATTAAAACTTTTGTCTTCTTAAAAATGCCGGGATTTCAAAATCCTCGTCCTCGTTAGCTTCTTGGTCAAAAAGTTGATCTGAAACATTATCCTCTTTAATCACATTAATTTCAGAGTTTTCTTGGTTTTCCTCCTCTGAAAAAAGTTTTGGAGTATGTTCCACCTCGACACTACCATTAATTGCATTGTTTGCTTCATCATTCATTTCTATGCTAGCTGGAGCTATGTTATTTTCCATATAAGATGCGCTTTCAATAGATACTCCAGAAGGAATTTCTTGAGAACTAATTTTAGGGGTATTAGTCTCCTCGGCAATTTTGTTTTCTTCTTCACTTTCAAAACTATCTATTAAAGCATTTTGCTCTTCTTTATTTTTTATCTCATAGCTTTCATCTAGTTTAAGAGCTGTAGCGCCGTCTATAGAACTTACAATGTTTTGCTCAATGTTATTTTTAGAAAACAAGCCGTCAGAAACATTGCTTGTTCTATTATGTGAGCTATTAACTACATTTAAGAATGGTCTTTGATCTGCATAAATTGTAGACCCTTTTAGAGATGTAGCAACAATTGATACCCTAATTTTACCATTCATACTCTCATCTTTTATTGCGCCAAAGATTAATTCAGCTTCTGGATCAACTTCAGCTCTAATCTTGTTGACAGCTGCATCAACTTCAAAAAGTTTGATATCACTTCCACCTGTAATATTGACCAATAATCCTTTCGCACCTTGCAGAGTGTATTCATCAATTAGTGGATTGTTTAAAGCTAATTCAGTAGCTGCCATAGCTCTATTTTCACCATCAGCTTCGCCTGTTCCCATCATTGCTTTGCCACTAGAACTCATGACAGTCTCGACATCAGCAAAATCTAAATTTATCATTCCAGGTCTAACCATAAGATCAGTAATACTTTGAACTCCATGTTTTAAAACATCATTAGATAGGCTAAAAGACTCTTCAAAACCTGTACCTTCATTTGCAATTTTGAATAGATTTTGATTTGGTACTACTATAGTTGTGTCTAGATGTTTTTTTAATTCCTCTAAACCCGCGATTGCTCTTCTCATTCTTTTAGGACCTTCGTAAGAAAAGGGTAGCGTTGTAACTCCAACAGTTAATATATTCATTTCCCTTGCAGCTTTTGCAATAACATGTGATGCCCCAGTTCCAGTTCCACCTCCCATACCTGATGCAATAAACACCATATTGCTTCCTTGAATGTAATTTACTATTTCATTAAGTGACTCATCAGCTGCAGCTTGACCTATATCATGTTTTGCACCAGCGCCGAGTCCTTTAGTTAAATTCATTCCTATCTGAATTTTTGCATCTGCTTTACTCATTTTTAAATCTTGAGCATCAGTGTTCACTGCAACGAACTCTACTCCTTGCATCCCTGCTTCAATCATAGCGTTAATTGCATTTCCTCCCGCTCCACCAACTCCTATTACTAAAATTCTAGGTTTTAATTCTCTTAACTCACCTCCACCAACATTTATGCTCATGACATCTCCCCTTTCTGTTTATTTTCCCATTTTAAGTATGATCTATTTTGAAAAGCTTTTTTTCTGGCAAAAGCTTTAAATTTTTCAAAGTTTTTTGGTTCCCAAATTTGAAATGTTTTACCTAGACCAACGAATAAAATACTATTTTTTATTTTAGCATGATTAAGTAATTTTTCTGGAAAAGACACTCGCCCCTCAGTGTCGAATTGTAAGTTCTCACTTTCAGATAAAACTGATGTTGCAAAATAATCCCTTTTTTCTTCAAATGGGTTAAGAGAGTCAATTGTATTAGAGATTTTCTCAATTCTATCTTGAGAACATGCCTCTAAAGCTTCATGATTAAATGATGGATAGCAAATAAAACCGTTATAGCCCACTGAATTTAAGTGTGATCTAAAAGTAGCTGGCACGGAAACCCGTCCTTTCTTGTCTATTTTGTTTTCGTAACTTGATAAAAACATAGTTATCTAAAAACCTTATTTTAAAATTTATTTTCAAATCACCCTCCATAATGGGATTATTTGGGATAGTATGGGTTTTAATAAAATAGTCAATAAGATAATGTTTAAAAGCTAAGTACAAAAGTAGAACAGTTTATTGGAAAAAAAAGCCAGATAATCTGTAAGCCGGGTTCTGTCATTAAAGATATCATTTATCTAGGCTTAAATTTTCACTTAAGCTCAAGCGGTTAACCCAGAAGACTAACTAAAGACAGTTTTTTGCAAAAAATTGCTT
>MDTA01049807.1_pt1 | contig 28198 bp, 29 predicted proteins | sample 811151 | NCBI WGS metagenome assembly MDTA01 (sample SAMN05326648, study PRJNA326480) | marine metagenome | isolation source: seawater | place: Indian Ocean: South | collected 2010 | reverse complement strand
TCTTGAAGCAATTCAAATGAATTGGATTGATGAGGTTGAACAATGAGTAGAACTTTAGCATTAATTAAACCTGATGCTGTAGAGAGAAATATTATTGGTAATATTATTGCTATGATTGAAGAGGATGGTTTTTTTATCATTGAGATGAAGTTAATGAAAATGTCTAGAGCACTAGCAGAAGAGTTTTATTCTTGTCATGTTGGTAAACCCTTTTTTGAAAAATTAATTAATTATATGACCTCAGATAGAATCGTAGCTCTCATATTAGAGAGAGATAATGCAGTTAGTGCGTACCGCAAACTTATCGGAGCAACTGATCCTGAGATTGCTGACATGGGTACCATACGAAAAAAATATGCCATCGATAAATCATATAATTCTGTTCACGGCTCTGATTCAGATGAGAATGCAGACAGAGAGATATCGATTATTTTTGGTTGACATATGTCTAATCTGATCTCAAAAAAAATTAGAGGCTTCAGAGATATTCTTCCTGATGAATGCGAAAAGTTTTTACATGTAGAAAATATTTTTCATAATCTATGCCCACTATTTAATGTTAATCAAGTAAAAATTCCTACCTTAGAATCAATTAATCTTTTTAAAAGATCTATTGGTGAGTCATCTGACATAGTAACTAAAGAAATGTATTCATTTAATGATAAAAATGAAGATGTAGTATGTATGATCCCTGAGGGAACAGCATCTTGTATGAGGCTAGCATTTGAAAATAACTTAATTTATGACAGAGGTATCAAGAAAAATAGACTCTATTACTTGTCTAACATGTATAGACACGAAAGGCCTCAAAAGGGTAGATACAGACAATTTACTCAAATTGGAGTGGAGTTCATAGGCAATGATTCTATGCTCGATGATATAGATTTAATTTTAATGTCAAAAATGTTTTTTGATACTATTAATCTAGGTGGTCTTGATTTGATGATTAATACACTTGGCTCGATAGATGACAGAAATAAATATTCTCAAAAGCTAATTGATTATTTCCAAAAATATAACGACTCATTTACAGATCAACAGAAACTGACTATTAAAAAAAATCCACTTAGATTACTGGATAGCAAGGATGATAAACTAGAAGATATATTACACTCGGCACCTAAGATTAATGGCCATATAAATAAAGAGTCACTTAATAAATTCGACTTTCTTTTAAAAAATCTTGAAGATTTGAAAATCAATTATACTATTGATGAAAAGTTAGTTCGTGGTTTGGACTACTACAACGATCTGGTTTTTGAGTGGAAAACTAGTAAGCTTGGTACACAAGATGCAGTTTGTGCTGGTGGAAGATATGACGATTTAGCAAAAATTATAGGTGGTCAAGATATACCAGCAGTTGGTTTTGCTATGGGTATTGACAGAATAGTAGAGCTAATTGATATTTCCAATGACAAGACTGTTGTTGGGTTATCAATCTTAACGAATGAGCAATACGATTGTCATAAAATTTCATCTATTTTAAGAAAAATTGAGGATAATATCAGGTTAATACAGATGGATCAGGAGAAATCCCTGTCTAAGCAAATTAAATCAGCAGTAAAAGCTAATTGTGATATTTTAGTAATTGTAGGTGATGATGAAATGAGTAATAATACGCTTACGCTTAAATATCTAAAAAAGAACTTAGATGATATATCAATTAAACAAAACGATTTTTCAAAATTTATAAAAGAGTACTAAATGAGTGATGATGAAAAAGTTATTAGTTGGTTTGAGGAAAACTATAAAGGACTCCTACTAGGTATAGTAGTAGGTCTATCTATTTTATTTTCATATAAATATTTTTTAGCTAATCAAAATAAAGCACAGTTAGAACTTTCACGACAATTCGACGTAGCAGTAGAAAATTATCGTAAAGGCAATAATGATATAATGTTGTCATTTTCAGAGAGTAATATGTCCAATAACGCCGACAATATATATACATCATTAGCAAATCTTTATTCTGCAAAAATTATGTATTTAGATAATAAATTTCAAGAATCTTATACTTTCCTTGATCATATAATTAAATATTCTGATGATATTGAGATTATTGATATTGCAAAATATAGAAAAGCTAAAATTCTCATAGAAGAGATGAATTTATCAGAAGCACATTCTATCTTAGGTGACGAACCAAATAATTATCAACACATTGAGCTTAAGGGAGATATTTATTACCTTGAAAAAAATATAAATGAAGCAGTAAATTACTATAATAAAGCTTTACTATATTCACTTACTCCAAATGAAAGAAAAAATATTAAAGCAAAAATTAATTTAATTAAATGAACATAAAATATTTCTACATCTTTTCATTATTACTTCTGTCATCATGCTCGAACTTTCTAACATGGCATCTTGATAAAGGTATTCATAAAACTAAATCACCATCAACAAGTTCTGAAATATCGACTGTTACTGACATTGATACTAACTACAATATCTCATCTAGAATAATTTGGACTACTTCGGCTAACGGAGGAATATATGGTAATACTGCATATCTGAACATGAAAAAAGTTAATAACACTCTATACTCTGTCGATACAGATGGACTTATTTCAGCCACATCTACAATAGACGGGAGTATTATATGGCAAGTTCCAACAAACTATAATGTTAGTTCTGGGATAAGCGTTCTTAATGATCAAATTTGTTTAGGTACTATGGATGCTAAATTGGCATGTTTTGATATAAATTCACTTGCAATGAATAGTTATATCCCTCTTGTCAGTTATATACAAAATAGTGCAACATTCTCTGAAGCTAGTACACATATTGAGATTGATTTAATAACTGAGTTAGCATCATCGATAGAAATGATCAACAATCTATTTCTTCTAAAATTAGATAACGACGACATATACTTGATTGATCCAGCTACTCAAGACATAATTTGGAAGAGCGAAAGCCAAAATATCCCACTGCGAACTAAAGGCGCTTCTAAACCTAAACTTTATAACAATAGTGTACTTCTAGCTAGAGATAATGGTTCCATTTCATCATACAACCAAATTAATGGATCGTTAGAATGGTTTACATTAATAACATCAAGATCAGGCAGAAACGACTTAGAATCACAAAGAGATGCAGAAATGGATATTTTGATTGAAGATGAAAGATTATACTATGGCCACTATCAAGGTGATGTTACATCATTAGACCTTCGTACAGGTGATATCATTTGGTCTAGTCCGTTCTCTTTGACAAATAATTTATCTATAAAGAATAATTCTATTTATGGAACTACAACTGATAATATACTTATATCACTAGATCAAGCGTCTGGTTTTCTCAATTGGAAAGTAAAACTTAATAAACCATCTACTGAGCCATTCGTTTTAGGCAAAACTGTTATGGTATTCTCAATTGATGGCGTCTTATCTGGATACAATATCGATACTGGAAAACAAGTCTATAAAATGGATTATGGCTTTGACCTTCATCCTCGAACACAATTTATAAAAGATAAAAATCTCCTATATTTTCAGTCTATAGATGGAGACATTATTTGTCTTCAAGTAACAGAATAATTCTACTATGACAGATTCCATATGTTTAGTCGGCAGAACAAATGTAGGGAAGTCTTTGCTATTTAATAAATTAATTCAGTATAAAAACTCTATTGTTATGAATAAACATGGAGTCACTAGAGATGTAAATCAAGGCAAGATATTATACAAAGATAAGTATGTAAATATATTTGATACTGCAGGAATTACTTCATCTGATGAACAGTTCTCAAGACTTGCATATGAAAAGACATTAAATGCAATCAATAAATCGTCAATTGTTTTATTAGTTACATCTATGGAAGATGGTATCACATCTGTTGATCAAGAAATATGTTCTATTCTTAGAAAAATGAATAAGAATATAATACTTATTATCAATAAAATAGACAAACAAAAGTCTGAACTAAAAAAACATGAATTCTCAGAACTAGGTTTAACCTCATGTTATGAGGTTTCTGCTAAAACAAATTATGGACTGGAAGATCTTGTAGAGAGTATATTCAATACATGTAACGCTTCAGTTAATCAGTATGAAGAAATAAAAAAAATTGCATTCATAGGCAAACCTAATGTTGGTAAATCAACACTAATAAATAGTATATTGAATGAAAGTAGATCTATAACATCAGATATTCCGGGTACCACTGTTGATTCATTAGAAATACCATTTACCTTTAAAGGAAATAAATATTTAATTTATGACACCGCTGGAATTATGAAAAAATCTTCCACAAGGGAGATCATAAATAAGTACTCAATTAGTATGTCTCTTAAATGTATTAGTGAATCTAATATCTGTATACTTGTAATATCCGCATTAGAATTAGTATCTAAGCAAGATAAAACTATATTTAATATTCTCAAAGATAACAATAAGCCATTTATATTAGCTATAAATAAGATTGATTTATTGAATAATAAGGATATGAAAATTCTTAAAAGTAAAATATCTTATTTTTCAAATATACTCTTCGGCACGAAGATTATTTACCTCTCTGCTATACATAATAGAAACATAAGAAAGTTGCTATTTACTATCAATAACCTTGTATCTAATTTATATAAGGAATATCGTCCTTCAAAGCTAACTAAAATTCTTAATGACGCGTGCAATAAGCACCCAATAAAAAATCGTAGTAACAGACTAATAAAGTTAAAATTTGCGAAGCAGAATAGGAGCTCAGATCTATCGATATCTATACATGGAAATCAAACTGACAAAATACCAGATTCATATAGAAAATATTTAGTGAATTATTTTTCTGACCAACTAGGTTTATCTGGAGTTCCAATAAGACTAATTTTTAAGAAAGAAAAGAACCCATATAAAATGGGTTCTTAATTATATACTGTTATTCAGCTGTTTTTGGGCTAATAATATTTTTAACTTCTGAAATACTATTCGCAGGAAAACCGCCTGTGCTAGCGTGATCTTTTATGAGTTGTTCGTTATCAGCGTTATATACACAGTACACCTTGTCACCTGTGACGTAACTTTGAACCCATTCTATACCAGTACCCATATCTTTTAAGATACCGCAAGATTTTTGTGAAATACCTTTAAGATCGTCTGATGTTAAATCTCCAGCACCAGCTATTTCTCTTTCTATTACATATTGTGGCATATTACCCCTCCTTTGTTATGTATATGTATTATCTTACTATATTTATCATTTATCAAGTTCAGCCTTAACCTTCTTTATAAACTCAATAGGATCTACATATACATTATTTAGCATCACAGACCAATGTAAATGAGGCCCTGTAGATAGCCCAGTGTTTCCAACAGTACCAATTATCTCACCCTTCTCTACAATTGAGCCTTTTGAAACATTAATCTGATTCATGTGTAAGAAAATACTAATTAGATTATTGCCATGATTAATCATCACAAACTTACCATTGTAATAGTAATTTCCAGTCAACATAATCTTCCCTTTTGAGGGAGAAAATATGGGTGTTCCAATATCTGCCGCAATATCATGTCCATTGTGATATCTGCCTTTAACCCCATTGTAGTACCTTTGTGTTCCATATACTCCTGTCACAATTCCATTTGTCGGAGTTATGAAATTAAAATCTGGAAAATTATCATATCTTATATTTTTTGCTTTCTGGATCTCTTCTTTCTCTTTATAAATCCTTTCTAGCTCTTCTTTTGTTTTTTCTCTATATTTATTTATATTAATATTTTGAGTAGTAAAATGCTTTTTTCTTATACTTAAATTAATAATCTTATTCATATTATCTGATTTGAATTCGAAAGTATTCATGCCTGGAGAAGAGTGATAAGGTATTCCAAATAGTAAATAAGGTTTATTATCTTTTAAGACTCTCGTGACAATATTATTTTTATATTGGTATTCATTATATTTCTCATTATCCTCTAGAGGAATCAATACGATACTTCCATTACCTATCAGGTTACTAGCACTAATGTTATTTTGAAATAAAAATAGAGTGATAGATAAAAATATTTTAAAGATTATGTTTATTCTTCCATCCTGTCTTTGACCTTTTAACTTCAACATAAGTTGTTATACCACCACGTACCTTCCAATGTGCATCAATTTTCATAAATCTTGGCTTGAGTAGTGAAAATATATCTGAAAAAATTTGATTAGTGACATCCTCGTGAAATGCACCGATATCTCTATATGAGCCCATGTATAGCTTGAGAGATTTTAGTTCAACACATAATTTATCAGGTACATATTTCAAGTAGAATTCAGCATAGTCAGGCTGGGATGTTAATGGACAGATACATGTGAATTCAGGAATATCCATCTTAATAAGATAGTCATTTTTCTTTTCCGGGTTATCAAATGTCTCTAAAATATCTCGCATATCAACAAAGAAATAATCTATATAGTATAATATAAGATATCATATTATAATTTAAAATTATCTAATGAGATTATCTAGAATCAAACTATCAGGCTTTAAGACATTTGTTGATTCTACTTCATTAGATTTTCCCAGTAACCTGACAGGAATTGTGGGTCCAAATGGATGCGGCAAGTCCAATATAATTGATGCCATACGATGGGTAATGGGTGAGTCATCTGCAAGAAATCTAAGAGGAGATACAATGGATGATGTTATCTTTTCAGGATCATCATCTAGGTCTGAGGTCAGTCATGCAAGTATAGAGCTATTATTTGATAACGCGGATAACAAGTTAGACTCCAAGTTCGCTAAATTCAATGAAATTTTAATTAGAAGGGAGGCTAATCGCGATGGAACATCAACCTATTTTCTAAATAACACGAGATGTAGGAGAAAAGACATCCGTGAGGTTTTTCTTGGAACAGGGCTTGGACCTAGAAGTTACGCAATTATCGAACAAGGTATGATATCTAAGATAATAGACTCGAAGCCAGATGAACTTAGAACTTACCTTGAAGAGGCTGCTGGCATAAGTAAATATAAAGAGAAAAGAAGAGAAACAGAATTAAGGCTTAAACATACATCTGAAAATCTAAGTAGATTGAAAGATATTATGAGAGAAATTAATTCATCTCTCACAAAGCTTCAGAAACAAGCTAATGATGCTGAGCTGTATAGGACATTAAAAAAAGATGAGGAAAATTATAAGATCAAAATCATTAGTAAAAAAATAATTAATTATGATAACTCTCTTGAAAAAACTAAGAAGAAAGAGAGTAGTTTAGTGCTAGATAAAGCTAAATATGATGCAGAGATGACTGGTTTCAATAGTCAACTTGATAAACTTAAGCTCTCAAGAGATGAGGAGCAGATAATTTATAATAAAATACAGTCAGAGTCTTTTCACATAGCTGCAGAAATTGCAAGAACTGAAAAAGATATTGAATATACAGAACAGATAGAAACAAGTAAAAAAGATAATATCAATGATATCAATAAAGATATAGAAACTGCTCAAAATGAGATAAATTCATTGACTCAAAAACAAAATATTAACAAAAAATCTATAAGTAACTACAAAGACGAAAAGAACCTTCTTACTAAAAATATTGATACAATTAATAAAGATATAAAGGATTCTTCTTTTGCTTTGCAAAACTGGCAGTCTAATTTTAACCAATTCCTCTCAGAAAAGATTGAGCTGGAAAAAGAGATTGAACTTGAAAAATCAAAGATCGAATCATATTTAGAGAATATTTCTAATTTAGAGAAAAGACTCGAGAGGTATCATGAATCCTCAAATAATACAGATGAGAGTAATATTCAAGTTGAACTTTTAGATCTCTCAGAATCATATCAAAAAGAGCTTATAAACTTTAAGATTGACTATGAGAGACAATTAAATTCTCTACCCACTGAGACGAAAAAATCATTCTCTTCAATATTAAATAAACTTGTTGATAAATTTAAAAATATAATTATCAAAATCAAAGAAAATAATAAATCATATGATCAACAAATAAAGGATATCAAAAAAAACATAAAGAGTTATGAAGACAAAATAAATAATAGTGAGAAAATGCTTGGTAAATATAATTCAAAACTCAAAGACTATGATGTTCATAAAAATAAACTTGAAAAAGAGAAAATAGACCTGAAACAGGATTATGATAAATTAAACTGGAAATATAATGAAATGTCAGAGAATCTAAATGCTAACAATGTGTCTATATCAACTTTAGAAACTCAAATGTCCTCATTTGAAGAAAATATGAATAAGTTGAAAGTAAATATTGATGTTCTTACGTCTAAAAAACAAGAAATACTATCTGATTCGAAACACCCAATAAAGTCAGATACTAAAAATAGAATGAATGATCTGATAAATAAAAAGAAAGAGAAAGACGATTTGCTTACATCTGCTCAAGATAAGATGACTATTATTGATAATAATGTAAGAAAGGTTGATGATGAAATTCGAGAACTAACAGTTAAGCAGACTGCATTAAATACAGACATTAACAATATAAACATTGAGATGGCTGAAATTAATACTAATAAGTCATCTCTATTTGATAATTCAGACTTTGACAAGGAACTTATACTTGAAGCTATAAAAAATAATGATGATGTATTACTTGAAGATGATGAAAAAGAACTGGAAAAGATTAAATCTAAGATTGATAAATTAGGCGCTATTAACTTAGCTGCAATTGATGAATTGAAGGAGCATCAGGAGCGTAAGATTTATTTAGACAAGCAATACGAGGATCTTACGAGATCTATTGATACCTTAGAGTCAGCAATTAAAAAAATTGATGCTGAAACTAAAGCAAAATTTAAGGATACATTTGATTCAATTAACTCTAATTTATCTTATTTTTTCCCGAAAATATTTGGAGGAGGACGAGCATATTTAGAGCTCACCGACAATGATTTACTAAATACAGGGGTAAATATTATGGCCAAACCTCCGGGGAAACTTGTTAAAAATCTTAATCTACTGTCTGGTGGTGAAAAGGCTGGAACAGGCATTGCTTTTGTTTTCTCAATATTCCGCATCAATCCAGCACCATTTTGCCTTTTAGATGAGGTAGACGCGCCATTGGATGAAGCAAATAATGAGCGTTTTTGCAATGTTGTGAAAGAAATGTCTAACTCTGTTCAATTCATATTTATCACTCATAATAAGTCTACGATGCAAATCGCAGATGTATTATCTGGAGTAACAATGAGGGAAGCAGGTGTATCCAAACTTGTCTCTGTCAATGTTGAAGATGCTCTCGAAATGGCCACATTAAATTAAGATAATTTTTTATTGTAATGAGTGATCAAAAAAATATCAAAACACGTTATTACAGTCTTATTAAAATAGTTAATAAACATAATTTGCTGTACCATACTTATGATTCTCCTGAAATCTCTGATGATATTTACGACAATTATTACTCTGAGCTAAAGAAAATAGAAAACGAATATCCATCTATTATTTCAAAAAACTCACCAACCCAAAGAGTAGGATCTGAACTACTTGATAGTTTTGAAAAAAGACAACATGATTACCCGATGCTTTCCTTATCAAATGCCTCTAATGAAAATGAGTTTAGAGATTTTTATAATAAATTAAAAAAAAATAATATTAAGCATAATGAGAAATTATTTGCTGAACCAAAATTCGATGGTTTAGCGGTAAATATCACATACGAAGATGGTTATTACTCTTATGCTACAACTAGAGGTGACGGATTTATAGGTGAAGATATAACAGTAAATGTTAGGACAATTAAATCATTACCTATGATAATTGATAATGTAAAATTACCAAAAAAGTTTTCTCTTAGAGGTGAAATATTCATTGATAAAACTGATTTTATAAAAATTAATAAAGATTTAATTAAGCATGGACTTAAAGAATATTCTAATCCTAGAAACCTAGCGGCTGGAAGTATACGTCAGTTAGATCCTTCTATAGCAGATTCTCGTAATCTTAGGCTTTTTGTTCATGGAATATCTGATCCAAAGTTATTCTCTAAGTTTAAATCTCATGAGACTTTATTTTCTCATTTCAATAAAATTGGTTTTCCTGTAAACAAGTACTCACAGACTCTTTCTAGTATAGATGAGTGTATAGATTATTATAATAAAATAAATAGTATTCGTAATGAAATTCCATATGAAATTGACGGATTAGTCTATAGAGTTAATGATTTTAAAAGATATGAAGATCTTGGTTTCACAGCAAAATCTCCTAAATGGGCAATAGCATATAAGTTTAAATCATTTGAGGCATTGACGAAGATTAATAATGTAACATTCCAAGTAGGAAGGACAGGAACTATTACACCTGTCGCTGAACTAGAGCCAGTTAACATTGGCGGCGTAAATGTAGCAAGAGCTACATTACATAATTTCTCTGAAATAGTTTCAAAGGATATTCATATAAATGATTATGTATATGTTAAAAGAGCAGGAGACGTAATTCCTGATATAGATAGAGTTGAAACTAAAAAGAGAAAAAATGTCAAAGTAATTGTGCCACCTAAAAAATGTCCAAGTTGTGGAAGTTTTCTTAAGAGGGAGGATAATCAAACAGCATACAAATGTCTAAATAGTAAAGGTTGTATTCCTCAAATTGAGCAGGCAATTATACATTTTATTTCTAGAAAAGCAATGAATATACAGGGTATAGGAAATCAGACTATAAAAGAACTTGTGTCAAAAAAAATAATTTCTAGATCATCAGATCTTTATAAGTTATCTGAGAATGATTTTAAGAAACTTGATAGAGTGGGTGTTAAATCTATCAGCAATTATCTACATTCTATAGAGTCATCGAAAAGAACATCATTTAATAAATTTATATATTCAATGGGAATAAAAGAGGTTGGGGAAGCTTCATCAAAGTCTTTGGCTTCTATATTTACATCTATTGACGAATTTCTTAATTCTAACTTTGAGCAACTAGTAATAATTGAAGATATAGGCCCTATCGTAGCAACAAATATTATTTCATTTTTAACAGATAAAGATAATAGAAGTAATATTAGTAATCTATTATCATCTGGTATCGAGATAGAATATAAACAAAAGAAATCGACAAATAATCTATCTGTGGTAATTACTGGAACATTTAAAAATTACAAACGAACTGACTTGATAGATCTATTAGAATTAAAAGGCTATAAAATATCATCTAGTCTATCAATTAAGACTAATATCTTGATTTGTGGCGATAAGCCCGGAACCAAACTAGATAAAGCAAAAGATTTCGGTACCAGTGTGATTTATGAGGATGATCTCACTACGCTTCTCTGAGTAACTCATTAATTCCAACTTTACTTAATGTTTTCTCATCAACTTTTTTTACAATCACTGCACAATATAAATTACACGACCCATCTTTTGACGGTAATGAGCCTGAAACTACAACAGATCCCTCTGGAACCTCACCGTAAGACACTGTTTGAGTCTCCCTGTCAAATATCTTAGTACTTTTTCCTATAAAAACACCCATGGAGATTACAGAATTTTTCCGGACGATTACTCCCTCTACAACTTCTGATCTCGCTCCTATAAAACAATTATCTTCAATTATTGTTGGAGATGCTTGCAATGGCTCAAGTACGCCACCTATACCAACTCCACCGGATAAATGAACATTTGAACCAATTTGTGCACAAGATCCTACAGTTGCCCATGTGTCAACCATTGTACCTTCTCCAACATAAGCACCAATATTAACAAATGATGGCATCAACACGACATTTTTATCGATAAACGACCCATGTCTAGCAATAGCCTGAGGCACTATCCTGATATTATTTTTTTTAAGATAATCTTCTGTGGTGTGTAAGAATTTTGAATCTACTTTATCATAAAATTTGGTATAGTTTGTTTCAATACATTTATTTTGATTGAGCTTAAAAGATAAGAGAATCGCTTTTTTAGCATACTCATTAACATTCCAGTTACCTTTTGAATTTTCGGCAACTCTTATAACTCCTTCATTTAAATCATTTAATACATTCTCTACAGCATTATTGACATCATTTCTGTTGCTTTGATTGATTCCATTATCGAACGCTTCATTAATTAATTCTTCATATTTCATAATGTGCTTGGTACCTCATTAAAAATAATATCTTGATTCTCTTTATCTTTGTTTTCTAAAAATGAGATTATATCATAATATTGTTTAACGTTTTCAATATATTGAACTGCTTCCCATCCTCTAGCATACCCAAACTTCATCTTTTTATAATACTTCTTTTGATTAAGCTTGAATAAATAGGCTTTTAGGGTATTCCAATTCTCTATATCCTCATTATTTTTTTCTGCAAGTAAAATTATATCATTGATATGATTTGGACCGGCATTGTATGATGCTAATGCAAGATTTATTTTTGTTGTCTCATCAAATCGAGAATATTTATCAATAAGATTATTCAAATATCTCGCACCACCCTCTACACTTTCATTTGGCAACATTCTATTTACCTTTAACATTTTTGCAGTATTTTTTGTAAGCATCATTAAACCTTTTACACCTGTGGGTGAGATAGCTTCATTATCCCATTTTGATTCCTGATACGATATGGACGCTAGAAGTTTCCAGTCTAAATTATACTTATCAGACGCCTGCTTGAATAATGATTCATATTTAGGCAATTTAGTGATCATGTCAGAGATAAAGATTCTTGATCCAATGAAAATATAGGAAGAAATGCTGTTTTTAGAATAATATTTATTTTTCAAGTTTGCTATAAATTCTCTATTAAGTTTAGAGTCTAAAAAGCGTATAACACTGTCACGAATAGTCCCATCATCATTAGGAAAATTCCAGACTAATTTAACGCTGCCAATATTATCTTTAATTTTTAAATTAGGAAAGTATTTCTTATAAAATAAATATGTACTCCTTGTTACTATGGTATTACTGACTAAATTATTATCAATATTATTTATAAGCTCATCTATGGAATTATTTGATATATTGATTTCAAAGTTATCTTGAATATCTTTATTAATATTAATATCTTTAAATGCTTCAATCATTTCCACATCTCTATTTTCAGGATTACTTTTACTAGTTACTAACAGTAGATCATCTGAACTTATTACTACACATGTACTACAACTTTCAGAAACATAGTAAACTTCTATATCAAATTTACTATCACTTCTAACTAAATTACTACTATTTATATTCATAATATATCTTCTTAGTAATTCATACTGATACCCAGTATAGTTTTCTTTCAAAGGTAATATTATTTCGGGCAGATTTGTAAAGTTTACACTTATTTCTCTTTGATTTTTAAAGTTCTCAAATGATGTGTAATTTGTGTTGACATATAAAATGTATGAGAAAGTAAATATTACAGCAGCTGTAAAAAATCCTAAAAGTATCTTAAGCACGGCTATTAATTATTTTTTTGTCTAGTGTTTCTTGGGAAACTTTTCTTATTGTTTGATTTGTACTTATTATATTTAAAGTTCTTATTATATCTTCGATTCCTATTGAAGTATCGTTTAGGCTTATTATTATGTTTATCTTTATCGATATTACCAAATATTATGTTAAATAATTTTCTAAATATTCCGGGTTGTTTATCCTTAGCATTATTGTAATTTCGTGTTGGTCTTGGTGGTGATGTTTTAGGTTTAACCGCTGACATAAGAGCAACTTCTTTATCTTGTATAATCATTCCATCAGCAGTATCTGAACTTTTATTTTTTTTGTTATCTTTTTGATTATTTTTTAATTTCTTTTTAAATTCAGATTCATCTAAACCTTCATTATCAATTTCATAACTGGATGTATCTAAATCAGGATCAGGTACTATTTTAATTTGAACATTATGTCTTGATTCAATATTTTTAATTGTATCTTTTTTTTCATTCAATAGATAAGTAGCTAATCGGACTGGTAAATAAACTGTTTCTTTACTCTTTGTATTTATTGCCTCTTCTTCAATAATTCTTAGAATTGAAATTGCTAGTGATGAGAGTGATTTAATTTGTCATGTTCCATCACATGTTGGACAATTTTCATAATTATTTTGAATAATTGAGGACTTTAGCTTTTGTCTTGATAGCTCCATTAAACCAAATTTTGAAATTCTGGCAAATTGTATCTTTGCTTTGTCTTTCTTAGCATATTCAGCAACTTTTCTCATAACGCTCTTTTGAGAATTCACAGACATCATATCAATGAAATCAATTACAACTAGTCCTCCGATATCTCTTAACTTAAGTTGTGTCAATATTTCAACTGCTGCTTCGATATTAGTATTCAATGCAGTTTCTTCTATATCACTACCTTTAGTTGATCTCGCAGAGTTAACATCAATACTTACTAATGCTTCTGTAGAATCTATAACAATATTGCCACCTGAAGGTAAGTTTATATTTCTTTTATACACAGTCTGAACTTGTCTTTCGATTTTATGTTTACTGAATATAGGCGTCAGGTCAGCATGATGCTCAGTCTTTATATCATGATGAGGAAGAAATAGTTTCTTTGCACTAATAAAATTATCAAAAAAACTTTTATCATCAACATAGACTTCATCCACAGATTCATCACAATAATCTCTGATTAGTCGTGCCATCATGCTACTTTCTTGGTAAATAAGAAAAGGTGCATCCTGCTGAACGGATGTCTCAAGAACTGATTCATAGATTTGAATTAGATAATCTATATCCCATTTAATTGATTCCTCTGATGACTCTAGGCTTGACGTTCTAAGAATAACACTCATGCCTTCAGGTACATCAAGGCTATCCATGAGTTTTTTAGCTTTGGCTCTGTCCTCACCTTCAATTCTTCGAGAAATGCCGCCTGTTGATGGATTTTTTGGAAGCAGAACTAGATATTTCCCAGCTAGACTTAGGAAAGTAGTGAGTGCAGCCCCTTTGTTGCCACGTTCTTCTTTATCAACCTGAACTATAATTTCTTTGCCAGATTCTAAACAATCTCTGGAAGTTTTATTTGAATTACTGAATATCTCAGGTGATATTTCCTTAAAAGGTAAAAAGCCATGTCTCTTTCGACCAAAATTTATAAACGCAGCCTCTAAGCTTGGTTCAACCCTGGATATAACTCCCTTGTATATGTTGGATTTTATATTTCGTGAGGGAAAGTCTATGTCTAAATCTGTAAGCTTGTTGTTGTCTACAACTGCTAATCTCACCTCTTCCTTTTGAGAGGCATTGAGTAGTATTTTTTTCATTGTGAATCCTTTTAATCATTTCTTTTGTATATTTTTCTGTGGTGCATTTTCTTTATAAATTTGTCAATTGGCACCTATTATTATTTAATTTATAATCCTTATCTCGTCTTGATAAATGCTCATTTTGAAGCATTTGAACATTATAAAACACTAATATAGCAACGTTTGATGATATCATCAAATAAATTTACACAACATGGACACAAAAAAGTCGAATATATTCTCAATTAACTCGGAGCAGACTGGGCAAAGACTTGATAATTTCCTTATAAAAAAATTGAAAGGGATTCCAAAGAGTCTTATTTACAAAATAATTAGAAGTGGACAAGTTAGGGTAAATAAAGGTAGGACCAAAGCGTCATATCGATTAAAAAACTGTGACATCATTAGAATTCCTCCTTATCTTTTAAATGAAGATAGGGTTGCAAGTAATATCCTTAATGACGTAGGTACATTTATTGAATATGAGAATAATGATTTTATTCTTATAAACAAACCAAGTGGTATTGCAGTTCACTCTGGAACAAATCAATCTGTTGATTTCCTATCATCATTGAAGACTGCACTATCGATGAATGAATTATCTTTAGTTCATCGTCTTGATAAGAGCACATCAGGATGTCTCTTAGTTTCTAAAAACTATCAGTCTGCATCTTATTTAGGTAAGAGATTCTCACAGAGGGATATTAAAAAAAAATATTTTGCATTACTGACAGGTCGTCTAGAGAAAGACACTGTGGAGGTCGAATCAAGAATACATAAAGACACATTTCAGAAAAAGATGAATTCAAGTGCTGTCATAGGTAAGGATGCATATACAAAGATTACACTGCTTAAGTCATTTAGATCATACAGTTACGTTGAAGTAGAAATAGAGACAGGAAGAACACATCAAATTAGGACACATGCTGCGTCTATAGGTCATCCTGTAGCTGGAGATAATAAGTACGGTACAAAAGTTTATAAAAGTCAGAATAAACTTATTAACTTACGACGCCTATTTTTACATTCATATTACTTATCATTTTATTACAATAAAGAATATGAGTTCGTATTAGATTTACCTTGTGAATTAAAAGAAGTATTATCTATATTAGAGAAAGAAAATGAATGATGACAATAAGCCATTAAGTGACATAGTATCTACTCTTATATATGAGAGAAAGAGAGACTATAGGAATAAAGTTCTATTTAGGATATTTGTTTTCTTTATTTTTCTTCTCATAATATTTGCTGCGCCTATTGCTAAGGACATGAGTTTTAACAAACCTCATATTGCACTTATTGAGATTAATGGACTCATCTCTTCTGAGACCCAATCAAGTGCTGATAAAATCATACCACTTCTTAAACAAGCAAGTGAAAACGAAAATACATCTGCTATCATCATTAAGGTAAATAGTGGTGGTGGAAGCGCAACACAATCAAAAATTATTTTTGATGAGATTGTAAAAATAAAAAATACTACTGATAAAGATATAATTTCAATTATTGAAGATGTTGGAGCATCAGGTGGCTATTATATTGCTATGGCTGCAGATGAAATACATGCCTCCTCAACGAGTATAGTCGGATCTATTGGAGTAAGACTTGATAGTTATGATGTTAGAAGTTTCTTTAACAAGTTAGGAATAAAATCAAGAACAATTTACTCTGGAGAAAATAAGCTTATTCTAGATCCTTTTTATGAACTGACAGCGGATCAGTATACTCATGTTAAAAAGCTTACTGATCAAATTCATAATCAATTTATAGTTGACTTAAAAAAAAGTAGACAAGATAGAATCACTACGGACAAATCTATATATTCAGGACTTTTTTATACAGGAATCGAGGCATTAGAACTTGGATTGATAGACAGTTTATCATCCATATATGATATCAGGAGTAACAGATATGAAAATCTCCCAATTCAAAAGTATAATCGTGATAACGATATCCTAGGTAAAATACTAAAAACATCTTTTCATTTATTTTCTCAATCTAACATCAACTAGAAATGTCTAGAGTATACTTTTATCCTGATATTTCTTATCAAGAAATTAAGACAATAGAAAGACAGTTTAATTCAAATAATAATGAATATCTCATTAATAAAGCTTCTGATTTTATTTTTGATGTCATTTCATGTGAACAGTCTAAATCCAATCGAATATTATTTATTTGTGGTCCTGGATCAAATGGTCTTGATGGAGTCTATAGTGCATGTAAACTCAAATTAAGTGAGTATAGAGTTAATATATTTCTTTGTGATCCAAGTATAGATACTTCATATATAAAAAAATTCGGTCTAAGTGAAATAATTATAAGTAACCCAACATTAAATCAATTTGATTGTATTGTTGACTGTATTTTTGGATATGGAATTAATAGAGATCTTAGTGATTCATATATCAAATTAATTAATAGTATAAATTCGACTGATGTATATACATATTCAATCGACATTCCTACTGGTCTTCATCCTGAAACAGGAAAATTATGTCCAGTAAGCGTAAAATGTAATTGCCTTATATCTTTAATGACTTATAAAAGAGGCATTTTTACCTATCAGGGAAAAGATACATGGGAGTGTCTTCGCCACTCAACTCTGATTGATATTAAATTTGATAAAAAAAATTATCTCATATCTGCAAATCAGAAAATGAATGGATCTTTATATGAAGTTAATTACAGTCAAACTCACATACATTCTCAACATAAAAAATCTAACGGCATTTGTTGTATAATAGCTGGTGAAAAACCTTATCATGGTTCATTAATTCTCTCAACTATGGGTGCATTTAAGTCTGGATGTAGATATATCCATGCCTTTACAGACGAGGAGTATGCTCATACGTTACCGATGATTATTCCTGAAGTCATTGCAGAATCTTTTTCAATCGAAAATTTTGAAAATAATTTAAGATCTTTTAAAAATATCCTTATAGGACCAGGTACTAATGATGTATCAAAAAAATATATTGATATCATCTCAAATAACTTGAGATATTTAAACTCTGTTGTGGTTGATGCTGGAGCATTAAAGTATTTGAAAAGAGGTTATTCTTACTCAAATAAAGTGATAATTACACCTCACCCAGGAGAGGCTGCCTCTTTATTAAATATTTCTTCAGATGAAGTTCAAAAAGATAGATATCAGGCGGCTAGAAAACTTAATCAACTTTTTGATTGTATTATAATTCTAAAGGGGTCAGGAACTATTATATACGATGGAGTAGGCTTTTATACATGTATGGATGGTAACTCACGTATGGGTGTTGCAGGAATGGGTGATATCTTATCTGGAATACTTATGTGCGAATTAGCATCTAGCTCGCATAATATAGATGCATGTATAAAGGCTGTGACATTCCATTCACATTCAGGTGATTATTTATTTAATAACAAAGTATATAATTTTTTACCATCTATGATTGCAGACACCTACAGTAATTTAGTAAATGAATGATTAGCAAGAACTTTTTAATAAATGATGTTAGCGAGTATAATTATCTAATAGATAATTTAAAAATCAATCATAACAAAAAGTCTATAATTTTACTTAAGGGTGAGCTAGGGTCAGGAAAGACCACATTTATCAAACAAGCGTTGATAAGGGTTTATGGTTTTCATCAAGTCACAAGCCCAACATTTGGGATAATAAATGCTTACAATATCAGTGAAAATACCATTTATCATTATGACCTTTATCGCATTAATGATCATTCAGAATTATTTGAAATAGGTTTATTCAACACACTTGAGATCAATACGCTGCATTTTATTGAATGGCCAGAAATAATACCGAATAATTTTATTAACCCAAATATAATCATTACTTTTGTACAAGCAGGTACACAGAGAATAATCTCGATTGAAAATAAGAATGAATAAAATTTTTGTATTAATTGGTCCTACGGCTTCAGGAAAATCAAATCTATCATTAAAATTATCTAAGGATTTTCCTTTCGAAATAATCAATGCCGATCTTTACTCTATCTATGACGAGTTAAATATTGGTACAGCAAAACCATGTGATGAAGAATTACGATCTGTTAAACATCATTTGATCAATATTATTAAACCTGACAAAGAATATGACGTTTCAAAATATTGCCGCGATGCTAAGTCTTGTATTGATATGATTCTATCAAAAAATAAATATCCACTTATAGTTGGTGGTTCTATGATGTATATTTATCAATTATTAAATGGCCTATCACATGAATACAATTTAATTCAATCTGACAGAAAACTTTTAAATTTCATCATAGATACATATTCCACACATCAAATATATAAATCCATAAAGTCATATAACCCAAATATAGTTGAAAAAATTAATGAGAATGATAAATATCGTATAGAAAAATTACTTGAAAGGTTGATAAGCAAACAAATAACCTCACAAAACTTTGATGGACTTTACAATGACAAAAGTCTAGATATAAATATAATTTTTATCGATATAGAAAATAGGAATTGTCTGCGAGAAAATATATTCAAGAGGACAAACGAAATGCTTGAGAAAGGATTTATTAATGAAGTTAAATATTTAATCTCGAAATATGAATTAACTCAAAAAAGTCAATCTATGAAAGCTATTGGTTATAAGGAAATAATTAGTTATTTACTGAATGAAACAGATAAAAAGGATCTTTTAAATCTGATATCAATATCAACCCAACAACTCGCAAAGCGCCAGATAACATGGAAAAATAAATTTGATATCGATTACTATTTAAACTATCCAAATCTTGATTATAATCGACTTTATAAATTCATTTCTAAATCCTTACATTAGTTTACGCAAAATATAATTAATATGGAATTGATGCACACTACCCAATGGTATATTATTTACACAGGAGAAAACGTATATGGCATGGAATGAACCAGGAAATAAAGACCCATGGGGCAGAAATAAAAACAACTCCAATTTAGATGGGGTATTTAAAGAATTTAAGAAGACAATTGACGATCTGTTTGGATCGAATAATACAGTACCACCATCTCCCAAGAAAAGTGCAGGCTTTCTATCTGCTATTATATTGGCAATATATTTTCTATCTGGAATTTATATTGTAAACGATGGAGAGAGGGGTGTAGTACTTCAGTTTGGTAGCTTCAACGAGATAACTATGCCAGGACCTCACTGGATTCCACGGTTTATACAATCAGTAGAGATTGTAGACGTGAGTAAAATTAGATCAGTTCAACAAAAAGCTGTGATGCTTACTGAGGATGAGAATATCGTGAGTATAAGCTTTGCTATCCAATATGATATTAAAGATGCCAGCGATTTTATCTTTAATTTAAGAGAGCCTGATATAACTGTCTCTCAAGCAGGTGAAAGTGCAATTAGAGAAGTAATGGGTCAAAATACCATGGATTTTATTATTACAGAGGGTAGGACTAAAGTTGCCGAGGATACAAAAGGGCTTTTACAAACTGTACTAGATAGCTATGGCGCTGGAGTAAATGTACAATCACTCAATATTCTCGAAGCTCAGCCTCCTGAGCAAGTTCAAGATGCTTTTTCTGATGCCATCAAGGCTCGTGAGGACGAACAAAGATATATAAATGAGGCTGAAGCATATCGAAATGAGATCATTCCGTTAGCTCGTGGTAAAGCTAAACAAATGCTTGAACAAGCTATTGCATATAAAGTAAAACTTATAAATGCTGCTGAAGGTGAAGCTTCAAGGTTCACTCAACTCTTCAATGAGTATAAAAAAGCACCTACTGTCACAAAAGAAAGATTATATTTAGAGGCTGTAGAGTCAGTATTATCTAATAGCAGTAAGGTAATGATAGATGTGGAGGGAGGAAACAACATGATGTATCTCCCATTAGATCAACTAATAAATAGATCTAAAAACAGAATAAATGATGATGATGCTAGTATGTCTACCAGCGAGAGTAATACATCAATAATGGACAAAATAAACGACAATAAAAATAATTTTAATTTACGTAAGAGGGATCTTTATAATGAATAACAGAAATATAATTACTGCTCTTCTAGCTTTTGTACTTATTGCATTTTCAGCAACATTTATAGTTGATGAGAGAGAAGTTGTCATTAAGTTTAGGCTTGGTGAAATCGTATCATCATATGATGAGCCTGGTTTATATTTTATGATTCCATTTCTTAAAAATGTCAAAAAGTACGACTCAAGAATACTGACTATGGATTCAAAACCTGAACAGTTCCTAACAAGTGAGAAAAAAAATGTGATCGTAGATTCGTTTGTTAAATGGAAGATATCCGATCCTAGAAACTTTTACAGATCATCAAAAGGTGATGAGAGAATAGGTGTAAATAGACTATCTCAGATTGTCAATGATTTGACAAAAAGTGAGTTTAGTAAAAGAACAGTAAATGATGTCGTATCTGGAGATAGAACTGAAATAATGGCTAAAGTTACAGAGGGAGCGAATCAACTATCTCAAGCTCTTGGAATTACTGTAGTTGATGTTAGACTTAAAAAAGTTGATCTTCCAGATGAAGTCAGTAATTCAGTATATGCCCGAATGGTAAAAGAAAGAGCTACTGTTGCAAAATCTTTTAGATCAAAAGGTAAAGAGGAGGCAAAAGGTATAACATCGTTAGCAGAACGTGAATCTGAAACTATAATTGCTGAAGCCTATAAAAAATCACAAGAAATAAAGGGTGAAGGGGATGCACAATCTACACAGATATATGCGAATGCTTTTTCTGCGAGCCCTGAATTTTATTCTTTTTATAGAAGCTTAGAAGCTTATAAATCTACATTCAATGATAAAAGCAACATGATACTTTTACAGCCAGACTCTGACTTTTTTAAATACTTTAATGATACAGATGGTGTCAAAAAATAACTAGTTTACAAATACTATCATTAGTTATTGCATTCATATTAATCATTGAGGGTATTATTCCTTTAATTTATCCTAAAAAATTCAAAGAGACCTTGTACTACATCTCAGAAATGAAAGATAAGTCATTGAGAATACTCGGACTAGCATGTATCATCACGGGGTTGATAATATATTTTTTGGTTTTTAATTCATGACTTCTCAAAAATTCTTAATACCTGATGGAATAGAATACTACACTGGTAAAGAAGCAATACTGTTTGAGGATCTAAAATCTTCAGTTCTTAGTATCTTTAAGAAGTATAAATATAAATTTGTTGTTACACCAATTATTGATTCACTGAGTAATCTTACTAATTTGAATAGTGATAACCTTAAAAACTTTACAATACCTGTATCGCAGTCAAAAGATCTAGGCATTAGAGCTGATATTACTCCTCAAATTGCCAGATTAGACTATCAGTCATATAAAAAAGATTCGTCTAATAAATATGCTTATATGGGAGATATATATCGAGAAACAACATCATCATTTGATAGAAATAATCCATTTCAGATTGGTGCTGAATTCTTCGGAAATGTAAATGATTCTGTTGACGTTGATTTGATTAAAATGTGCTGCGAAATAGTATTTTTATCAAGGAAGAAAAGAGTAGTAATTAGTCTAAATGATTCATATTTTATAAATCATTTTTTAGAGTCTTTAAAACTATCAAAAATACATCAAGATAATTTGATTTCATTAATTAGTATGAAGTCGTTCCATGAAATAGAGGTATTATTAAAATCTCTTAAAATTTCTAAAAATAAAATTAATGAATTATCGGAATTATTATCCTTAGATGGACCTTTTACAGTTATTAATCAAATTAAAAAATTCTGTAAAAAATATTCATATAATGCCTCTTCGAATATTAAATCAATTTCAAATATTGCCTCTAAATTAATTAATCATAAAAAAGTAGAGATAAATATTGATCTAACATCTATAAAGTCAATGGATTACGAATCTAGTTTCAACTATACATTTTTTGTTGATAACCTAAGAAAACCAATTGCATTTGGAGGAAGATATGATTCATACAAATACAGTGACAGTATTACGAGAAAAGCCACGGGTTTTAGTATAGATCTTAAAGACATAATTACTATCTATGAAAAATAATATTTTCTTAATTGGTACGCACTGGGGTGACGAGGGTAAAGGTAAGGTTGTAGATGTCTTGTCTGAACACGCATCTGCTTGCGTTAGATTTCAAGGTGGACATAATGCAGGTCATACCTTAGTCATTAATGATAAAAAATTTATTCTACATCTGATTCCATCAGGGATACTTCGCGACAATGTCAAATCTGTGATTGGTAATGGCGTTGTTGTCTCAATAGATGCATTGATATCTGAAATCGATGATCTCAATAGCAATAATATTGTTCTAGACGGTAAATTATTTATAAGTCAAAATTGCCATTTGATTTTACCAACACACATTGCTCTTGATCAAGCTAGAGAGATAAGTCTTGGAAAAAAATCAATTGGGACGACTGGTAGAGGTATTGGTCCTTGCTACGAGGACAAGATATCTAGAAAAGGAATTAGATTTTTAGATTTACAAAACCAAGATATTTTTTCAAAAAAATTAACAAATCTCATGGAATATCATAATTTTCTTCTAAAAGAATATTTTCATACTGAAACTATAGACATTAATCGTACTATAGATGAGACTATTAACAAGTATGAGAGAGTAGCTCCATTTATTATTGATACAGATGAATATATCAATGACTTATGTAAAACTGGTGGTGTAGTTTTTGAAGGAGCCCAAGGTACTATGCTCGACATAGACCATGGGACTTTTCCATACGTAACTTCTTCAAATACAACCTTATCAGGTGTTGTTTCAGGAACAGGTATAAATATGTCTTTGATTAAATACGGACTAGGTATTACGAAAGCGTATTCTACTAGAGTTGGCCATGGCCCATTTCCTTCTGAGTTGAAAAATGATATCGGAGAAAGAATAGGAAATATTGGTGGCGAGATCGGCGCAACAACAGGTAGAACAAGAAGGTGCGGCTGGTTAGATTTAAAAGTTTTAAAAAAATCAATACGTTTAAACAACTTGTCAGGTATAGCTTTAACTAAGATAGATGTATTAGATCAGTTTGATGAAATTTCCATTTGTGTTGACTATGGAGATATTGACTATGAGACATTCGAAGTAAAAGATTTACAATTTATAACTCTTCCTGGCTGGCAATCATCGACTGTAGGCATTACAAGATATCAAGATCTACCCAAAAATGCTAAATCGTATGTTGAGACTATTGAAAAATTGTCTGGCACATCTGTTGATATAATTTCTACTGGACCAGCAAGAAACGAGATTATTCAGAAAATCAATTTATTAGATGACTAATCATAAAGCCAACCTTATATTCGGAATTCATACTATATCTAACATCCTAAGTTCAGACTATAAAAACATCAAAATAATATATTTTAAAAAAAATCATACAAGCAAAAACCTTGTAAATCTCTATAAAAAAGCTCTAGAGTTAGGCATACACACGGATGAAATTGAATTAGACCAACTTACACTATTATGTGAATCAAAAAGACATCAAGGAGTAGCATGTGAACTAAAAAATACAAATTTATCCTCATTCAGCCTTGAGAACTACTTTAATTTCACTGAAAAGCCATTCATTTTAGTTCTTGATCAAATTAAAGACCCTAATAATCTCGGAGCATGTATAAGAACAGCTAATGCTGTTGGATGCAACCTTATTATAAAAAGAAAATCAAATTCAGCACCTATCTCGCCTGCAGTTCATAAGGCATCATGTGGTGGAACTTCAGGATTAGATATATACGAAACTAATGATTTGAATGGCATTATGAAGAAGCTCAAAAAAAATAACATTTTGATCATTGGTACAGATCATAAAGTTAAGTTAGATTACAGGAATTACTCTAAAACTATGCATTCTGGTGTGTGTGTGATCATGGGCTCTGAGGATCTTGGTATCTCTAAGGGCCTAAAGGATATATGTGATGTAATATACTCAATACCTGTTTATGGAAGTGTTGATTGTTTAAATATATCCGTAGCATCAGGAATTATTCTCTATGAAGTAGCTAAATATAGATAAAATTGTTGCCATTATTTGAAAAAAACTAATTAGTACTGTAGTATTCTCCTAGGAAAAATTATGAAGAATTACGAAATAGTATTAATGTTTTCAGTCGGAGAAGACGCTCTCACTGACCAGACTGTAGATAAGTACAAAACTGTTATAACAGAGAATGGTGGTAGTATAGACCGTTATGAAGACTGGGGTTCATTAAAAATGGCATATGATATAAACAATGAAAACAAGGCAAGGTATATTTTGATTAATTTTAGTGCTGATAACAATATCATCAATCAACTTAATGAGTTAATAAAATTTAATGATCATATACTGAGACATTTGATTATGAACACAAAAGATGCACAAACAGAACCTTCATTTATGAACAAAGATCAACTTAAATCAGCATAATAATGAGTAATAAAGTTAATAATATAGATTACAAAAACTTAGGATATATCAAAAAATATATATCTGAGGCTGGTAAGCTCATACCAAGTAGAGTTTCAGGACTTAATGCAAGTGAACAGCGCAAAATGAATAAAGCAATTAAAATTGCTAGATTCTTAGCTTTAATTCCTTATTGTGACAACCATAAAAGACAATGAAGCTTGTATTATTAAAAGACGTTAAACATCTCGGAAAAGTAGGAGACGAAGTTAACGTGAAAGGTGGATTCGCTAGAAACTATCTACTCCCAACTAAATCTGCTTTGACACCAACTGCTGAGAATCTTGAAATCATCAGTCAGATGAAAGATGAACTCATGAAAAAAGAACAAGTTGCTAAGGATTCAGCGATGGAACTTAAAGAAAAACTTACTGGTTACAAGCAAACTTATAAACTTCAAGTAAAAGAGGATAGTAACGAACTGTTTGGCTCAGTAACCTTGCAAAATATTACAGATCAAATAAAAAATGATGGATTCAACATAGAAAAAAAACAAATTAATTTACCCACTGGAGCAATAAAGGAACTGGGTGTATTCCATGCTAATATTTCTCTCCATTCAGAGGTCTCCTGTGATATAGAAATAGTTACAGAAAAGTCTGAAGAAAATCAAGAATCTAATTAAGTCAATCTTCTATATCAACTAATTATCAGATACTATTACTCTAATGAGTAATATCCCTAAAACACCTATTTCGATAGAATCTGAGAAGGCATTACTAGGCTCATTAATTATTGATTCACAGTCTTGGGAGAAAATCTCGAATATTATAGCTCCTTCAGATTTTTATGACTCAAGCAATAGGGATATTTTCTCTGAAATTTATGACCTCCAAATTAATGATCAACCTTTAGATATTCTAATTTTAGAGGAAACACTCAAATCGAGAGATAAATTATCCAAAGTTGGTGGTATTGAGTATTTAAAAGACCTTGCCAAAACTGTCCCAACATCAGCACATATCGTGAAATATGCTGAAATTGTAAGAGAAAAGTCTGTAATGAGGAAACTAATAGAGGCTAGCACTAGAACTATCGAAAGTGTTCATGATGATAGTTCAGATGATATTAGATTGATTTTAGATAAAGCTGAGGCTGATATATTTTCTATAGCATCAGACACAAAGAAAAATGAGGGACTCATAAAAATTGGCCCTATAGTTAATGAAATGGTTGATGCCATATATAATAAAAAAAATAGTAATGTCTCAGATTTTTTGTTAACGGGCTATTCTAAACTTGATGAATTGATGGGTGGACTTCAAAATTCAGATCTTATTGTGATAGCTGCAAGACCATCAATGGGAAAAACAGCTCTAGCAATGAATATAGCACAAGACATTGTTTTCAAACAAAAAAAGAAAGTTGGTTTTTTTAGTTTAGAAATGTCATCTCAATCTATAGCACTTAGAATGTTATCATCGCTAAGTACAGTTGAATTCTCGAAAATAAGGACAGGAGATTATGAATCATCAAATGATGATACTAGAGCTGTTACACAAGCCATTGATATGATGCAGGATTGTTCCTTATACATTGACGATACTGGAAGCATTACTCCGATGACACTCCGCTCTAGGGCTAGAAGAATGAAGAGAGAAACCGGGATTGATATGATTATTCTTGATTACTTACAATTGATGACTTTACCAGAAAAGAGTGAAAATCGTGTAAACGAGATTGCATCAATTACTAGACAACTTAAAAGTTTAGCTAAAGAACTAGATATCCCAATTATAGCTTTATCACAATTAAATCGTAGTCTAGAGCAACGTAATGACAAAAGACCATTTCTCTCTGATTTGAGAGAGTCAGGATCAATTGAGCAAGATGCTGATGTTGTTATGTTTATTTACAGAGATGATGTTTACAATCCAAATTCAGACGAAAAAAATGTAGCAGAAATTAATATTGCTAAACATAGGAATGGACCTACTGGAACGGCTAAGCTGACTTTTCTCTCACACTGTACGAGATTTGAGGACTATCACCCACAAATTTTTGAAAATACAGATAATTTATAATTCATTCCTCTAATAGATCTATTTTATTAGGCTTATTTTCCCACTCTTTTGCATCGCTGGGTGCTTCTTTTGCTTCAGTTATAAGAGGCCATTTTTTTGATAGTCTATCATTTATCTCTAGGTATTTCTTATCCTCATCTTGCAGATCATCCTCAGATAGAATGGCATTTATAGGACATTCTGGTTCACATAAGCTGCAATCTATACATTCTTCAGGATTTATAACTAAAAAATTGGGCCCTTCATGGAAACAGTCTACTGGACAAACTTCAACGCAGTCAGTGTATTTACATTTTATACAGTTCTCAGTAATTACGTATGTCATTTCGAGATTTTAACATAAGACCTATTCAAAAAACATTTGTTTAAAACATCTGAAAGGTTATGCAATTTATACTCAAAATATTTATTAGTGATATGATATGAATGAAATGAAATCATGAATTTCAACTTTACACGAATATCTTTCAATTAAAGATTGAAGATTAGAAGCATTTTTATTAATATCTTGTCAGTATTCCTCGGTAGCTCAGTTGGTAGAGCGAGTGACTGTTAATCACCAGGTCGGCGGTTCGAGTCCGTCCCGAGGAGTATG
>MDTA01049282.1_pt1 | contig 28212 bp, 21 predicted proteins | sample 811151 | NCBI WGS metagenome assembly MDTA01 (sample SAMN05326648, study PRJNA326480) | marine metagenome | isolation source: seawater | place: Indian Ocean: South | collected 2010 | reverse complement strand
TATCACGAGCAACTGTGACATCAGGTGAATTAGCCCATTGAGGATATTTTTCTAAGCTATCAGAGCTGACAAATGAACCATGATTTTGCTTGAGAGTTCCGCTTAGTACTAAAATTAAATCATGGGAACCTGTAAGGTTATTCAACGCCTCAAATTGGCTCCATAGGCGACCGTTATTTTCACTATTAACCATCTGCATTTTATTTGTAACCCAATTATTAAGCGACCAGTTTTGATCGGCAAATATTTGAAAATCATTTTTTATTTCATCTGCTCTCTTGTTTAGAGCATAGTACGAAAAAAGGCTCAATAGTTCTACTCCAGAGAATGTAGCCACTTTCCAAAAACTATCTTTATTATAGTACTGTCCCGCCCCAGGAATTATAAGGGAGAGTAATAATGGTTTTCCTGGATATTCAGCGCCCAATTTATTTTTAAATACCACAGACGTAGAGGTATCCGCAGTGCTATTTACAGTTTGTGCGAAAATATTACTTGAGAAAATTAAAATTATACTAAAATTCAAATAATATTTTAAAATAAAACCTTGGTTCTTTATCATATGTTGTAACTTGCTCTGGCTCATAATTACTCCTGACTTTAACAATATTTAACGGCTGATATGCTTCAGCTTCAATTGCTATAGGAAAGTTATAAAAAGAATATCCATTTAATCTCCATTGGATTCCAACTGATTTTTTCCATGAAAATTTGTTTTCATTTCCCCAGGAATCTCCAAATTGAAAAATTGTAGCTATTGTACAATTTTGAATAATTGTCGATAATAAATCTATTTGTTTTTGTGAAAAAACTGGAGCCCTAAAAGTAAGTTCAGCGAGAAATTTTTTTGTTCCTTGAATGCTATAGAATGGATATCCTTTTAAACCAGGCAAACCCCCTAAATAAAAATAGAAAAATGAATCTACGGAATCATTCGACATCCATCCAGTTTCAGCTTTCATGGACATAACCCACCTTTTTTTCCAAGGAAGTTCGTAATAAAAAACGCCTCCGCTCTCAACTCTTAACAGATTATTGTTATTAAATTCTTCTAAAAGAGTGCCGGCTTCTGATAGGTTTACATCTTCTATGAATTTATTATTTTCGAATTGCATCTTACTCCATATTGACCATCCCTTGGATGGATTTATATTTCTATCAATTCGCCTTTTTATCATATTTAATTTCCAATTGGCACCGAAGTGCCAGCCTCTGTAATAATCATACGCAGACCCGCCTTTTATTCTTTCAGTTGGTATACCCTGATTAATTATTGCACGGTATATTTGCCTTGAACCAGCAACCTCAACTAAAGTGCCCATGAATGGTATTTTTAAACCACTCCGGAATTCAGTCATTCGAAATGTAATGTCGTCAAAAACACTATATGCGTCTCTATATCTTGATGAATCTGAGGTGTTTCTTGTTACATAATAGGTTTCAAAAAATAGAGTTGGATAAAACCTCTTGTATTCGAAGATAAAATTAAAATCAAAATCTTTCAAAGAGTTTGTTGAAGCTCCGCCAAATAGTGACAACCTATCTATTATCTCACCAGACTGAAAATAAAACCCAGGTTTTATAGTACCATAGTCAAACATTACTTTAGGCATTAAAAACATTTCAGGAAACTGGTCTTCGTAGACCGAAGATACATTCTCAATTTTTTCGGTTATAGCCGAATTCATACCTGAGTTCGCTTTATAATAATCTTCCGAATATCCAATTAATTCATTTTCAATGACTTTTACTGAATCAAGGATAGAAATCGTATAGGCCCCATCTTGATATAGTGAAAATAGGACCTGATTTTTCTTATTCACATCTGGCATAAATGCACCCCCGGTAACATTTGTAATATAACCGTAGGAACTATCGGAGTGGTTCTCCATGAATAAATTATAAATTCCGGTTCTATCGTCTGAATGAAATCTTACTTTTCCATCCTTGGCGACCATATTTCTCTCATCATAGAGTGGATCATTGCGAACCATAGAAATCCTTTTAGTAACTAGATCTATTTCTCCGATATCTCTGTAATGATGAGTTGTCCTATCGAAAATAATTTTATCATTAGTTTTGTCATAGGATATGTAACTAATTATAGATCTATCATTGAAATTTGTAAGTTTTTCAATGCTATTTTTGGATAAATTAAATTTAAATATATTTTGAGTTCCATCAAATGTAGATATAAACCCTAATGAGCTATCACTGTCTATGAAAACCGGATTATATGCCCTTTGATTATGGGTAATTCTAGTTTCATTTTCATTATCAAAATTATAAGCATAGATATCGTAAAATTTGGACCCATTTTTATTGGGAATAGTTTGCTTTTTTGAGTAGTACACAATAGTGCCATTAGAGCCCCATGTAGGCGCATAACTAACTGAACTTATTAACTTTATGTCCTTTTTATTATCGATATCATAAAAATATAGATCTGTTTGACTGAAATAGTCATTTTTTTTGTTACTTAAATATACAAAGGAATTTTGACCAGGCCTCCATTTAGGATACAGGTTTGCAATCCCATCGTCAGTAAGTTGCACCCCATCAATTTTATTAATCACTATTGGATGAGAGAGCAATTTGTATCGTTGATTTATATTTTCAACAAATTCATCATATAAAAAACTACCTTCGACTCCTGTAACAATACCTATGCTTTTGCTTATCGAAAATTGAAATGGATTAGATAATTCTTTCAAAATTTTTTTAAATGAGTGCTCTCCATATTTCTCAGCAATATACTTTGAAAATGCAAAACCAATGTTGTATATCGATTCATTACCTATACCTTTTTTGCCAAAAGTATTAATTTCTTTGAATGAAAATATTTTATTATTTAGAACCCTATCCCTAAGAATCATATCTCTGTGAGTATCCCAATGGTCATAGTTGGCCTTATCGTACATATATTGAGCTATTCCTTCAGCAAACCAAGGAGGAACTACGGTTCCAGGAATTGGATAACTAATTAATGTATTTGGATAACCATATAAAACATCGGGCCTTTTTTCATTCTCGTAATTTATCCATTGAAGATATCCTCCAGGAATCCGAGTTCCGGATTTCATTGATTTTTGAAGTGAAATAATGTGCGCAAATTCATGGGTTATTACATTCTGAAGCCATCTATGACTGCCCCTGAGTTCAAATTCAAGAGGGGTAGACCAAATAACTATTTTATTATCATAGTAATACGCCGCTCCATTTGAGTAATCTTCCGCATCTCTTAATACTAAATGAGTTTTAGTTTTTGGTTCAAATTCATATAATTCAGTGATGGGATAGTATACTTTTTCAGCTACAAAAGCAGCCTCTCTTGCACTATTTTCAGTTTCTTCATGATAGTGGACTAAAAAGTGATCTGTTTCAAAAGTAAACCAGTTTAACTAATTATGGTTATAAATATTTTGGGAAATTAAAATTGAAACGTTAAAAAGAGATAAAAGTTTAATGTAATTCATTATTTCATTACTGCAACTTTAATTATTTTCGAGGATTTAGAATTTTTACCTTTTATTGATAAATAAGCTAAGTAAATGCCCGGTTCAATTTTATTTATCTCCCAGTCCCACTCAACAATTTGAAATCCAGGGTTTAAATTATCTGTTGAAAATTCCTCGACAAAGTATCCCGCCAAATCAAATAATTTAATATTAATGGATAAAGCATTAAATGATTCAACTCGAAAAGTACCTACCCCATTTCTAATTGGATTTGGATAACAGTACGAGTTTTTCAAAATTTGGTTTTCTAAAAATTGTTTAGTGTATTCCAAGTCTATATGTCTGGTGTTTCCTGAATTTCCATTTTTATAGGACCACTCATTTCCACTAGATTCACTGATAGAGTCAAACTGATATATAGATGATTTTGTAATAATTGAGTTTTTTCCATTTAATGGTAATAGGCTAATTAAAGTCTCATCCTGACTTGCTGCTATTCTGTACTGCACTTGCCCTAAATTATCAAATACATATATGGATTTTGAGTCCAAACTTTTTGCAATAATTTCAGGTTGCTGATCTCCAAAAAGGTCTCTAGACAAAATTGGCGCTTGAACTTTTTCTTTTAAAGGAAATCCAGGCATTAATTTCAGTTCTTCATTAAATGCATACAAACTATTATAGTCATCCAGCGCTAGTAAATTAACTCCTCCATCTAAATTAAGATCGATGCCAGAAATATATTTGAAATTTTTATCATTCCATCCCTGTTTTGTATTATCTGAATTTGAAACAAAGATCCCCTGCCCCTGGGAATTGATCCCGTAGCTATTTATTTTTGAAAAATAAACCTTCTTTATATGATCATCCCATTCATCAAATAACATTATACTTGGAGATTGATCTGGTTCTGTAAATACATGATATATAATTGAATCTAAACTGTCAACTGAATTAACAATTACGGTATCCTTATCCTTCAAATATTGGCAATGCCAAACTTTAGTGAAAATCTCACCATGCTCGAGCACCTTAATAAAAGCTTGACCATTTTCATCAAAAAATCCGATATCAATTAATTTATTTTTTATATTAAGGAAATATTTTCGCTGTTTAAGGCTAGGGTCATTAGAATACCATAAAGAATCTTTCCCTCCAAAGATTTCTAAAACTTTATCCCCATCTATGTCATGAGCGGATTGGATATGTAAGCTTGTATCTGGAAAACCATCCATGATTAGGGTATTTTTTATGTAGAAACTCATGGTGTCACCTGGTTTGCTTATATTTTGAATATTTAAAAAAGAGCTTGAACCGTCGTTACTGTTTGTGTTTGGGAATGTCATTGTCCCAAACTCTACATTTCCAATAGATAAGTGTTTATTTGCTCTTTCATATTCCTTATTCCCATCAAACCACATGTCCCCAAAATAACCCGTCGATGGATCTGAAAATAAAAATATTGACGTATAACCAATATCTTGAGCTCCATCAGACTCTTCTAAATCAACGCCTTTCCTAGATATATTGCCGTTTATCGTGAAATCATCCAGACCTGCTGATATAATAGAATTATCTGTATGCCATATTAATAATCCTGACGCTGGTAGTCCTAAGTCATAATTTGGAACCGACGTAACCACTCCATTTGTATCCATTTCAATTTTTATACTATCAAATAACACTTCAACGAAAGGTGGATATCTTTTTGGGATTGTATTCTCCCATATACCATATCTTAAAGAATCTATAGTAATAGAGTCGCTATCATAATTTACCCTGTTCTCAATTAAAAAAGACTCATTGTCATTAATTACTAATTCAAAAATCGATCTAGATTTCCTCGCTGGTAAATTTATTTTTGTATCATATTTTGTTGTAAACGATTCCTCCCACCCAGCGTATATTCTTGTCCAAGCTGTTGGCGGAGAGGGGATTAAACCTCTTCCATTATTTGATCCTTGATCCATAAGACCAAAAATCCCAACTCCGCTCTTTCCTCCATCAAGATCCCATAAAGGAGGCAGACCTAATCCAAAACCAACCATCAATGCAAATGTACCAGTTAATCCATATTGATAATCACATGGCACACTTGATTCTGAAAACATATCATTTGAAACTTCAAATAGTAAATGATTTTGAGTTTCGGGGATAATTATTCCTTTTGATAAAGACTGTTTACCAACTACGATACTTTCTTTATTTAAGTTTTCAATAATCATTTTTTGATCAATAAAAGTTGATGGAATATCTTCTGGCGTTAAATCAAGAAATGGCAATGAAAAATCTTGACCTATTCCAGCGTGGGCAACCACAACTAAATCATACTGATTATAATTAATACTGTCACTTTCAAAGGCAAGTAACACCGACTCTTCAAATAATAAGGAAAGTCTTAATTCTTGCAAACTCTCATTAGCATATGGGTAATAATAATTCATTTTATTCTCCAGCTCGTAGCTAGGACGATTATCAATTGGAAAAATGGTTGAGGCATTAAGATCTAACCCCATTTTATTATAAGATACCGCACGAAAGTACGAATCAACGGCTTTTAATTGAGAAAAAAAGTACTGTTGATCATGCGGTGGAGGGTCTATTGTATATTTACCACAATCAATACCGTATGACTGTGATAAGAATTTCCCATTACCTGTAGTGCTTTCTAAATTATCCTCAACGAATGAGACCATTAATAAACAAATTTTATAATCTCCCACAACATCGCAGTAAAGCGTTGAGAGAGTATAAAATATGAGAAGATATCTGCGAAAAAATGTCATCTAAGACAATAGATGAATGGCTAGAATTCCATATTCAGAGAAAAACGCATTGTGTTAGTTAGTGGGTGACCTGTCTCTCCATATGTGTACCCAAAATCAAAACCATAGCCTGCAAACCTAAGACCAATACCGAATGTTGGATTGTTAATTTTCCCAGTTTTATCATAGTAAAATCCAGTCCTAATAGCAAAATATTTTCCATACCAATATTCGAGTCCTATATTATGAACAAGTTTATCTATTTCATCACTCAAGCTTCTATCTTTAGAATTACCAACTTCTTTTTGACCAAATTCATTGTAAGTACCCCAACCTGGATCACCGGGCTCTCCAGATGTCTTAACCATTTCACCATCTTCAATATCAATGATATCATCATTATCAGAGTCAACCCACTCGTAACCACCAATTATTTTATCACCTTCACCATCAGAGGCAGACTTGTCAATATCTCCACCTAGCATCCAATCATCTACCCAAGAGGTAAAAAGAGCTAAGTAAATTGGATCTGTATGAGCAATTTCTAAATTTCCATCTTTATTGTAGTCATTTCCGGGGCTAAGATTTCCATCTTCGTCATATCCCCCAATATACCCATCGCCATCCCAGTCCATATCGGGATAGGATGAGACCAAAAGTTTGTCAACATCATAGACTAAATTCAACTTATTAAATTCAGAATTGACTACGGCGTAATTGAAACCAAATGTTAGATTTGTAGGTTGCGGATCTGCTTGATCTGGATCAATAAAAGATACTTTAGGTCCAACATTTGACAAGTTAATTCCAATTGTGAGATTTGGAAGAAGCCATTGCTTATGCATATATCCAATATCGAAGCCAAAATCTGTAGAAGTACCTTTTCCTTTTTCACTTCCAGCGCCTATCTCAACTAAATGTTGATATGAAATTTTAACATTTATCCCAAATGACTGCTGGGCGCTAATTAAAGCACTATATGACATCGCAAAGCTTGACATGTAGCTTGTAAATGTTCCCAATTCTTCGCCGGTCTCACTCGTTCTTGTTTGCTCACCAAGATTAAGGAAGATAACATGCCCTCCAACCGTGCCCAAGGTTTGAAACTTTTTTCTAAAGGCTGCAAATTCATAATACATATCATTAGCAAGACCTGGTAACCAGTTTACATGCATAAGAGCAAGTTCTGTTCCATCAAGAAACCCTAAACCCGCAGGGTTCCAGTAACTTGCATAAGCGTCATTTGCAACTGCTACTTGGGCTTCACCCATTCCGCCAGCACGAGCCCCGGGCGCTATTAACAAAAAGATTGCTCCAGCCTCACTTTGAGCTGACATAGGCGAAAATGAAAGAATCACAAGCAGAAGAACTGCATTAAAACGCTTCATATAAAAAGTCTCCTAAATAATTTTTAAAACTTATTAGAGTATAAAGGCAAAAATAGCGTTTATTGTATAAGAAAGCCCCGGAATTTTGTTACCAGAACTTATTTGTTAGGAGTATATTTATACAAGTGTTGAATTTTTAATTCAACAGCCCAAGTGTAATGATCGGAAAATATGTAATTAGCGCTACAGCTAACAACTTCACAATAAAAAAAGGTAGTGTAGCTCTATAAATTGTTGGCATGTCCACATCAAAACGATACGCTGCAAGGAATAGATTCATCCCAACAGGCGGGGTTAGAAAACCAAGCTCCAGATTTGCAATAAAAATTATGGCCATATGAAAGGGTTCAATTCCAAAATGATTTCCTAATGGTTTAATTAAAGGTACTATCACAATAATTGCAGAAAAGACATCCATCAGGCATCCAGCTGCGAGGAGAAATAAATTTAATAAAAAAAGGAAAAGATATTTTGATGATATTGTATCTTTTGCCCATTCTAGAAGGTGCATTGGTACTTGGGCGTCAACTAAATAACTTGTCAAGCCCATAGCTACGCCTAAGATGATTATAACTCCACCAATTAGCGTTGAGCAGTCTACTATAATCCTCGGGAGTTTGGCTATATCTAAATCTTTATAGACGAAGTACTCAATGGTAAAAACATATAATACTACCATTGCTGCTGTCTCAACAATGGTAGTATATCCTGAAAAAACTCCAAAGAGCACTAATGCCGGAATCAATAATTCCCAAATAGTTTCTTTGCAAGACAGTATAGCCTTTTGACGGTTAAAGTTTTGGATATTAATTTTTTGGCTCCTTCCCTGATAAAATGCATAGAAGGAAATAAGGAGTACCAATAGCATACCTGGCATTAGACCTGCTACAAATACATTTTTAACAGAAATACCAGCTGTAACACCATAAATAATTGCCGGCAAACTCGGAGGAAAAAGGAGACCTATAGAACCCGAAACAGTGATCAATCCGAGAGAAAATTTTCTACTATATCCTTCTTTAATTAAGAGAGGAAGTAATAATCCGCCTAATGCAAGGATTGTGACTCCATAACCACCTGTTAGGGCAGTAAAGAAACCACATAAAATAACAACTACGGCAGGGGTTCCGCCCGGTATCCAGCCAAAAAGGGAGCGAAAAACATTTACCAACCTTGTAGACGTCCCGCTTTCAGCAAGTAAATAACCTGCAAGGGTAAATAGAGGAATAACTGGTAGGGAAGGATTTACAACAATGCGGTATGCCTCAGCAGGTATTGCGGATAATGATGTGTAATCACTCCAAAACAGTAATATTGCAGCGCCACCAAGGCCCACAAAAATAGGGGCGCCATAAATTAAAGAAATAAAAAGAACTAATAAACCTAAAGATAATATGTAAGTATTTTCTTGTAGTGCCCATGAACTCGAAACTAAATATATAATCGTTCCAGTAGTAATAAATAATAGACTGAAGAAATAATTTTTGTAACTATTCATAAACATATGAATTGCCATAATAATAAATCCAAATGGCATTATTATCATTGCTGACCATCTTGGGATTTTAGGTGCAATATTAAACGGGTAATCATATTCGATTGATACTAAATTGTAACTTCCATAAGCCAAACAAATCACCACTAAAAATGATATGTTTTTAGCCAACCAACGGCCGGGATGAAATAATTCATCCTTTTTATAAATTGGGCTAGTAGTTAACGATAATAGCTTGTTTTTTCTGGAGGCAATTATAGCGCCAATAAAGCCAATCCATAGGGTCATATGCTGCACTATTACCATAGAGGAGGGTATGAAGTTTGTTGAAAATAATCTTGCAATAATTTCAATGAACGGCAGTACTGCCATCGCAATAAAAATTATTACAGCTAGTATATTTTCAGTTTTCTTAAAAAACATACCTAAATATGTCATAGTGGAAATTATTTTGATTGATGAGGAATGTTTTTGTATAAAATATCCATCACCTTATCATATGTATTCCTATTCATAGTATTTCCCCGAATGAGGGGACCAATTCTTGTTGCCTCATTCATCCACTTTTCCACCTGATCTGGATCGGGCTCTATCACTTTCAGACCATAACCTTTCATCGCCTCAATTGCCTTGTTTTCTGAGTCTCTGTTTATAGATTTAGATTTTTTCTTTACCTCATTGAGAATTTCAATAAATTCCTTGTGGTACTTTTTAGGAATACGGTTCCATGTCCTATCATCAATAACAAAACCGGCTAACAATACACCCCATTTCATATTTAACATATAATCAGCAATACCAAAGGTCTGACGAGCAAGAGCGTATAAAGGAACTGTTGGTATAGTATTTATAAGACCTGTTTGCAAACCAGATAGTAACTCCGTTCCAGCTAGCGGAACCACGGAATAACCAGCTTTTTTGTAAACATTTTCATAAGCATGATTCCCAGCCCAAGTAAAGATTTTTCTGTCCTTTAAATCTTCAGGTACTACTATAGGTTCAGTGCTAAACCAATAAGCCCAACTTAATTCGGTTACATATAGCAATTTTGCCCTGGATTCCTGCATCTGCCTTTGGAGGTCTGGAAGCATTGCTTCTAAAACTTTATCGATATCTTCAAAACTTTGGTAAGCAAGCGGGAGAAAAAACGCGTTGAATTCTGGCGCAAGCTCTGATAATCCTTCTGTAGACAAGGCCACAGCCTGAATCTGTCCTATTCGCATTTTCCTGACCATATCTCTTTCATCGCCAAGTATTCCTCCAGGATAAATTCTGAGCTGAACATCTCCATTAGATGCTATTTTCCATTTTTGGCCAAGCTCTAATAAAATATCATGCCAGGCAGTACCCTCAGGAGCCAAGGTGCCAATTTTGACTATAGTTTTTCTGGGGAAAATTAGATTGACAAATAAAAGTAAAATAAATAGTCTATTCATTCAAAAAAATACTCATCTGTTTTAGTTAATAACCATTTGGCTCTGTCTTGAGATATAATATTCCCTAATCTCATTTCTCTCTTTATATTTACATCAATGGATAATGCATGAGCCAATTTCTTTATGTACATATTTCTATTTTGAAACTTTTTATCGATGCTTTCTGCATACGTTACAAAGGGAGAAGCATCTAAGCTATCAGATAGAGAAATGGCAAGTTCAAAATGCTTGTCTGCAATTTCTATTAACTTTTCATCACTTAGATCAACTCTGGTAGATGTGTATGCTAAAAGCGCAGAATGTAACGCCCCATTATTCCATTCATGATTAATAGATGACGCAGCATTTAATATTTTACCGATCTTAGGTAACTTAACAATCTCAAAAGGATCTCCTCTACTAGATTTAATCAACCCACCATATGCAGCACCCAACCAGTAGAGATCATATAAATCATCCTCCGTGAATATTATTGTATCAATTGCGTTATTTACCCAATTATCAAAAGATTTGTATTTATTTATTAAATTTTCAGTGCCAAGATCTACTGCATCATTTAGTGCGGAGAACGCTACTTTGTAGCAGTTTATTCCTTGATGAAAATCTTCATCAAATAATCTATCACCCTGCTCTAACTTGTAGAAAGCATACTGTACTTTCAATTTCAAAAGTTTCCTCTTGGAATTCAGATCCATCTTACTTGTGTTTTTTCCTTTTTTCAGTTTTGGCTCAAAGTAAAATCTATTTACTACATTCGGATGATCAATTATTAATTTTCTTGGAACACATCCAGTTTTAAAAAGCACAGAACAAATTAATGTAATTTCAATAAATATTTTTAATTTATAATTCATATACTAATGATCATAAATGGGAAAAGATTTGCATAAATCAGAAACTTCCTCCTTTATTTTTTCTAAAAAACTAATGTCATCTATGTTCTTTAATGACTTGTCAATTAAACTTGCAATTATCTTAATTTGATCAATTCCCATTCCTCTTGTAGTAATAGCTGGTGTCCCAATTCGTATTCCACTTGTGACAAAAGGACTGTTTTGATCAAAAGGAACCATGTTTTTATTTACGGTGATGCCTGCAATTTCGAGTCTCTTTTCTGCCTTTTTACCAGTAATATTTTTATTGGTTAAATCTATAAGAACAATATGTGTATCTGTACCACCGGAAACCAGATCATATTGTAATCTCGAAAATTCTGTGGCCATAGTTTTAGCATTATCTATTACTTTTTGAGCATACATTTGAAATTCAGGTTTTAACGCTTCTCCAAAGGCTACAGCTTTTGCCCCAATTATGTTCATTAATGGTCCGCCTTGAACACCTGGCATTATCATAGAATCAATTAACTCTGATACGTTCTTTATCCTCCCAGATTTTGGAGCTTTAATATTCCATGGGTTTTTAAAGTCTTCACCCATCATTATTACACCACCTCTTGGACCCCTAAGTGTTTTATGCGTGGTGCTAGTTATAATATGGCAATGCTTAACAGGTGAAGGGTGCACCTTACCAGCAATAAGGCCACTAGGATGGGCAATATCTGCCATTAAAAAGGCATCAATCTCGTCAGCTATTTGCCTAAATAATTTAAATTCTATGAATCTTGGATATGCGCTACCTCCACATATGATTAGCTTAGGCTTATGCTTGACTGCCAGATCCCGAACCTCATTAAAATCAACTGTTCCTGTATTTTTACTTACGTGATAATTGATGAAATTATATAATTTCCCTGAAAAATTTACAGGACTACCATGAGTGAGATGGCCACCATGAGATAAATCAAGACCTAGGACGGTATCACCTGGCTTTAAAAAGGTCATAAAAACGCCCATATTTGCCTGAGAACCTGAATGTGGTTGCACATTTGCGTACTCAACGCCAAATAATTTCTTCAATCTATTTTGAGCTAAAATTTCTATTTCATCAACAAATTCGCATCCACCGTAGTATCTTTTTCCAGGATATCCCTCCGCGTATTTATTTGTCATGACGCTACCGCACATTTCCATAACTGGATTACTAGCAAAATTTTCAGATGCTATCAGTTCTAATGTAAACTCCTCTCTTTGAAGCTCCTTATCAAGAATCTCGTACACCTCAATGTCAGTTGTTAAAAGTTTATTCAAAATTTTATTTCCAATTCTCTTCAGGACTTAAGCTTTCAATTACCCATTGATAATCTGTGGAAATCGTTTTTATGCTACGACTCCTTTTAACCTTATCCTCTGCCATAAACCACTGTGCTTTTCCATAAAGAACATCCTTAGCATTTTCTTCAAGCCAACTTTTCTTATTAAATAACCCTTGGTACCCTTTTTCTTCAGCTATTAGAAAATAGTTATAACTTAACTTAGCAACTATTCTATCATCTATAGTGAAGGGGTTGTTTCTGTATTCATCCCACCCATAATAATAAACTTTAGCAATTTGAGCATACGCCGATCCATTTTTACTATCAATGTCAACAGATTTTTCGGCCCATTTAATTGCATTACCATAATCAGAAATAGATACATATGCATCTGAAAGTTCCAAAGCAATTCTGACATCTCGAGGGTCAATTTTAAATAATGATAAATATGCTTCGATTGCGTTATCAACTTCATCTACTGTTTTACTTGCTTCAGCAAGTTTTCTGAAAGCAATTTTACTTGTAGGGTCTTTCTTTATAACGGAATTTAAAACAGAAATTGCATCCTCTGGTCTGTTTGCTTTCATCAATCTATCAGCATAGTCTAAACCGTAGCTTATATTTTCTGTATTATCATCATAACGTTTTCGGTATATATCCAAAGGATCTCTCCCGCTACTTTCAAATGCTATAGCAAGTTCACTCTGGGCGATTTCGTTTGTTTGATCGATTTTAAGGATCCTATCCAAAATTGCAATCTGGTCTTCGTATCTGTTTTCTTTCTTATATAATTTTGACATATCATTCAATACTTGAATATCCTCAGGAGACATATCAGCCAACCTTTCGTATTCGATGATTTCTTTTTCCACTTTCCCTTGTCTTTTATATGCATACGCCAGTCTTTTTCTTAACTCAATATTATCGGGTATTTTTTGAAGACCATCAAGTAATACAAATTCAGCACTATCAAACTTCCCCATTTGCTCAAATGCAATCGAATAATACTGATATATTTCTTGAGGCGGTGCATAAATTGGATTCCATTCATCGCAATCGAGTGATGTGATTTCTTTATACACAACAACAGTTTGTCTCCAGTCGCGATTGCGATAATATTCGGCGGCGCTACTCATTAATCTTGGGCATCTTTTATTTCTTAACGAATCCAGCTTAGCTTTGTCCTCAGCAATGCTGCTTGTATTTTTTTTTGGTTCTGGTGGTACACACATGCTGATAACGAGCATGGTAGCAAACATTAAAATAGAATTATACTTTTTCATTATTTCTTTTGCCTCCTTTTCACAAACCAGATATCAGATAAACTAACTCCGGCTTGTATTTGATGTATTTTTTCACCATCAAATTTTTCTTTAAACGATCTTGATCCCACATAATAATTAATATCTAATTGGTTACTTGTGGCGCCAAATTTAAAACCAAATCCCATAGAGTATCCTATCTCTGATATAATATTTTTGGTAGGTTCAATGTTTTGATGGGAATATTTAAAACCTGACCTAAGTATAAAATTGCCAGTCCAGTTTTTTCCCGTTTGATTTGGGAACCTCACCATTCCTACTGTTAGTATGTTTCCTGATGATATCTTATTGGTGGTTCCAATATTTGTAAGCGTAGAAAGCTTTCCATTATCATTAAATCTAACAAGTTCAATTATCAAATTAGAATTACTTAAAACATTTCGGTCAATTGAAAAGGAAAATTCAGATGGTTTGTAAATATCAGCCAAGCGAGTTTCATTGTGTTTATTGATTTGATTAGGATTTGGAAAATCAGATCCGTATGAATCATGAAAACCGTTACCGTTCCTATCATCAAATAAATCGTTCTCAGCAAAAACTCCATCCAGCGGATCAATCGGATAAGAATAACTCAACATTAGTCTTGTACTTGAGTTTAAAAAAGAAGATATATATGTATGAAGTAGTACGCCAGAGTATTTTAATCTTGATGCTTTTATAATTGACCCTTTTATCCAAGCGGCATTTCCACTCATAGAAAGCACCTCATTTTGTCTACTTGAACCAAATAATAGCTTTAATCCTACGCCCAGGTCGATTTTATCGCTAAGAGATTTTCCATAACCAATATTAAAAGATGCTATTCCGCCTGATTTTTTAAATGAATTTTGATAGCGTATAGTATCACTAAATACAACTATTTCAGCTATAGAACTATCAAGAATGTTAACATCTTGGTATGAATAAGGCTCCAAACTAAACCCTAATGCACTATTTTCTTTTAGAGGTATGATCCAATTAATGGATGATAATCCAGAAAACTCATTGAACGAATTTGTAATTTCATTTCTAATGGCTCCGTATGAAAAAGAAAAATTAGTGAACTTGAGCTTTGGCCATGTAGTAGGATTGGACAGAGAAACATCTTTTTTGTAGCTTGGCGCAAGGAGTTGAATGCCTTGACCAGCCCTGTTCGGTCCAGAATATCTATGTAACTGCCCCAGTCCAAATCCATTAATTATTCCTTGGCCAAAGAGGCTTGTCATCATTAAAGATAAGAAAAAATACTTATGGGACAACATATACTAACTCTAGCCTAGGTTTAGTGTTATCATCATTGAATGAAAATCTGGTTATGTCAAATGGGCTATTTGAAGTTGTAGGCACCATTTTTAAACCATAATTTTCTACATCGTTAAGTATCAAATATTGAAAATAATTTTTCATATCAAACCTTATTTCAAAATTTTCAACTGAACTAATTGCACTTAAAGGAAAACCAATTGTAGAATAAGGATCATCAACAAAATCCACAGAGTTTGAATCAATATAATTAACAATGGGGTCCATTAAAATTGAAAATCCCTCAGAAACAGTATCTTTATCGGTTATTAAAACGAGATCTGCCTTTTTCAACAGAGATCCAGTTGGGAAAGAATAATCAAATGATATTTTTAATCGTTCACCAAAGCCAAGACTGATATTACAATTGAGTGAATCTTTTATATTATTATCATTTTTAATAATTGTAATATCTTCTGAAACGTATATGTTGGTATTCGCCGTATCATAGCTTATTATATTATTCAAGTTCAATAATTCTTTGTAAAATAATGTTATTTTAGGATCCTGCGTTCCTCCTGCACTTGATTCTCGACTATAGAATTTAAAAAATCCACTTGCATTATGATTGTATTTTACTGCAAATGAACGAACCAAGGTCGAATCACCGGGTTTATCAAAAATATAGTTTATAAACTCCGATAAATTCCAGGATATCATAGTTTTATCAGAATTGTTATTTTTTTCGATTTTACCTGGTCCAATTTCTTGCCAATTGTCAATATTAAAATTATCAAAATCATCACTATAACTTTTGGATTCACTAAAATATGAATCGGGAGAAAAATATAAATTAAAATTCATCCCTTCGTAAATATTAGTATCTGGTGACTGAATATCAAAAAAGATACTATCGATAATAAATGTAGAATCATGATACATTTTCCAAACATTACTGCTTGACATTCTAAAAAGACTTATTTCTGCGGATAAATTATTTTTTCTTCCAAAATATAAACCGTCTATATCTCCAAACTTTGGACTTACATAGTACGACTGACCGGCGATATTGTAAGATACAGTGTCAACAATATTGCTACTTAAGTGGTCTAAGTCCCCTGTTACAATGTTTTCAGTACAACCAAAAACAGTCATAAAAAAAAGAATAAGCCCGAAAATCTTTAAAACAATAAGATTTTTTATCATGAACCCGGTTTTAAAAGCTAGTTACTTAGGCAGTTTTGATAAAATTTTATCCATTTGATCAGAAATAGATCCATAATCTGGAGACTCATCATCAGATGACTTAATGATGGAGACTTTGTTTTTATTTTTTTGAAAAGCTGTCTTTTTCATCAAATCCTTTGAGATTATGCTTGTGGGAGTGTCAAAAATTATTATGGCATCTGCATCATAAGCGGCAGCTTCATAAATATTAATCATATCACCTTTTAGTGATTTGTCGATTCCAACTTCAGCTAAATCAAAAACATTTTTGTTTACAGTAGCATGCTCATTGAGGTCATGTATAACTAGAACAGTCTTCAGCCTTTTATAAAATGTGTCATTAATTTTTGAAAAGTGGTTCTTATAAATTCCAGGAACCATGGCACTTTGCCAACCATTGCAAATAAATATGTCTGGGGCCCAAAACAAATGTGGTAATGTTGCTAAAACAGCTTTCGCAAAGTAAGCGTATCGCTCTCCATTATCGGCTAAAACCCTTCCATTTTTAGATTTATAAACCAAATTGGTGAGAGGCTTAAACCAAAAGTCATCCTCAAGAAAATAAATCTGCACCCTGGTTTTTGGAATGAAGGCGCTCTTGGCGCTCGCAACTCTATTCTCTCCACCAAATTCAAATGGAATCTCTCTAAGCCTAATAACTTCACGTAAGATATATTTCCTCTCACTGATATAACCATATTTTGGAATAATAGTACGGATATCATGACCTTTTTCCTGCAAAAGGAATGGAACATTTACAGAAAAGTCACCTAATTCTGTTGGATTGGCAAATGGAGTAATTTCGGTTGTTAGGTAATAAAGCTTTTTTGACATGTAAATAAAGTTGTTTTAATCGATCGATAGTTGCTTGAGAGCTTCGCGAGCTCTTGGGTAGTACTCACTCCCAGGGAAATAGTCAATCATCCTTTGAAATTCTTCCCGAGCTTTATCTATATTTCCAATACTCTGGTAACACAGACCTATCTTTAATTGAGCATCGTCATTCTTATCAGTGCCAGCATAACTGAACACTTTTTGAAATTCAACTATTGCTCTTTTGAAATCTTTTTGAGCGTAGTAACATTCAGCCAACCAATATTGACTATTATCGGCTAATTCATTTGTTGCGTCGGACTTAACCAAGTCATGGAACCCGTTTATAGCTTTATCATAATCTCGGCTTTGAAAATTAGCTAAACTGTTCATGTATGTTTGCTTGTATTGTGCAGCGTTGTATTCGGGGGCAGAGGATATTGGTTCTCCAGATCTTAGTTTGGTCATTTCATTATAGCTATTTGCAAGCGTAACGATTTTACTCTCAACGAGGACCAGCTTATTTAATATTTCTAAATTAGTACTATCTCTTGATCTGGATTCATTTTCCAGAAAACCTATTTTATTACTTAATGTATTTATTCTTTTAAGAATTACTAAAGTTACGGAGTCTTGTTGCGACTTGCTTTTGACTGCTTGTTTAAAAGCTGACATTAGTTCTGGTAGAAGTATTTGATTATCTAGCTCTAATGAATCAACCTGTACCCGAATACGGTCAATTTTAGCATTGAGCCTCCTCAATTCGCGCTCAGGACTCTTCTGCCCGTTTACTACACTAACTAAAATGAATGAGAATAAAATTGTGGTTAGATCAGAAACTCGTTGAAGCATCTACTTCCTAAATACTGTTTGTATTAACAGCATAATTTACCGGATAATACTCTTTCATCAAATAAGTTTCATTTAATCAGCGTAATTGTTACTAAGTTTTAATATTAAACCTAACATTATATAGCTTGTGAGCAAAAATGATCCTCCTGCCGAAACAAAAGGAAATGGTAGACCTTTAACCGGTATAAGTCCAACTGTCATAGCTGTATTAACAAAAACATGTGACATAAAAACCGTCCCACATCCAATCATAGCTAAGCTTGAAAATCTATCTTTTGATTGATAAGAATACTTTAAAATATTTACACACAAATAGCCAAAAACAATAAGAACAGATGAAATAGCAATAAATCCTAACTCTTCACCCATTACAGATAAAATAAAATCTGACTCCTGAACAGGTAAAAACTTTAAGTGAGTTTGCGTCCCCTCCCCCCATCCTTTTCCAAACAAACCTCCTGATCCAATAGCCGTTTTACTTTGTATTATTTGATATGCAGCTCCCAGAGGATCCTTATCAGGATTAAATAATGTTAAAATCCTATTTCTTTGATACTGGGTAAAAAAATTATTCCAAAGTGCAGGAGACAATAAACCCAAGAAAATATTTCCAAAGAATAGAAGAATACTCAAAATAAAAGTAGGCCGAGAAAAAAAAATTACCATGGCTAATAAAGATGCCCACGCGGAAAATGCAATATTATGAAAAGCAGTCAACATGCTAAATATTGGCGCCAAAAGCAAAAATAAATGGAAGAATCTGGATCCAGCCCAATAAAGCATAGGTAATAATGGAGTTAACATTATAATTGCCGTCCCTAGATCTGGTTGTTGAAGTATTATAACCGTTGGCGCAAGGCCAAGCAAGAGTGGTATAATTATCGATGAGAAGTTTTTCATTTTTAAATTATGATCTGATAGATATCTAGCTAGAGCAATTATGGTGAAAATTTTCGCGAATTCGCTAGGTTGTACAGAAAATGGAAGTCCTAAATCTAGCCATCGAAACGTTCCTGCCTGCGGTGATCCAAAAAATGGTAGTATAATAATTATTATTCCGAAGATGTATAAATTATAAGCGTACTTATGTATTAAAAACCTTGGCGTATAATAAACTGTTAAGCACAAAAGAACAGCCGGAAGTAAAAAAAGAATTTGTTTCAGGAATGGATTTTGAAAGAAACCATCATCACTGTGTTGAGATATACTTCTTAATACTATTAATCCTACGATTGTAAGAAACGCGGCAGACCAAAGAATATTATTTGGAAACTCTCTGCGTTCTTTAATTCCTTTAATTATCATTAACAGCTAGGTTCTTTGAACTGAAAATTTTGTAGAAAATATTTTCTGCAAGCGGAGCCGCAACTTTTCCTCCTGAGCCTGCATTTTCTAAAAGGACGACCGCGGATATCTTCTGATTTTTATGTTCAGCCCAACCAATAAACCAGGCATGACTTTCCCCATGGGCGTTTTCTGCTGTGCCTGTTTTCCCATAAACATGAACTCCTTTAATATTGGGCTGGGCGGATTTACCTGTACCATTTTCATCGGTTATTACCAATCTCATATCATTAATTATTCTGTCCCAAGTTTCAGGTTTTAGACCTGGTTCTTTATTTAATTTTATTTCATCTAACATAACAAAATGGGGACGCGCTGCTTTTCCTCTTGTAGAAATAAGATTTAAGTAATTCAAGACCTGTATAGGTGTAACTAATGTTTCTCCCTGACCGATGCAAATATTCAGCAAAGCACCTTTGCTCCAATTGTACCGTCCATGCCTTTTATTCATATAAGCCTTATTTGGAACTATGCCAGTGGCCTCACCAGGTATATCTACTTCAGTTTTTTCGCCAAAACCAAAATCACGAAACATATCTGCCAGCTGATCTAATTCTAAAAGCTGAACTGCCTTGTAAAAATAAACATCGCATGAGTTTACCATTGCCCCAGTCAAATCTAATTCTCCATGGCCTTCATCAACCCAACAACCAAAAAGTCTGTCTCCAAACTGGTAAGAGCCATCACAATTATATTTTGTATTTGGATCAAAATCTATTTTTTCAATAAGAGCAGTTTGCGTAACCATTTTAACAATTGACCCTGGAGGGTATAGCCCCTGTAAATAACGATTTAAAAGCGGCTTGTTAGGATCGTTCCTAATTCCATTCCAGGTAGCTTCGAGAATGAGTCCGGTAAATAATTCTGGATTGAAATCTGGCGCGCTAACTGCTCCTAAAATCTCACCGCTTTTGGAATTTCCAACTAGGACAACGCCTCTTTTACCGTTCATTAAATCTTCAATGAAATGTTGGACATCTAAATCTAATGTTGTGATAATATTTAATCCTGGCTCTGGCTCGGTTGGTTTTAAATCTTTGACGTGACCCATCTCTCTACCGAAAGCATCTACTTCATAAAAGTAAACTCCCTTTTGGCCTTTAAGATACTTTTCATATTGTTTCTCAATACCGCTCCAACCTATCATCTCTCCCAATTCATATGATTCTTTATTGGCAATAGAGTTGCGAACCGATCTATCAACCTCTTTTACAATTCCAAATATGTGAGACCCTCGAATATTGCTTGGAAAATATCTTTCCGGGAAATTTTCATAGTAAATACCCTGAAGGTACAACCTGTTTTCCTCTAGCCTTGATACTTGGTCAAATGTTAGATCTTTAGCTAAACGTGTTGGGAAAAATTTACCCCTATAGTATTTCTTATAATTTTTAGAAACAGTTTCAGAATTGAGTCCAATCACGGAGGAAATAAACTCAAACTTTTTTCCTTTATCAGATAATTCCCATGGAATAGCATTCAAAACATATGTAGGGAAGTTATCTACAAGAATTTGTCCATTCCGATCTAAAATTAGTCCTCTTGGCGCAGCCGTAGTTACTTTTCTTATTCTGTTCGCATTGGCCTTGTCTCGATACCAGTCGTAATCTAAAATTTGAATTTGAAAAAACCTTCCAATTAAAATACTTATTAAAAACCAACAAAAGCAGGCTGCAATTATATATTGCCTTTGTGTTACAATATTTTCAGCTTTTAGCATAATTAGTCATTGTTGATAGGATAAATTAATTGAAGTATGCCTGCAAAACAGATAGTATAAAAAAAGGTTCCAAACCATTTTGAGATAAACAGAACATAGTTTGTAATTAAAATATTTTGATATCGAACTAAACAAAAAATCAAAAATTGAACTCCAATTATTGCTACCCAACCTAGTGTAAAATAAATAATATTTACGGACTGATTTTTTTCAAATAAGTTACCTCCAAGATAACCAGTGATAGTGTAAACCAGTGGAGATAAACCAAAAAATGTCGCTGTTCCCGATAGATCGATCAATAAACCAATTAGTAATCCTGAAACAATCCCAGTCAACCTTCCATTTTTTACAGACCAATATAAAACTGCGATAACTACAAAGTCCGGCCTAACGGTATTTATTGCTAACAAATCAGCAGACATTAGTTGTAAAAACCATACAAATATTCCGGAAAAAATTATTTTATTCAATTTCATATGAACGATCTGTAATTATAAACGCATACTGAAACGCACTTAAATCAGTTGGCAAATCAACAATGACATCTTTTTGGTAATTACCTCTTGCATCATAAACAGATGAAACTTTCCCAACTGGGAGACCAGCGGGATAAATATCGCTAAAGCCTGATGTAATTACTTTATCTCCAATATTTATCTTGACGTTTTTCTGGACCTCTTTTACTTGACCCCTACCATTTCCTATCCACCTCAAAATGCCAGTAGCGCCGCTAGGTAAAATTCTAACACTAATTCTGTAATTTACATCAGTAATTAATTGTACTATTGAGGCAGTTTCGCCTGATTCTATTGTCTTACCTATGACACCGTCTGCTGTCAAAACTGGTTGATTTGGAAAAACATTATCTTTTTTACCCGCATTAATTATGACTGATAAAAGATTTGGTTGAATTCCCTTATTTAAAACCATGACCGGCAATATTTTTAAATTAGTTTTAGATTTGAAATTCAACATTTGATTAAGCTCTTGGTTCTCTTTTTCTAAATTAAGCATAGATTCTACTTGTAAAGTTAGGGAAAGGTTTTTTTCTCTAAGAAGCCTGTTCTCCTCCTCAAGAAACATCAATGACTTTACCCACGTTACTGGAGATGTGACAAAAGCGATCAACTCAGCAGTTTTTGCCCTTATAACTGACATCCTTGGGTCAGAATTATTTAAAAGTAAGAATAAGGAAAAAAGAACGGCAAGTATAAAAACTATGTGGTCTCTATTTTTTAAAATTATTAAGTAACGGTTGCGCATTCAACCTTACAGAAGGACCGCCTCATATTTTTTTAAATTCTCAAGAACCATTCCAGTCCCTTTAACAACTGATAAAAGGGGATCCTCAGATACGTTAACTGGAACCTTAGTACGCTCTCGAATGATTTGATCTATACCTTTTAGAAGACTGCCTCCCCCGGCAAGAATAATTCCTCTTTCCAAAATATCAGCTGCTAATTCTGGCGGAGTTTGCTCTAGGCATCGTTTTACAGCCTCAACAATCGAGTTTACAGGATCTTTTAAAGCTTGTCTTATTTCATCCGATGATACTTCGATGGTCTTGGGAATTCCTGAAACTAGGTCACGACCTTTTACGGCAATAGTTTCTGAGCTCATTTTCATGGCAGAACCAACAGACTTTTTAATTGTCTCACTCATGCCTAGTCCTATTTCGAGTTTATGCTCGTTTCTAAACCATTGTAAGACTGCCTCATCCATTTCATCTCCCGCTATACGAATAGTTTCTTTTGTTACAACTCCATTTAATGATATAACAGCAATTTCTGTAGTACCTCCTCCAACATCCACAATAATATTGCCAATTGGTTGACTAATATCTAATCCAATTCCTATTGCAGCTGCTACAGGTTCTTCAATTAGATAAACCTCTCGCGCATTAGCTCTTTCTCCAGAGTCCTTGACCGCTCTTCTTTCAACCTCCGTTACTCCAGATGGTACACATATGACCATGCGAGGCCTGCTGAGGCGGTTTAAATTAATTTTCCTGATGAAACCTTGTAGCATACCATCAGTCATTTTAAAATCTGCAATTACTCCATCTTGCAGAGGCCTTATTGTCTCTAGGTCCCTATGGGTTCTACCTAACATAGCTTTTGCTTCATTTCCAACAGCAACAATTGTATCGTCATGTACCGATCTGGCAACTATGGATGGCTCGTTGATCACGATCCCCCTACCTTTCATCCAAATAAGTGTATTTGCAGTTCCTAAATCAACTGCAATATCTCCAGAAATCCAGTTAATAACGCTTGGTATATTTATTGAGGCCATTAATTTTATCTTGTTGATCTTATTTTGTTATATAAATTCTATCAAGATTAAATTTACACTTAAAATAGTTATGATATAAGAAAGTCAGTAAAATAAACATTGTTAAAATAACTAACTATTTTTCAATATTTGCATATTAAATAGTACTTTATGTTCTTTAGCTTTGAGTGATCTCTTTTACTTGGGAAAAAACATCGGAGCTCATTTACCACTACAACATTCATTTTGAAATCGTTATTTTTTTACACACAACCATAATTTTCACTTCATACTTTTTTAAAAAAATTATTTTTTCTACTGAGCTTGGGCGTTCTTCTTAAAATGTATGCATTTATTTTACAAGCTTGATAATATTTAAAACACAAACTACCAAGTACCCATATATGGCGTATCTAATCGAAAGTCCCCAAAACCATTTTGATCTTTGAAGACAAATTGCTTGTTTAGACGATAATATTGCCAAATTTGGTATAAAGCCGAAGTTGAAGACATTGGATTGGATTTTTGGATGTCATCTGGTGGACCAAATAAAATATAAATCATTCCCATATCAGTCTCCCAACCTGGAGCCCAAGTATCAAAATTTTCATTGGCGAACCAGACTCTTTCATAATATTCTTCCATGAGCTCATTAAACTCTGTTCTTGGAGTTGGGTCTCTAAGTTTCCATAGTTCATTAAATAATTGTTTTTTTTCTTTTGAATTTTTTCCTTTGAAGTTTTTCCTTTCTTTATTTGTTAGGATATATTTCATTTGCTTAAGCGCCTTATCAATATCATCAACATAATTCGATATCCCTGGCTTATAAAAACTCAAGAATACACTACGATCAACCTCTTTGGAATCTTGAACCAAAACGATTTTAATTTCATTTTTTATCTTTTCTATTTTATCAGAGGGAATAAATATTGTTTCAGAGAAATAATTTTCATTTCCCACTTTAGCAACTTTATCTATGAACACCTCATTATCATTTTTATCTAAAATATTAATTTTTAATTCATATGGTTTATTTTCTACAAATCCAGAGATTAAAAGATTTACCCCATCACCTATTTCTTTAACTTGTTGCCCCCTAATAGGGAATAACCCTTTATCAAAACCCCAGTCTCCTGAACGAGAAATAAGAAATATGGGAGTTGCAATAGACGGTACTTTTTCTAATTTCCTTAGATCTAACTGTTTTTCCTGAATCCCCCTCTTTCTTGTATCGCCATCTTGCAATTCACCGCGAAAAGTATATTGACCTTTAGAAACCATAAAGAAAGTAAAGTATTTGTGGCTCAAGCGAAATGATCTTGTATCATTATAAGCATCAACTACTATAGTATCAGTCCACGTCTTGTAGCCAATAGAGAGGCCTTTTTTATTTTCAAGAGCGATTGAGGCCTCATAGGATGAAATAAAACTATTTTCAGATTTAACAAATTGTAGCGAGTAGTATGGTATTTCAATAAATACCGTAACTTTTAAACTATCTGAGCTAACAGCTTGGATGAAGGAATTAAGAGCGAATTTTTCAACATTACTTAGATTTCTTTTCCTTTTACCATCAACAACTGATTGTCCCAGTAAAATTGTATTTATTAAAAAAATAATTATAAAACTAAATTTCATTGCTCTCTTGTCCATTTAAATTTTAACAAACCATTTGATGTACCCATCCATATGATATTTCTATCTATACCTATATTATTAACATTTCCAATAAATGGGAAATAGTATTCTCTTATAAAACCTGTCTTTTTGGTAATACGAACAATGCCATCTTTTGTACCTAAAAAAATAAATTTTTTATTGACTATCATATCATTTACAATCTTACTATGATAGTATGCAGAAGGAAATAACAAAGTCCATACTAAATCTTTTCGGTCAAATTTAACAATCCCAATTTCTCAGCTAACATAAATACTTTCACCATACTCACTCAAAGATCTAACGTTGTAAATTCTTTCTGCAAATTCTTTATTTCCAATTTCCTGTGCATTTCGAATTTGCGGCTGGGTATTATTATAGACAAATACCCCTGATCCGCTTCCTATCCAAACATTCTCATCAATTTGAAGAATATCATGAACTGGAATATTTTTGAAAAGATACTCGAAGCCTACTGTTTCTTCTTTCCAAGATTTTATGTTCAATCTGCAAATTCCCGAAGAGGAAGCAATCCAAATATAGGTTGAGTCTCCACTAATGTCTAATATTCTGCCATTAGGTATTCCTTTTTCCGCACCTAGAGTCCGCCAATAGTTTTCCTTTTTATCATATATCAGAATCAATTCCTCCCCTCCTACCCAAGTGGATTCTTGAGTATCCCAAAAAGAAAATACCGGCGTGGGATACATGTTTATTACTTTATCAAATTCAAATGTGAAAGTCTCATTAGAATTTAAATTCATCCATGAGACACCTTTTCCAGTTACATAGTCGATACCACCATACCATAGATAATTATCAAAAATCATCAATCCTCCAGTATCTTTTCCGTAGGGTCCAATTGTAATAGGATAAAACACCTCTGAAATTGATTTTCCATGTAAAAGCGTTCCATTATCTGAACCAACCCAAATATCGCCATGTCGACCTCTAAGTGCAGTTGTAATATTTACATTTCTTCCAATGGGATCTATTAATTGATTTCCTGACATATACCATCCTGACATTATAGAATAACTAGATAATATATCGTCAAGAGATCTATCTAATTGATAATTACCACTGCTCCATGTAATTTTCATCTCATCAGGATAAGGAAAGATTCCAACTACAGTTCCTGACGAATGTTCTAATTTCACAGATACGGAATTCCCTTGCACCCAAATGTAGTTTTTTGAAGATCCAATCCTTCTTATTTTATCAAACCTTGACAAACCAATATCTTGGATGGCAATGCTGTTCCAATCACCCTCTCTTGTGTATGAAAACTCGAGATGATCTCTGGTAGCTGCCCACAGAATGCCTGTAGTATGATCAAAATAAACTGCGGAAACATCATTGTTTTTAAGTCCTTGGGCAACAGTTATCGGGTCTAAAAAATTATTGCTAAAAAGGTTAAAACGGAATATGCCACCCAAATTTGTGCCTATGTACAAATTTGAATAACCTTCCGATAAAGATGTGATAACACCAGGGCCACGATATAAAACCCAATCAAATGGCCTAAATCTAGAATCAGGTTGGCAAATTATTGAACTAGTAAAAAATATGTAAACTAAAAAAGTGAAAATATTTTTTCTCATAAAATGCATTCACGAAAAGAAGGGAAGTGAATTTATTCCTGAATAATAAATTTTTATATAATATTTAGAGATACTGATATTAATTCCAACTATTTTTTTTTACTTGAACGTCTTTTGCCAATTCTTCTACTTAATCCTGATCTCACTCCAGATATGTACCCATTGTCAAGGTAAACTAGTACTGAACAAAACTTTTTTAAATGCGCCTCATTAGGTGATGCTAATAGTATAGTGGTACCTAATCTTCGATTCATTGTAATCAATTGGTTTCTAAAAGTATTTTCCATTCCAACTTCAAAATAAATACCATAATTATCGATAATTAAAACACGCGGGTCGCTTTCAATTGCCATTATCATACCTAACCATTGAACTTCACCGGGCGATAATGAATCTAAATCTTGGGACCAGATATTTCGAAAATTATTTTTATTGAAGTATCGCTTCTCAACAACATTCTTTTTTTTTCCAAAGTGGTTCGAGATTATGTTCGAAACAGATATTTTTGATGAAAATCCTGTCTTACCCGCAAAAAAGACATCTTCATTTTTTTTTATTTTCCCTAACCAATTTTTCTGATAAGGCTTATCTTCATATTCAAGCAAACCATTAGTTGGCTGCAGATATCCAGACAATAAAGATAGGAGAGTAGTTTTACCACTACCAACTCCACCTATTATACCGTAAACAGTGCCTGGGTGAATATCAAGTTTTCCAATATTTACGGCCTCAGTCTCACCGTATATTTTGCTAAGACTTCTGAGTTTAAAAATCAATCTTTTTGATTGCTTCATTTTCTTTTCCTTTCGAATATGAAAATTAGGAAAAGTAATCTTTGAGTAAAATTTTAAATCTCTTTTGTTTCTAACCAACGCTCAGCATCAATTGCTGCCTGGCATCCAGACCCGGCGGCCGTAACAGCCTGTCTATACACACTGTCTTGGACGTCTCCACATGCAAAAACGCCTTCAATATTTGTCTTTGTGCTTGGAGAAATAGTTTTTATGTATCCGTTTTTATCCAGTTCTAAATATTCACCAAATATTTCAGAATTGGGACTGTGACCAATTGCTAGGAAAATTCCATCGCATGGATAATTATAAATATTTCCATCACTTAGATTCTCTAATTCTGCAGCTTTAACTCCTGTTTCCTCAGAACCCAAGATATCTGTAAGTATATGATTCCAAAGAACTTTTATTTTGGGATTTGATAATACTCGTTCTACCATTATTTTTGATGCTCTGAACTCATTTCTCCTATGGACAATCACAACTTCTTTTGCAAACTTTGTTAAAAAGGAAGCTTCTTCCATAGCAGAATCACCGCCGCCGATAACCAGAACTTTTTTTTCTTTGAAAAAAAATCCATCGCAAGTGGCGCATGCCGAAACACCGTGACCCATCAGCTTTTTCTCTGACTTAAGCCCTAAAAGTTTGGCAGTAGCCCCAGTAGATATAATTACTGACTCTGTAAAAAATT
>MDTA01051515.1_pt1 | contig 28219 bp, 28 predicted proteins | sample 811151 | NCBI WGS metagenome assembly MDTA01 (sample SAMN05326648, study PRJNA326480) | marine metagenome | isolation source: seawater | place: Indian Ocean: South | collected 2010 | reverse complement strand
TGCCGCTCCAACCAGGTGGAACCGTCCGCAGTGGTGATCAGTGCTTTGTCGGTGCCCATCCGACGACTGGCACCACCGGCAAAGACCACCGCTGTGAGCGATCGCGAACCCAACAAGAACCTCAGAACGCCAATCAATTAAAGAACGGGTTATCTAAGTAACAACAGCTACAGGTCGAGGCGTTGAAGCCCTGAACTTTCACCGCCCAGCCCTCCCCTCGGAGGATTTTGGTAGCGAAAGCAACGAATCATGTGCACGCCGAATGGTGCAATTATCCGGCGGTCTGCATGAGCGCCGCATTTTGAAATCCTGGGCGCCTTCGTTTCGACGCCGGGGTTTGACTCTCCATCCCAAACAAACCCCATGCTTGGCGAACTCTGGTCGTTCCAGGGGAGATACCGAACTCTTCATCTCACCTGGATCGCCTTTTTCCTGACCTTCGTGGTCTGGTTCAATTTGGCTCCTCTGGCCACCACCGTGAAAGCAGACCTTGACCTGACGGTGGGTCAAATCCGCACGGTGGCCATCTGCAACGTGGCCCTCACCATTCCCGCACGCGTGCTGATTGGCATGCTGCTCGACAAATTTGGGCCAAGAATTACGTATTCCTCGATTCTGGTCTTCTCAGCCATTCCCTGTTTGCTGTTTGCGTCAGCCCAGGATTTCAATTCCCTGGTGGTGGCTCGTCTGCTCCTCTCCATCGTTGGTGCGGGCTTCGTGATCGGCATCCGCATGGTGGCTGAGTGGTTCCCGCCCAAGGAAATCGGCCTGGCTGAAGGCATCTACGGCGGCTGGGGCAACTTCGGCTCTGCCTTCTCTGCCCTCACCATGGTGGCCATCGCTGGCTTCCTGTCCTTCTCCGGCGGTTTCGAACTGCCCACCGGCGCGATTCTCAATTGGCGTGGTGCCATCGCCCTCAGCGGCATTATTTCCGCCATTTACGGAGTCTTTTACTTCTTCAGCGTCACCGACACTCCTCCTGGAAAGGTGTACCAGCGCCCCGAGAGGACAGCTGGTCTGGAAGTCACCTCCATGCGTGACTTCTGGGGACTGCTGGGAATGAACATTCCTTTCGCAGCCATCCTGGCCGTGCTCTGCTGGCGCCTGCAAAAGGTTGGTTTCCTGACCGCCAGCACCTACCCGTTGGCTCTCGGAGCTGTTGCCCTTTGGTTCATCTTCCAAACCTGGGGAATCATCCGCACCAACCGAGAATTGATCCTCGGCAACAAGGTTTACCCCAAGGAAGATCGCTATGAATTCCGCCAGGTGGCCATTCTTGAGCTCACCTACATCGTGAACTTCGGCTCCGAGCTTGCTGTGGTGTCGATGCTTCCCACCTTCTTCGAAACCACTTTCGATTTGCCGAAGGCAACCGCGGGCATCCTCGCTTCCTGTTTCGCGTTCGTGAATCTGGTGGCTCGTCCCGCCGGCGGATTGATCTCCGACAAGGTCGGCAGCCGCAAAAACACCATGGCCTTCCTCACCGCTGGCCTTGGGATCGGCTACTTGGTGATGAGCATGATCAAACCCGGCACGTTCTCCGGCACAGCTGGAATCTTCGTGGCTGTGGTGATCACCATGCTCGCCTCTTTCTTCGTGCAATCCGGCGAGGGTGCAACCTTCGCTTTGGTGCCTCTGGTGAAGCGCCGCGTCACCGGACAGGTGGCAGGCCTCGTCGGTGCCTACGGCAACGTTGGTGCCGTGACTTACCTCACCATCTTCAGCCTCCTGCCCATGTGGATGGGTGGTGGTGCCGAGCCCGATCCGACGGTGATCGCCAACTCCAACAGCCGCTTCTTCCAGATTCTTGGAATCGCTGGCCTGATCGTTGCTTTCTTCTGCTATTTCTTCCTCAAGGAACCCAAAGGTTCCTTTGCGGATCTGCATGAAGGCGAAACGGCAGAAGCGCTCGCCTAAGGATCAAAATCCACTTCTGATCGGAGTTTGCAGTTCGACTGCCATCCGAATGCCCGGGGGACTTCCCCCGGGTTTTTGAATTTCTGCCTCTCCGGATGTGACTGATTCCAGAGCTAATCCCACCAGCCAATGTCCTTACTGCGGCGTGGGCTGCGGCCTGGAACTGCTGCCTCCGGGCGAGGCAGGCAAATCCGTAAAGCGCGATGCTGAAGGCAATCCCATGTGGGCCGCACGCGGCGACCGCCAACACCCCTCCAGTCTTGGACAGGTCTGCATCAAAGGCGCCACGGTGGGTGAAACCCTGGCCCGCGGACGTTTAAATCGACCGCTGTACCGCCCCACACTCAACGACGACTTCCAACCGATTAGCTGGGACAGCGCTTTTGATCTACTGACCGGACGCATCCGCAGCACTCTGGCCAGCAAAGGACCCAACGCCATTGCCATGTATGGGTCAGGCCAGTTTCATACCGAGGATTACTACCTGGCTCAGAAACTCCTGAAAGGAGCGCTGGGAACCAACAATTTCGATGCCAACTCGCGGCTGTGTATGAGCTCCGCGGTGGCTGGATACACACGAAGCCTGGGATCGGATGGTCCTCCCTGTTGCTACGAAGATCTGGACCATTGCTCGGTGGCCTTCCTCATCGGCACCAACACGGCCGAGTGCCACCCAGTGTTGTTCCAGCGACTGCTGAAGCGGAAAAAACGTGACCCAAAAGGGCTCACCATCGTGGTGGTGGACCCGCGCAAGACCGACACCACCAAAATTGCTGACCACCATCTAGCGATCGCTCCAGGCACAGACCTCGCGCTCCTTCACGGCCTGGCACGACTGGTCATCCAAGACAACGGCTTTGATAGCGATTTCATCGATGCAGCCACCGAAGGCTTCGCGTCGTACACCCAGACCATCAATGCCTGGACCCCCGGCAAAACCGCCAAGTTCTGCGGAATCACTGAACAGGATCTGCGCGCCGTCGGCCGACTATGGAGTCGCAAAGAAGGTGTGCTCAGTCTCTGGTCGATGGGGGTCAACCAGCGCCGAGAAGGAACGGCAGTGGTCAGTGGACTGATCAATCTGCACCTGCTCACCGGAGAAATCGGCAAGCCAGGCGCCGGGCCCTTCTCGCTCACCGGTCAACCCAATGCCATGGGCGGCCGTGAAGCCGGAGGACTGGCGCATCTGCTACCTGGATACAGGGTGGTGACCAACCCGGACCACAGGGCAGAGGTGGAGCAAGCCTGGGGGTTCGCCAAAGACTCCATTGCGGCAGCCCCAGGACTGAACGCCTGGCAGCAGGTGGAGGCCATGGAGCAGGGCGAGCTCGATCTGTGGTGGGTGGCAGCCACCAATCCATTGGTGAGCATGCCCGACCTGGAGAGAGTGAAGAGCGCCATGCAGCGTTGTCCGCTCGTGGTTGTCAGTGAGGCTTACGCCGACACGGAAACCTCCCACTACGCCCATCTGCTACTGCCCGCATCGCAGTGGAGCGAAAAATCGGGAGCGATGACCAATTCAGAACGACGTGTCACCTACTGCCCGTCATTTCGACCACGCCACGGCGAAAGCCGTCCTGATTGGGAGGTGTTCGCTGAACTTGGACGTCGGCTGGGATTCGCCGAGCAGTTCACGTATGCGTCCTCAGCGGAGGTCTACGCAGAATTCGCAACTCTCACCGAAGGCCGCGTCTGTGATGTCTCCGGCCTCAGCCATGGCCTGCTTCACTCCCACGGGTCGCAGCAATGGCCCTTCCCCAAAGGACATGAGCCAACCCGCACCTCCAAGCGTCTTTACGTCGGCAAACGATTCCCAACAGCCAGTGGGCGTGCCCGGTTCCAATCAGAGGCTCCGCTCGGCCTAGCCGAACCACCCTGTGATGTTTACCCACTGGTACTCACCGTGGGCCGTTACCTCGGCCAATGGCACACCATGACCCGCACAGGCATGGTGCAACGACTCAACGACATGCATCCGCAACCACGCCTGGAAATGCATCCCGAGGATGCCAAGGTCTACGGCGTCGAAGACAACGGACTGGCCGCGATCACATCCCGGCGCGGAACCCTGACCTCCCGCGTCACGCTGACGGATCGAATTCGCCGCGGCTCTGTGTTTCTGCCAATGCACTGGGGCTTTACACAGGCCGAAGCCTGTGAAGCCAACACCCTGATGCATGAGGAATCCTGCCCGATCTCAAAACAGCCGGAACTCAAAGCCTCCGCCGTCGTGGTCGCCCCCGCGGTGTCGGTGAGGAAACCCGCTGAACAGCAAACCGGACGGCTGGAAAGCCTGCGCCGACTGCTTATCCCAGCACTTCGGTAAAAGCCGCCTCAAGATTGTGATGATCGTGGCCAGGTCTGGCCAGCTTGCACAGGGCGAAGCGATCGAGCTCCCGCATCGCCTGCCAGTCCTGCAGTGTGAGCTGCACACCACGCGCCCGCGCTGCGTCTGAAAGATGATCCGGCAGATGATTCGGTTGCTGCCAGGGCTCATCCACCGCGTGGGGCAACTCTTTCACCCCGCCATCCGCCATGGTCGCGGTTTTGACACGCAAATGTTCGCGCATCTGGTTGAGGTGTTCGGGTGAATCTCCCCAATCCACTAACTGCTGACGCTGCTCCTGGGTCATCGCCAGCCAATGACTCAACTTCAGCTTGACACCAGCCAAATCCAACTTGCGGCGAACGCAGAGAGGAATGCATCGCCAAGATCCGATGAAGTCCTGCTCAAAGGCAAAACAATGTCGCGCCTGATCCAGCTGCGAATTCATTGGTAGCCAAAGCGACGAATTTTTTATCTCTAGCTGGAAACGGTGACAACAACGACCATCAGTTGCACCACGAACAAAGAGGCTCGTAGCAACTTTGGACGCGTTCATGCGCTTTGCTCTGACCTTGGGGTTGCTATTGGGATCCGCTCACGGATGGTTGGCATCCGAAGGATTAGCGACGGGTCTACTCGTTCTCAATCACCAGAGCAGCGCGTCAAATCTGCAGCATTTCAGTGCTTTTGGTAGCAACGAGTACATTTCCAATCCATAGTGAGTGTCGTCAGACATTCGTTCAATGACCTTCAGCACCACCACAAGCCAGGTCCAGCGCAGCCCCCTGACCGTCGCCGCTGGCTTCGTTGGCGCCTTTGTTGTGGCCTCCCTCGCCGTGCAGATGGTGTTGAGCCAAAAGGCAGCCAACACGTCATCCACCGCAGCAACGGCAACCCAGCAAGTGGAACCAGTGGTGACCTCTCAAGCGGCGATGTGGTCCGTGCTCGGCCAGCGCTGATCAACACTGGAGCGGTCAACAACCCGTTCACGCATGGCTGAAGAGCTCTCGCACCTCACCGGTCAAGGTGAGGTGCACATGGTGGAGGTTGGCGATCGCGCGATCACCAAACGTGAAGCAACGGCTGCCGGAATGCTGGTGATGCAGCCGTCCACGCTCAACATTGTGCTGAGTGGAGACACACCCAAAGGTGACCTGCTGGCCGTCGCGCGAATCGCTGCCATCCAAGCGGCGAAGCGCACATCCGAACTGATTCCCCTCTGTCACCCGCTGCCGATCAGCGGGATGGACATCAGCATCGAGCCCGATCCCTCTCTGCCAGGACTCAAGGTGCAGGCAAGCTGCCGCACCACAGGTCAAACCGGAGTCGAAATGGAAGCGATCACGGCGGTCTCTATCGGCCTGGTCACGCTCTACGACATGTTGAAATCCATAGAGCCCGGCATGACCATCAACGGCATCCAGCTGCTGCACAAGGACGGAGGTCGCCATGGCAGCTGGAGCTGCTGAGCCCTATGGCCGCGAGGGTCTCCCGCTCGATGAAGCGCGACGACGTGTTTTGTCAGCCATCACGCCGCTCAATCAGACCGTCACCGTGCCCCTCAACGAGGCCTTGGGTCGTGTGAGTGCCGAAGCCGTGTTGGCCACAGATCCAGTCCCTGGGTTCCGCGCCTCGATCATGGACGGTTACGCGCTGGGGCAAACCCATCAACCGACCATGGGCGATCGGTGGATGCTGAAGGGACGCGCTTCCGCAGGTCGGCCGTTCAACGACAAGCTCTCAGCCGGTGAGTGCATTCGAATTCTGACGGGGGCACCGCTTCCAGAGGGCGCTGGTTGGGTCCTTCCTCAGGAACTCATCTCCGTTAACAACAACCAGATCCAACTCAACCAGGAGGCCTCTGACCGGCCCTGGATCCGCGCGGCAGATGAGGAATGTCAGCCCGGTGATCCACTGATGGTCACCGGACAGCGGCTGGGTCCCGCAGACCTGGCCCGGCTCGCCAGCTGTGGCGTGGCCCAGCTGACCGTGCGGAGAAAGCCGCGGATTGGCCTTTTGATCAGTGGCGATGAACTGGTGCCACCTGGGGCGCCGAGGCCGCCCGGCACCATCTGGGAAAGCAACGGCACATTGCTGGAGACGATGCTTCAGAGCCTTGGACAAGAGGTCCATGAGCGCCGTGTGGTGGCCGATCAACCTGACGCTTTACGCGTGACCCTTGGTGACCTCGCCGACTGCTGCGATGTGGTGGTCAGCACCGGGGGCGTCTCGGCGGGCGACAGCGACTGGATTCGTCCGCTCGTGGCTGAACTGGGCTCGGTGGACTTCTGGAAACTGTTCCTACGGCCAGGGCGCCCCTTCGCCTTTGGTGCTCTCCGCGATGGCGTGCCCTTCTTCGGCTTACCGGGAAATCCTGTGGCAGCCGCAGTGACAGGATTGCAACTGCTTTGGCCAGCACTTCAAGTGATAGAAGGCCAAAGCGAACCGGAACAATTCCCTCGGATTCAGGTCGAACTTGCCGATCCGTTAGCTCGACGGCCAGGGCGACCGGAACTGGCTCGCGCACGATTGGAAACCAGCCGTGACGGTGCCCTGGCAGCCCGCGTGGATGGCTCCCAGGCGTCATCACGCATCGGCTCCCTGCAAGGAGCCGATTTGCTCTTGGAACTGCCGGCGGATGCAGGCGATCTCAAGCCCGGCGAACGTGTTTGGGCCAAACTCATCCGCGGACGCCTGTTTTGAGCCGCCCCCTCAACTGACAGAAGCTGGTTGAAAGCTTGAACGGTCCCATCGCAGAAGCCGTCCATCGGCATCAAAACGGATGCTGACCTGCTGAAACCGATCAGCACCAAGCCGTGCACCAATCTCCAACGTGAAGGCTGCGTCGGGTAGACATTCAGGCACTGAAAACACCAAACCGTCTGGCATCACTGCACTGCAGTCATGGCGGAGCAGCTGGTCTGGTTCAAACACCACAGACTGTGGATCACTGGCTCGTGCCATCACGCCCGGCTGTGGCCGAAGTGATTCGGCATAGCCCGACCAGCCCCGCAAGGGTTCCAGCAACGCCTCGGGTGTCCCGCACGTGGGACGCTCAGGTTCGAGATCTTCAGCATCGCGACAGCGAAAGGCCACCGCTCCCACAGCCTGCAAACGCCAAGCGTCGTCATGCGGCTCCCAGAGCAGCACCAACATCGAACGGGAGCGGCCTCTGAAGAGATTGATCTCGTGCCCGAAGCGACCGCGAGACAAATCAAGCCGCAGGCTGGATTGACCGCCGGCGCCCTCAAACTGCCAGCATCCGCCGCCAGCGTTGTAACTGCTCCGGCTGATGTCATAGGTGGCTTGCCCTCCCGGAGCGAAGGCCAGGCCAGAACCGTCCCAAACGCCATGATCAGCGTCACTGAATCGAATGACGTAGGTCGTGGGATCAATGACCCGTTGAGGCGAGGTCAAATCCAACCGATCCGAGCCATCACGCCCAAACCAAATGCCAGGTCCCTGCCAACAACCGGCGAAATTGCTTCGATTCAACATCCACTGATCCGTCATCGAAGTCACCGTGAAAACAAGCGAAGGTCTTTAAGGTCGAGCCATTGCTCACACCAGTGATGGGACTGACAATCATTGGTTGTGGCTATGTGGGTGAGACCCTGGCGCGGCGGCTGCAGCCACGCCGACCGTCGCTGGACTTGACCCTGACCACCACACGGCAAGAGCGGCAGGTCGCGCTGAGTCATCTGGCTGATGAGGTGATGATCTGCGATGCCACCGATCCTGAGCAATTGCTGAAGAGCCTGCAAAAGACGCACACCGCTGTGTTCTGCCTTGGTCCAAAAGGGAATCAACAGGTGGATGAAGAGGGCTACCGGCACACCTTCGTCGACAGCTTCCGCTGCCTGAGGTCGCTGTTGCCACAACTGCCGCAACTGCGTCAGATCCTCTACACAGGCAGCTGCTCGGTGTATGGCGATGCCAACGGCAATTGGGTGGATGAGACCACACCCGCATGCCCGGGCCCTGGGCATGGCTCCGTGCTCCTCGAGAGCGAACAGCTGCTGGGCGCCATCAACGACAGGACGGTCTGCATCCTGCGCTTGGGAGCCCTACATGGACCTGGACGTGATCTCGACAAGCGTCTCAAAAATTTGGCGGGCCAAGAACGACAAGGTGAAGGCAACACCTTCACCAACTGGGTGCATGTGGACGATGCCGCCGGTGCACTGGAGGCTGCTGTCGATGGGCAGTGGAGTGGTGTGGTGAATGTGGTCAATGACAAGCCCATCCGAGTACGGGAGCTCGTGGAACAGAGCCTGGCGCGTCAGGGGCTTTCACCCGTGCAATGGACAGGAGGGCTTGAACCGCAATCCAGTGGACGGCGCATCCGCAACCACCGGTTAAAGCAGCTGGGCTATCGATTGCTCCACCCCAACGTCCATCAGAGCGGCGTGTTCTCCACCAACCAGGTGCCCTGATCACTGCACCACTCCCGCTTCCAGAACGGCGCGTGATGTTTGAGCTCCTCCAAAAGCTCCGCAGAACAGCGCTGGGCTGCCCCCCGACGATCCGCCTCAACGGCCACCAACACGATGGGCTCACCCGGATGCAAAAGCCCCACCCGATGCAGGACTAGCATCGCGCCTGCCTTGTGACGCTGCTGCAGCCGCTCTGCCATGGCGGTGAGCCGGCGCTCGCACAAACCGGGGTAGTGCTCCAACTCCAACGCTTGAAGAACCTGGCCATGAAGTGCGATCGGGCGCACGCGGCCGACAAATACCGCCACCGCTGCAGGATCGCCGCCCCATCGCATCAGCTCCTGCCAAGGATCAAAAGATGTCGAACGAATTTCAACCTGAATGCCATTCATCCCTCAACCTCCAGTGAACGGAGGCAGAAATGCCAACTCATCACCGGACTTCAGAGGCTGATCCAGCTCGACCAACTCCTGGTTAACGGCAACAGTGATGCCCTGCAGTGAGCCGAGATCCAACTGGTGCCAGACCTCACGGGCTGTAGTCACCTCTGACGACAGCGGGAGTGAGCGCTCAGCCCAACCGGCGCGTTCGCGCAGGGAAGCGAAAAGCAACACGTGCAGCACCACGGCCGTTGCAGCTGAAGAGGTTCTAGCGTCCGAGGTCACCGCCGCTGTTCCGTGGGCCTCGCGATTGCCTTGCTCACCATTTCCGACACACGCACTCTCAACGAGGACAGCAGCGGCGATCAGCTGCAACGCAGCATCGCAGACGCTGGCCATCAACTCCATGAGCGTGCACTCTGTGCGGACGATCGCTATCAAATCAGGGCGGAACTCAGCCGATGGATCGCTGACCCAACCGTTGACGTGGTGATCACCAGCGGCGGGACAGGCCTGACCGGTCGAGACGGGACACCAGAAGCCGTTGAACCTCTGCTGGACAAAACCATCGACGGATTTGGTGAGCTGTTCCGTGTGATCTCCTTTGACAGCATCGGCACCAGCACCTTGCAAAGCCGTTGTCTGGCAGGCGTGGCCAATGGCACTTTTATCTTTGTGCTGCCGGGGTCCCTGGATGCCGTCACCACAGCTTGGCAACAGTTGATCCGAGCACAGCTTGATCCTGAAACTCGACCCTGCAACCTGGCGCAGCTACGGGCACGACTCAAGGAGTAAGGCTGCGATCAAAATGGAATCGGCATGGTGACCGCGGCAGGCGATGGCTTGCAGGCTTCAACCTGATGATCGATCACGTCACCGACGACAACGATGGACGGTGACTTGAACTCCTGAGCTCTGGTCTGATCAGCAACATCCGCAAGGGTGGCTTTCAGACAACGCTGGCCCGCCACCGTTCCCTGCTGAATCACAGCAACGGGGGTCTCCGGAACGAGCCCACCCGCCATCAGCTCGTCCGCAATGCGCGGCAGATTGTGCAGACCCATGTAGATCACCAGTCCATCGCTAGCAGCAGCGAGGGAGCGCCAGTTCACAGAAGGGCGCCGCTTGTCGATTTCCTCGTGACCGGTCACGAAGGTGACGGAGGAACCAGCACGACGGTGGGTGACCGGGATACCGGCATAGGCCGGTGCAGCAATTCCCGCGGTCACTCCAGGAACCACCTGCACAGGGATCTGCCGTTGCGCCAAATAAGCCGCTTCCTCGCCACCCCGACCGAACAGAAAAGGATCCCCACCCTTAAGCCGAACCACGGTTTCATGCTTCTCAGCCATCTCCACCAACACCGCATTGGTGCTGGGCTGGGGAACGGAATGATGACCCCGACGTTTCCCCACAAACCGGCGCTCACAGCTTTCCGGCACCAGGTCCAGCACCTCTTCGGGCACGAGTGAGTCGTAAACAAGCGCATCACAACTGCGCAACAGGCGATGCGCCTTCACCGTGAGCAGTTCAGGATCACCCGGCCCAGCTCCCACCAGATAAACAGTTCCAGGTTGTTGAACAGTGGTCACGGCAGAGCGATCAGCAAATCAATCAGGCCCTGACGAATCAGGGAATGGTGCAGAAGCGGTTGCAAACCTCCAGTCTCGCTAAGCGTCTCCGTCATCCGATTGGGAGCAAGAGCAAGGGGGAGTGCCTGGGCTTGAGGGTGATGGAGGCGGTACTCCGCCCACCGGTCAGACGCGACCAAAGGAACGGAAAGACGCCGGCTCAATTGATGGAGAAAACGGTCAGCAACTCCAGGTCGGAGGGGATGGTGAAGGAGCACGACTTCACCTGTCAGCGAGGGATCGAGAGCCTCTAGCACCAACGACCACCACCAAGACCAGGCCCCTAGAAACGGAAGGAGTGTGACATCAGCACCTTCTGAACGCATGCGCCGCCGAATGGCAGGCACATCATCACGAGCATGGGCTCCTGGCCATAACAGCAACGGCACCAACCAGCTCGGCGCGTCAGGGCAAGGTGGAGGAGAATCGGCCGTGAGCACCTCGAGCTGAACCGGAGCCGAACGATGCTGCTGGAGCTCCTGCCTCAGAGCCATCAGCGCCTTGGGCACCTCACCCCCCGAGCGACCATGCACCACCAAACGGATGGCCCGCTCGGACCGCAAGTTTCGATTCCGTAGCAATGGCCACGGATCGATGGCCGAACCGACTGCTGACATCACATCATTCTGAAGGCTTTTCGTTTCATGTCCCGACGTCAATACTCCGAACGCGCGGCTTTGGAGGGACGATCCCGCAGAGAAGTCACCGGTCAACGCTACCGGTCGAGACGTTTTGACGACCGCGGAAGATTCGCCAGCAGAGAACCGAGACGTGCCGCCAGCACTCGGTTCCAGAGCGAGCTTGAACGGGATTTCGCGGCGATGCAGCGCGTTTGGCAAATGCTCCGTCATGGAGCCGTACGCATGCTTGGCGAAGTTGGACGCCAATACTGAAGCCGCGGAAGGCAGCCTTCTACGGCTCAGCCAGGCACAACAGATGTAGCCACGGCGACAGTTTGCTCCATTCGACAGCCGTGAGGGATCAACAGACAAAACTGTTTGAACCACTACCGACAGGCGCACAACCGACCTGTTGACATACTCAACAAGCGCTCCCTTCATTCTGAAGCGCTGGTTTTAAAAAAACCCTTTTGATTGATCCTCGCAGGTTTTGAACGATCAATCCGTTCTATCCGTATCAAGATCATGACTCTCAGCTCTCCCTCCAGGCCTTATCTGGATGGCAAGAAGCTCAACAAGATCGAGCAAAACAAAGCAGACAAAGATGGTCTGCTTGTGGGCAGCGAGATTGAAAAATTTGCAGAAATGGGCTGGGAGCAGGTCGACGAAACGGACCTCCAGCTTCGCCTGAAGTGGTACGGCATGTTTTGGCGCCCGAAAACTCCAGGCAAATTCATGCTGCGTTTGAGAGTTCCAAATGGTGTGCTGTCCGCCGATCAACTCCGCGTGGTCGCCTCGATTGTTGAGCGATACGGCGAAGAAGGAAGTTGCGACATCACAACTCGCCAGAACCTGCAGTTACGAGGCGTGCTGCTTGGAGATTTGCCTGAAATCCTCCGTCGGCTTGAGGAGGCCGGTCTGAGCACCATCCAATCCGGCTTCGACAACCCTAGAAACGTTACCGGCAACCCCATTGCTGGCATCGATCCCCAAGAGATTGTCGACACCCGTCCTTACACGACAGAACTCCAGAACTTCCTGACCAACAACTGCAAGGGAAATCCTGAATATTCCAACCTGCCCAGAAAATGGAACACTGCTGTTGCAGGAGCCAAAGACAATTTCTTACTGCACAACGACATCGTCTTCCACCCTGTGGAAAACAACGGTGTGATGGGATTCGGCGTCTGGATCGGCGGGGTGCTCTCCTCACAAATGAATGCCTATGCCATCCCGCTGAATGCCTGGGTGAAGCCGGATGAAATCTGCAAGATGACCGATGCCGTGATCCGGCTCTGGCGCGACAACGGAGAACGGGACAAGCGTCCAAAGGGACGCTTCCGCCTCTACCTGGATCAGGTGGGCTTCGGCACGTTCCGCGCTCAGGTTGAAGAGCTGTTCGGACCGCTCACTCCTGATCCCGGGTCTGTTTTCGATACAACCCCTCGCTCTCACTACGGTATCCATGCGCAAAAGCAAGACGGCTTGTCGTACGCGGGACTTCATGTGCCTGTCGGACGGCTTAAAGCACAAGATCTCCAAGATTTAGCTACCGCAAGCCTCAATTACGGCGCCGGCGAAGTGCGTTTGACAGAAGATCAGAATGTGATTCTGGTTGGACTCCCAGCGGACAAATTGGAAGCGTTCAAAGCCGATGAGCTGCTTGGACGGTTTCCTCTCGAACCCGGCCACATCGCCGCGGGAACCGTCTCCTGCACAGGGAACACCTACTGCGGATTTGCACTCACCAATACCAAGGATCAAGCGCTCCAAGCCGCGCAGGAACTGGATCAAGAATTAACGCTCCCAGATGAGCTGAAAATCCACTGGACCGGATGTCCAAACACCTGTGGTCAGGCCTACATGGGTGCCATTGGACTGACCGGAACGAAAGCGAAAAACAGTGAAGGCGTGATGGGTGAGGGCTACACCATGACCCTTGGAGGCTCACAGGGCCCGAACCCCACGCTTGGTGAAGTGCATCGCAAAGCTATCCCGGCGGATGAAATCAAATCCGCCTTACGCGAAGTGCTGATCGAACGTTTTGGCGCCACACCCCGCGCCTAAATGTTTGACATGAGGTTCAAATCAACTCAGAGCTGGTGCACACCTTTTGAGACCAGTTCTGATTGCTCGACGACACTTCCCCTACCACCCTCCATGGCTAACAGCAACGACTATTTTTCCCGTCTGGTCAACTGGATCACTTCAGTTGGCCAAGACAAACAACCCATCAGCCGCAATTCAGATCAACAAGATCTGTTTTCCAAGCTGATGAACAAAATCAGCGGTTGAATCGCGTCGAATTCAACCCTCACCAACCTTTCATCCCACCACGAAAACCATGAGTGCGTCGGCTTCACAAATGGACTACGTCCTACCCAACGAACTTGTCGACGGCATGATTGCCGCAGGCGGCAAAAAGGCAACCGTCAGCGTCAAAAACCTACTTTTGCGTGGTTTTTACTCCGGCGCGATTCTCGGCCTCGCTGTCATCCTGGCTTTGACCATCGGACTCAAGAGCGGTCAACCCTGGCTGGGCTCGTTGTTGTTCCCGTTTGGCTTCGCCAGCATCGTGCTCTTTGGCATGGAGTTGGTCACTGGCAACTTCGCCCTGCTGCCCATGGCAACTTGGGCGGGCAAAAGCTCCTGGAAGGCAACCTTCCGCAACTGGGCTTGGGTTTGGTTCGGTAACTGGATCGGAACAGCTGTTGTCGCCGTTCTGATGGCCATCAGCCTCACCAGTGGCGGCACCGTGGATCCTGCCTCTGCTGCCGATGGCGGTGGCATGTGGCAACAAGTTGCAGCCAAGATCATTGCCCTTAATAAGACCAATGTGGTCACTAAGTATGAGAACCTCGAGACCCTTGGGTTCTTCCTGGCCATCCTGCGCGGTCTGATTGCCAACTGGCTGGTGTGCCTCGGCGTGACGATGGCTTTGGTGAGCAAAAGTGTTCCCGGCAAGATCCTGGCCTGCTGGCTCCCAATTACCGCGTTCCAATCGATGGGCATGGAGCACATCGTGGTGAACCAGTTCCTGCACACCGCAGGCCCCATTCTGGGATCCGGCGTCAACTTCGGTCAGGTGATCTTCTGGAACTGGCTGCCAGTCACCATCGGCAACATCATCGGTGGCATGGTCTTCATCGGCATGCTCTTCTACAGCACCCACCGCACCAAGGTTGAGAATGTCTTGCCATCCGAGCATGACGACAAACTGGAGCGTGAACTGGCCGCTGAACTCGGCGCCCGCTGATCAACTCCTGTGTCACATCCTGTGAATGAAGCCGCTCTTTGGGAGCGGCTTTCCAAATCACGACGGGCTCCACTGGAGCCCCATTGGCTGGGGGAGGTTTACTCTCCCAGCCTTTCTATTGATCTCCGTCGAGCCCTCAGCGAAAAGCTCGGCATGCTGGCCGATCGGGGTTGGCCAGAGATTCAAAGCCTGATCAATCAGCACGGAGCGCTTCCTGATCTCGTACTGGCAGCAGGCCTCTGCCATCAGAAAGACGCCAGAGACTGGTTGCTGGATCAACTCACCAGCCGTTCACAACTGGATGACATCAACCTCTGCATTGTTCAGGCCCTCTCCTGCTGGGGTGCGGATGTGCCCGAGACCGTCATGACTGAAAGCCTGCGCCATCCAGGTCAGCAGCATCGCCTCGCGGGCTTGCAGTTGCTGAGTTTTCGGGCTCACACCCTGAGTGATGAAGAGCTGCTGAGGTATTGCTCAGGACTGCTCCATGACTTCAGAGACCCTGTCGTCATCGCAGCAATCCGTGTTCTACAGCGACGGGATGGATCCAGCATCAGCAACAGGCTGGCGCAGCTCTGCATCGACGGATCTGATGAGGTCGCTGCGGCAGCGTTGCGAGCCCTTGGATGCATCGCCACTCCCAGCAGCCAGGGCTCTTTATTGGAACTCAGTAAAACTCTGAGCGATGCCTCCCGGCAACAACTCGCTCAACAACAACTGGAACAACAATTTCGTTCCTAACAATCAAAAAGCCCGGCATTCGCCGGGCACTTGTATACTGATTCTCAAATTGGAATCAGGAATGCAAGAGGATCCCTAATCGCTCACCACTTTTTGTAAGGAAGGAACTTGCCACACATCGTGATCTTCACACGATCACCCTTGGGATCCTCAACTTTGTCGACATCGAGAGTGAAATCAATGGCGCTCATGATTCCATCGCCGAATTTCTCTTGGATCACATCCTTCAGAGGCATGCCATACACCTGCATGATCTCGTAGAAACGGTAGATCAGAGGATCAGTGGGGATAACAGGCTCAAGGCTGCCCTTGGTGGGAAACTCCTGAATGGCAGCAGTGATAGCAGGATCCAAAGACAGAAGCGAAGCCAGCTTTTCTGCCTCTTCGCTTGACGCTGTGGCCTGGCCATAAAACAGAGAAGCGATCCACACTTCATCCAAGCCAAGAGCCGCTTCAAGATCAGCAAAACTCATTCCTTTGGCTTTCTTCGCAGCCATCAGGGATGCGGTCACAGTGCTCTGTGATGGTGCTGACAGCGAAGGAGATGAGGTGGGGGTCAGTGTCATGGCGTTTATTGCCGATTACCCATAAAGACTCTCGCTCTTACCACCCAAGAAAAGCAGCAATCAACACAAAACCGAAAACCCATTTCAGACGCATTGATCACAACACAACACCTCCAAAGCTGTTCTAATAATCGCATTAGACGTTGCGATTATGAGCAACCTGTTCCGATCTCTCACATCTTTGCTGAGCAGTCAGCAGCTCGAGTCCAGTGGAACCACCAGCCTTGTGCTTGAGCGTCTCTATTACGCAGATGGACGGCAAAATCCAAGCCATCCCCGCCACGGCAGCTTTGAAGGTCTGTCTCTGCTCGACTGAAGAATTCAGTATCAAGCGCTACCAACAAAGGTGGCCTTGCTACAGAAAACTACTGGTAGCGACGACATGATGCGTGGCGAGCTCTGTTCTCAGTGGTCGTGAACGCTTCAAGCAGCACCTGCGAAAAGTTGGTAGTGGAGAGCACACCAGCAAGGGGATGAGTCGTCAAGAGGCGGCGGACGCCATGGCTCTCATGCTCGATCAGGAGGCGACCCCAGCTCAGATCGGCGCTTTTATGATCGCCCATCGCATCCGCCGTCCGGAACCGCAGGAGCTGACCGGAATGCTGGACACCTACCGATCCAGAGGGCCGGTGGTGCAGAGCTCGACAGGTCAACGGTCACCTCTCTGTTTCGGTATGCCTTTCGACGGGCGTACACGCACCGCACCCATCTATCCACTAACAACGCTGGTTCTCCTAGCCAGCGAGCAACCGGTGGTGCTGCAGGGCGGCGAACGCATGCCGATCAAGTACGGCATCACAGCGATGGACCTTTTCCGTCTGCTGGACCTTGATTTGACAGGTCTTTGCCTCAGTCAAGTGCAGGCAGGCTTTGAAACCCATGGTTTTGCACTGATTCACCAACCGGATCATTTCTCAATTGCAGACTCGCTGATCGAATACCGCGAAGACCTCGGCAAACGCCCACCGGTAGCCAGCCTGGAACTTCTCTGGACAGCCCATGCAGGTGCGCATCTGTTGGTCAGCGGCTTCGTGCACCCTCCCACCGAAAGCAGGGCCTGGGAAGCACTCAGGCTCGCCGGCGAGACCGATGTGCTCACCGTGAAAGGGCTTGAGGGAGGAACCGATCTGCCAATCGGTCGGGCCTGCATCACAGCCCGTGTCCGCCATGGCGAGGCCGAAAGGCAGATCCTGCATCCCAGGGACCATGGCTGCCATGACGCCGACGTGGAGTGGTCCAACGACCAGGACTGGAAGGATCAAGGCCTTCAAGCCCTGTCGAATCGAGGCCCTCTCAGTGACGCCCTTCGCTGGAATGCGGGGGCTTATCTGTGGTTTGCCGGTCTCACCGACACTCTTGAAGCTGGGATCCAAAACGCTGTAGCCGTGCTGGAAAGCGGCAAAGCCTTGGCGCAACTGGATCAACTGCGCGTGTGGCGCAACAACCTCTCCATCCGATAACGCTCAAACATCACTCCAGCGATAGCAATCGTTTCCGGGGCCACCACAGACCAACCACGTCTCTCCAGCAGCGAGCGGCTGCACTGACTGGCCTCTGTGCGCAGACAGGTCACACCCTCATCGGCCGCGTCCGCTTCAATTCTGTCCAGCAGAGCTCCAGCATGACCCTGTCGTGCCGAGCGTCCTCGGCAGTACAGCAAGGCAAGCCGGTCCCGTGGATCACGGATCGCAAACGCAGCATCGCCTCCACTGATCCAGCCGCACCCGGTGCGAAGGGTCCGATCCAGAACACCAGGCAGCCAGGCTAAAGCCGACCATGCCCTCACCTGCTCGTCTGTATAGAGTGCCGGGGCCTGAGTTTCGATGGCATCGGCATAGATCTCCCGCAAAAGACCCTCATCAGTTGGAACGATCGGTCGAAGCGCCATGGCGAGTGCCCCTTATGGGAGTGTGAGTCTTCTGTGCACGCAGGCGGCTTTGCAGCGTCCTCGCATTCCCACTCTGCTCAGCGCCTTTCTGACGCTGCTCAATGACCGCCTTAGCGAGAGCATTTTTCTGCCTCTGCTGCCCTTCCTACTGGAAGACTTCAGCAGCAACGGCAGCACAGTAGGTCTGCTCTCAGGCACGTACGCCCTCTCCCAATTCGCAGTGGCGCCACTTATTGGCGCACTGAGTGACCGCTTCGGACGAAAACCCATCATCAGCCTCTGCGTTTTTGGCTCTGTGATTGGCATGGGTCTTTTTGCCACCACCTTGACCGTGCCATGGCAACCAATCTGGCCAGAGGCCGCAGCAGCAGGTCTGCCCCTCGGCCTGTTGTTTCTGGCGCGAGTCATCGATGGGGCAAGCGGGGGCACTGCCGCCACAGCCACAGCTGTCTTAGCCGACATCACCACACCAGAAAACAGGGCCAAAGCCTTCGGCCTCATTGGCGTGGCCTTTGGCCTGGGGTTTGTCCTTGGTCCTGGTCTTGGTGGACTGCTGGGTGATGTCAACCGCATTCTTCCCGCCTGGGCTGCAACAGCCTTCGCCGTCGCGAACTTAATCGTGGTGCTGGGACTCCTCCCAGAAACGCATCCCATCAATGCCAGAAAGCAACTGCCGCGAAGGCGCGAGCTCAATCCAGTCACGCTCTTGGCACGCGTGTTTGCCAAACCAGAGGTGCGTCGCCTCTCGATCGCCTTTTTTGGCTTCTTTATGGCCTTCAACGGTTTCACCACCGTTTTAGTGCTGTACCTACGCAACAGTTTCAACTGGACTGAAGGCATGGCTGGAGCCGCTTTCGCCCTGGTTGGAGTCATCGCAATGGTGGTCCAGGGAGGCTTAATCGGACCGCTGGTGAAGCGTTTCGGTGAACTCCGTTTGACCCTCGTTGGTCTTGGTCTTCTGACCTCCGGATGCCTGTTGGTGCCCATGGCGACACCGAATAACTCCATTCCAGTGGTGTACACCGCCGTGTCTTTGCTGGCACTCGGCACGGGTCTTGTGACCCCCTGCTTGCGTGCTCTGGTCTCGCGTCGTCTTGGCAGCGATGGCCAAGGATCAGCACTGGGCGGTCTGCAGGGTCTGCAAAGCCTCGGCACATTTCTTGGCGCCTCCGCCGCTGGCTTCAGCTACGACCGGATTGGCGTCACCAGTCCGTTCTGGTTCGGAAGCATGATGCTGATCGGAGTTGCCCTCTTGGTGGCTGGCAGCATCCGGAATCGGCCAGAAACCATCCAGGACTGACAAGTCTCCTAGACCACTTGCCGTCAAAACTCGATTGCTAGCTTTCGACCAAGAGCCTTTGCACCCGCTTTTCTTCCGTGATGGCAAAGCAAGCCCTCGATCCTGATCTCTACATCAATCGGGAGCTCAGCTGGATTGCCTTCAATGAAAGGGTTCTGATCCAGGCACTGGACGAACGCACCCCACTCCTAGAGCAAGCGAAATTCAGCGCCATTTTCAGCAACAACCTCGATGAGTTCTTCATGGTGCGGGTCGCATCACTAAAGGCCCAGGTTGAAGCGGGGATCAACAAACGCAGCGAAGACGGACTCACACCCATCGAACAGCTGCAGGCCATTCGTGAGAATCTCGCACCACTGCTACGTCGTCAGCAGGATCACTACCGCACACGACTCAAGCAACAACTGCACGACCAGGGTGCTCATCTACTCGACTATGCGCAGCTCAATCAACGTCAACAACTCTGGATCGACAACTACTTCCAAACGGCGATCTTTCCTGTACTCACACCCTTGGCGGTGGATCCAGCACACCCATTTCCCTTCGTCAGCAACCTGAGCCTGAATGTGGCGGCACTGATTCGAGATCCGGAAACCGGACAGAGCCTGCTGGCCAGGGTGAAAGTGCCCCAAACAATCCTTCCCCGGTTCGTTGCCATCCCAACGGATCTGGCCGATTCCAAGGACAGGCCAGTCCACACCGCTGTGCCGTTGGAACAGGTTGTGGCCTTCAACCTGGAGCTGCTGTTCCCCGGCATGAGCATCGAGGGGCATTACTTCTTCCGAGTCACCAGGGATGCCGACTTGGAACTGCGTGATCTTGAGGCCGACGACTTGATGATCGCGATCGAACAAGGTCTGCGGAAGCGACGCATGGGCGGTGAAGTCGTGCGCTTAGAAGTCGCTGATGAAATGCTGCAAGACATGGTCGAAATGCTTCTGGATGGAATGTCAGTGGAAGAAAACGATCTCTACCGCGTTGACGGACCCCTTGGGCTCGACGATCTCTTTGGGCTGATGGCAATTCCCCTGGCCAAACTCAAGGACGAATCGCACTCAGGAATGACACCGGCTGTTCTTGGCCGAGCCCAGCGGAGCATGCTCGAAGACGGCTCCATCAAGGAAGAGGAGTTCGAGAGCATCTTCTCCGTGGTGCGTCGGCGTGACGTGCTTCTGCATCACCCCTACGACCTGTTTTCGACCTCCGTTGAGGAGTTCATCAACCAGGCTGCGGACGATCCTCTGGTCATGGGGATCAAGATGACCCTCTATCGCACCTCGAAGGATTCACCGATCATCGCCGCCTTGATCCGCGCCGCTGAGAATGGCAAACAGGTGATGGCACTCGTGGAACTGAAGGCACGCTTCGACGAAGACAACAACATTCAGTGGGCGAAGCAGCTGGAAAGCTCAGGTGTGCACGTTGTCTATGGCGTTCTTGGCCTGAAGACACACACCAAGATCGTGCTGGTCGTCCGCAAAGAGAAAGAACGGCTGCGCAGTTACGTGCACATCGGAACCGGAAATTACAACTCAAAAACCTCTCGCCTCTACACCGACCTCGGGCTGCTCTCCGCTCGTCCAGAGCTTGGTCAAGATCTGGTGGAACTGTTCAACTACCTCACAGGCTTCTCCAAGCAGCAGGAATTCCGAAAACTACTGGTTGCTCCAGTGTCACTGCGCAAGGGCATGGAAAATCTCATCCGACGCGAAATCGAACATGCCCGGGAGGGGGGGGGCGGCCACATCAAGGCCAAGATGAATTCTTTGGTGGATCCTGAGATCATTGCTCTTCTCTACGAGGCATCACAGGCTGGCGTGATCATCGAACTGATCATTCGTGGCATGTGTTGTCTTTACCCGGGGCGTGAAGGTGTCAGCGACAACATCAGCGTGATCAGCATCATTGGACGGTTCCTCGAACATTCCCGCGTCTTTTGGTTTGCCAATGGAGGCGAACCGGAGGTGTACATCGGCAGCGCTGATTGGATGCCACGCAACCTCGATCGGCGGGTGGAAGCCGTCACATCGATCGACGAACCAGCGCTCAGGCAACAATTAGAACGCTTGTTGCAACTTTACTTAGACGACAACCGCGGCTCCTTCGACATGCAGGAAGACGGCAGCTTTCGCCAACGCCATCCCGAAGATATTGTCTGCAATTCTCAACTGCATTTGATTGAACACTGGAAAAAAGGGCTACAAACCCACGCATAAAAACTGCAGCTGTGTATTGATGGATACAGCCATCGGGCTCGTTTCAACCTCTTCATTTCACATTTGGCTCATACGACTTAACGACAATTTGCAGATTCGGAAAAACTTTCGATTCTTTCAGGTCAGATTTAGGGACGGATGCTAAATTTTGCCCAAATCTAATTTCAGGAGGCCAGGGTGATGGGGATCCCTCTGGAATCTGAAGAACTGACTCAAAAAGTCTCTTCTTCTGAACCTGTATTGCCGACCACAGGTCGACGAAACAGTGCTGCGCGTTCAAGAACCAGCTCCAGCCGCTCCTCAAAGCAGAGTGGTCGATTAGCCACCGATTCGATCGGCTACTACCTGAGCAGCATCGGACGCGTACCACTGCTAACGGCAGCCGAAGAGATCGAGCTTGCGCATCACGTGCAGGCGATGAAGGAACTGCTCGAGGTACCCGAAGATGAGCGCACTCCGCGGCAGTGTCACCGCATCCGCATGGGCAAGCGTGCACGCGATCGAATGATGGCCGCCAATCTTCGCTTGGTCGTCAGTGTGGCAAAGAAATATCAGAACCAAGGCCTCGAACTGCTGGATCTGGTGCAAGAGGGTGCCATTGGTCTTGAGCGTGCGGTCGACAAATTCGACCCCGCCATGGGCTACAAGTTTTCCACCTACGCCTATTGGTGGATTCGCCAAGGGATGACCAGGGCCATCGACAACAGCGCCCGCACCATTCGTCTCCCGATTCACATCAGTGAAAAACTGTCGAAGATGCGGCGCATCACCCGTGAGCTGTCGCATCGATTCGGTCGGCAACCCAATCGCTTGGAGTTGGCGAGCGCCATGGGGATCGAGCCCCGCGACCTTGAGGATCTGATTGCCCAGAGTGCGCCCTGCGCCTCACTTGATGCCCACGCGCGTGGCGAAGAAGATCGCAGCACCCTTGGCGAATTGATTCCAGACCCCAACGGGGCGGAACCGATGGAAGGGATGGATCGGAGCATCCAGAAAGAACACCTGGGAGGCTGGCTTTCGCAACTCAACGAGCGAGAGCAAAAAATCCTCAAACTGCGTTTCGGCCTGGATGGTGCTGAGCCTTTGACCTTGGCCGAAATCGGTCGTCAAATCAATGTGTCGCGTGAGAGGGTCCGTCAGCTCGAGGCCAAGGCCATTCTGAAGCTGCGTGTGATGACCAATCACCAGAAGGCAGCCTGAGACCTTGCTTCTATCTCTGCTGATCATCAGCACCTGGATGCTCCTGGTGCTGTCAACAGCAGTGATCTGCAAACGACAGTGGCCTCAGCGCCGAGAACTCAGCCGCAAGATTGTCCACATCGGCACAGGTCCGGTGATCGCTTTGGCCTGGTGGCTTGAGATTCCTCAATCGATCGCGTTGACCGTGGCGGTAGCAGTCACCTTGATCACTGCAATCAACCACCGCTGGAAACTGCTCCCCGCAGTTGAGGATGTTGATCGCCAGAGCTACGGAACTGTGGCGTATGGGCTTGCAATCACGCTTCTGCTGGCCTTGTTTTGGCCTGATCAAGCGATTGCCGCCTGTGCCGGTGTGCTTGTGATGGCCTTCGCCGATGGCTTAGCAGGCTTGGTGGGTCGGGGGATCGAGTCAGCGAGCTGGACGTTTTGGCAACAACACAAGTCCGTTGCTGGAACATTGACGATGGCTGTGGTCACTGCCTTGGTGTTGACAGGACTGGGACTGGTGAGCCAAAGCCCTTTGCATCCCCTACGACTGTCTGCGGTCTGTGCCATGGCAGTGGGCCTTGAGCAACTAAGCCGCTGGGGAATCGACAACCTCAGCGTGCCATTGGCCGTGGGATTGTGCTGGTCCTGGATGGTGATCTAAGCGCGAAGCAGACGCTCCATGTGCCGACACCAGTCACCCCTGCTACCCAAAGCTGCCACAAGCGTCTGATCATCGGGCAGGTCATGCAATCGCATCTGCCAGAGCTGAATCTGTGCAGCCTGACCCACCCAGAAATGCATCACCTGCTGGTGCAGGGCATCAACATCCCAATGCTGCTGATGGGCTACGCCCTGTGACCAAGCCAGCAGATCGTCCAACTGAAGCGGTCGAAATCCTCGCACCCACAATCCACTGTCGCGATCCAGTTCATACAAACGAAGTGGATCGCCAAAACCAAAAATATGCAACCCGATCATTGAGCCAACCTCCAAGAGGATTGAGCCCAAAATAAACACATCAAATTAAAGCAAAGTTCAATTTGAACAGATGACTTAAAAGGCCAAAAACGTCCGACTGAGTTTCAAGAAACTGGCACTCCTATCGAGCGAGTGCCAACTTTTTTCACCGCATTGGCCAGTTCGTCCAGCAAATCAGCCGTTGTTTCAAGGCTGATGCAAGCATCGGTGACGCTTTGGCCGTAAGTCAGAGCGGAGCGATCAGAACTGATCTTCTGATTCCCTTCCACGAGATGACTTTCCAGCATCACGCCCATGACGTGGGTTGAACCCTGCTCGACCTGAGACGCCACCGCCCTAAGAACGTCACCTTGACGGCGGTAATCCTTGTTCGAATTGCCATGACTGCAATCCACCATCAACCGATCGGGCAGACCTGCAGCATCCAGTTCAGCCGCCGCGTCCTGAATCGCTTCAAGGTGATAGTTGGTGCCTCGATTGCCGCCCCGGAGCACTAGGTGACCATCCGGATTGCCGGTGGTGCTCACGATGGAGGCGTGACCCTCACGATTGATTCCCAGAAAATGATGCGGCTTTGAAGCTGCCTGCATCGCATTGATCGCAATGGCGGCACTTCCATCGGTGCTGTTTTTGTAGCCGATCGGCATCGACAATCCTGAGGCCATCTCACGGTGGGTCTGACTTTCAGTGGTTCGGGCACCAATGGCCGTCCAACCAATGAGATCAGCAATGTATTGAGGCACCACAGGGTCGAGCAGTTCCGTGGCTGCGGGCATGCCATCTCTGGCCAGATCCAGCAGCAAGGCACGGGCCATGCGCAAGCCGGTGTTGATGTCGTAGGAACCGTCGAGATGAGGGTCGTTGATCAGCCCCTTCCAACCGACTGTGGTCCGAGGTTTCTCGAAATAAACCCGCATCACCACTTCCAGTTCCGCAGCGTGGCGTTCCCTTAAGGACGCCAATCTCCGTGCGTAATCGCGGGCGGCATCGACGTCGTGTACGGAGCACGGTCCAACGATCACAAGCAGACGATGATCCAAACCACGAAGGATGGCCTGAATGCGACCTCGTGCCGTAGCCACTGTTTCCGTCGCCTTGGCATCGATGGGTAAATCGCGATGCAGCAATGCCGGAGGCACCAATGGCCGAGTGTCCACCACATGCAGATCGTGAGTGGTGGTCATGCTCCAAACCAGGAATTCACTCAGACTACGCAAGGTGCATGCATCTGCTTAACAGCGGTTCGGAACGGTGACGCAGGACAATGGAATCGCTTTGACGTTCCTGCACCGAATCCGATGCTGAGCACTTACCGCGAGAACGCCGCCCAACGCCTGTCCCAAGGCATCCCGGCACTGCCTCTGAATGCCTCCCAGACCCAGGCGCTCACGGAGCTGCTGCAGAACCCTCCCGCTGGAAAAGAGGACGAACTGCTGCATCTGCTCAGCGAACGAATTCCGCCTGGAGTGGATGAAGCGGCTTACGTCAAAGCCACTTGGCTCAGCGCCGTGGCCCAGGGTGAAGCCGAGAGCCCACTGGTCTCTGCCTTGGACGCCACCCGACTGCTGGGAACCATGGTTGGTGGTTACAACGTTGCAGCACTGATTGAACTGCTCAAGCACGACGAGGAAGCGCTGGCCTTGTGCGCTGCGGAAGGTCTCAGTCGCACCCTGCTGGTGTACGACGCCTACAACGAAGTGATGGAGCTGGCGTCCACCAACCGCTTTGCCAAACAAGTGGTCGACAGTTGGGCTGCAGGGGAATGGTTCACATGCAAACCAGAATTGGCCAGCGAAATCACTGTCACCGTGTTCAAGGTTGACGGTGAAACCAACACGGATGACCTGTCACCAGCCACCCATGCCACCACCCGGCCGGACATCCCGCTCCATGCCCTAGCCATGCTGGAAACCCGGGATCCTGATGGCCTGAACACCATCAAGACGCTCAAGCAAAAAGGCCATCCCGTGGCCTACGTGGGTGATGTGGTGGGCACCGGCAGCTCCCGCAAGAGCGCCATCAATTCGGTGCTGTGGCACACGGGGAACGCCATTCCTTATGTGCCGAACAAAAAAGCCGGCGGCGTGATTCTCGGGGGCAAGATTGCGCCGATCTTTTTCAACACAGCGGAAGACTCCGGCGCGCTGCCGATTGAATGTGACGTCACCACCCTCAAAAGCGGTGATGTGATCACCATCCGGCCCCATGCCGGAACGATCGAGCGAGCTGCCGGTGAAACCAATGCCGGTGAAATCATTGCCCGCTTCGAGCTCAAGCCGAGCACCATCAGCGATGAGGTGCGCGCTGGCGGCCGCATCCCTCTGATGATCGGCCGTGCCCTCACCGACAAGGTGCGCAACCAGCTAGGTCTTCCCTCCTCCGACCTGTTCATCCGTCCTTCGGCCCCAGCGGACACCGGCAAGGGCTTCACGCTGGCCCAGAAGATGGTGGGCAAAGCCTGTGGACTCCCGGGTGTACGCCCGGGAACCAGCTGCGAACCACTGATGACGACCGTCGGGTCCCAGGACACCACCGGTCCGATGACCCGGGACGAGATGAAGGAACTGGCCTGCCTGGGCTTCTCCTCGGATCTGGTGATGCAGAGCTTCTGCCACACCGCCGCCTATCCCAAGCCCGTCGACCTGCAAACCCAGAAAGAACTGCCGGATTTCTTCGCCCAGCGAGGCGGTGTCGCCCTGCGACCAGGCGACGGCATCATCCACAGCTGGCTGAACCGCATGCTCCTACCCGACACCGTGGGCACGGGCGGTGACAGCCACACCCGCTTCCCACTGGGGATCTCCTTCCCGGGTGGCTCAGGGGTGGTGGCCTTCGCAGCCGCGATCGGTGCCATGCCGCTCGACATGCCCGAGTCAGTGCTGGTGCGCTTCCGTGGCTCGCTACAACCAGGCGTCACCCTGCGCGATGTGGTGAATGCCATTCCCTGGGTGGCGATTCAGAGAGGCCTGCTCACCGTTGAAAAAGCCAACAAGAAGAACCTGTTCAATGGCCGGATCATGGAGATTGAAGGTCTCCCTGACCTGAAGCTGGAACAGGCTTTCGAACTCACCGACGCCAGCGCCGAGCGCTCCTGCGCCGGCTGCACCATCAAGCTTTCCGAAGCCACGGTGAGCGAGTACCTGCGCAGCAATGTGGCGCTCCTCAAAAACATGATTGCCCGGGGCTACAGCGATGCCCGGACCCTGGCGCGGCGCATCAAGGCCATGGAGACCTGGCTGGAGAACCCCCAGCTGATGAGTGCTGACACAGACGCAGAGTACGCAGAGGTGCTGGAGATCAACCTCGACGAGCTCACGGAACCGGTGGTGGCCTGCCCCAACGACCCCGACAACGTGAAGCTGCTCAGCGAGGTGGCTGGTGATCCCGTGCAGGAGGTGTTCATCGGCTCCTGCATGACCAACATCGGCCACTACCGTGCCGCGGCCAAGGTGCTGGAAGGCGCCGGCCAAAACTCGGCACGCCTCTGGGTCTGCCCGCCCACCCGCATGGATGAGGAGACGCTGAAGGCCGAGGGCTACTACGCCACCTTTGAGGCAGCCGGCTCCAGAATGGAGATGCCCGGCTGCTCCCTGTGCATGGGCAACCAGGCCCGCGTCGAAGACGACACCACGGTCTTCTCCACGAGCACCCGCAACTTCAACAACCGCCTGGGCAAAGGGGCCCAGGTGTATCTCGGCAGCGCCGAACTGGCGGCGGTCTGCGCACAGCTAGGTCGGATCCCCACCCCCGATGAGTACCGAAGCATCGCAGCGGAGAAAATCGATCCCCTCTCCGATGAGCTGTACCGCTATCTGAACTTCGATCAGATCTCAGGTTTCGAAGACGAAGGTCGGGTTGTGAGTGTTGATGAGGAGGCTCAGATGCTGGCTGGGGCCTGAACCCAGACCAGCAATGACATGGCAGTTCTGAGTGACCTGAAACAACGCCGGCATCAGCGCGGATCCAGCCGCAGCATCCGCCGCCTGCTGGAACGCCGTTGGTGGGTGGTGGTGCTGGCGTTGATGCTCACTGGCTTGGGTGCAGCCCTCACAGGCGTGCTGTTCAAGGCCGGTCTCAAACTGCTAGGTGGTTGGCGACTGGAGCTGCTGGCCGAGTACCCCGCCTGGATGGTGCTGCCCTGTCTGGGGGGCTTGGGCGGTCTGGTTTCCGGCCTGCTGGTGTCACGGCTGGCACCGGCGGCCGGTGGTTCAGGCATCACCCACATCATGGGATTTTTAAAACACCGGGCTGTGCCCATGGGCCTTCAGGTGGGCCTGGTGAAACTGGTGGGTGGCATCGTGGCCATAGGCAGTGGTTTCCCGCTCGGTCCTGAAGGCCCTGCCGTGCAGATGGGTGGTTCCGTGGCCTGGCAGATGGCCCGCTGGCTGAAGGCACCGGTGGCCTTTCGCCGTGTGATCGTTGCTGCAGGGGGCGGCGCCGGCATCGCAGCGGTGTTCAGCGCGCCGATCGGAGGATTTGTCTATGCCGTGGAGGAACTACTCCACTCCGCCAGGCCAGTAGTCCTGCTGCTAGTGATCGTCACCACCTTCTGGGCCGATGCCTGGGCCGATGTGCTGGGACTGCTAGGCATTAGTCCCGCCACCGGTGGCCTGGATGCCACCCAAGGGTTCCTCCTGGAACGGGAATACACACCCATGGTGAGCTTTTTGCCCATCGATCTGGGCTATCTGATCGGACTTGGCGTGGTGGTGGGCGTGCTGGCAGAGATCTACTGCCGCTACGTGCTGGCCATGCAACGCAAGGGAAATGCCTGGT
>MDTA01169680.1_pt1 | contig 28224 bp, 31 predicted proteins | sample 811151 | NCBI WGS metagenome assembly MDTA01 (sample SAMN05326648, study PRJNA326480) | marine metagenome | isolation source: seawater | place: Indian Ocean: South | collected 2010 | reverse complement strand
TTATTTTACTTATTACGTGTTATGGTGTCATTACAAACTTTTATAATTCACCTTATATACATAACACTGTATGTTCTCTTCACAACGATCATTTATTTTTATAAGAAAATCCCAATACAATACGTGTTATGGTGTCATTACAAACTAAATATAAAAATTTCTATGTCATTACAAACACCACTTTAAATGTCAAAAGGCATACCATTTAAAAATTAAACATCTCTATGTATAAATGGAGAAATACAATAAATTTAAATATATTATCATTGATACTACAACACATGAGGTTGTAATGGAGAATAGCTATCGTAGTATTGCAGATTTTATTAATCTAATATATCCTAACGATAAAATATCACATAATGCTGTTGGTGAAAGGTTGCGGACCCATAAATATTTCAATTATTATGATTTATTAATTAAAGAATTACTATGGATATAATATAAATATACATGGAACATCCTCAAATATATATTAATAGTAATGAAGATACAAAAAAAATTATTATTCAGTTTGGTACGGCTGTATTTCAGCTCTTAAACTTGAATTGTTTAACTATGGATGAAGTCATAGCAAGGTTCAAATCAATTAATAACAATGATATCGATGAACTATATCAAGTTAAAATAAAGAACCTAGAAAAAACTGTAGCTACATTAAAGAAAGACCTAAATTCATCATATGAAACACATAAAAATGAATTAGAAGGTATGAGGGACCATGTAAAGGGCATTTATATAAATGAAATAAACGAATTACGGGAACAAAAGGCTATGATTAATGATAAAAATGAAAAAGAAATAGAAGATCGTATTAATTTATATCGTATGGGGGCAAATGGAAAGATTGAAATGGCTGACCGTATAGCCGAAGAAAAGGAGAAAAGGATTATTGCGCTTCAAGATGAGAATGCAAACTTAACAAAATATATTAATGGATTTATAGGTGAGAGATCCCTTAAAGATACAGAAAAGGGTAAGTATGCGGAAGATGTTATCAAAGATATATTTTCCGATTGTTTACCATTTGATGATGAAGCATGTTGGAAAACAACAGCACGTGGTGCTGGATCAGGTGATTGTATTATTATTTTCAGTAAGGCTTACCATAATTTACGTTTAATGGTTGAAATGAAAATGAAAGGATCTATTACGCCAGAAGACCACGAACAATTTGAAAGCCATTACATTGATGATTTTAATAATGATAAAGTAGATTTAGCAATGATGATATCATACGACTATAAAAATATATCGAATCAAGGTTGTTGTCTTGTGCATAAATATCGTAAGGATAATGATAAAGTAATATATTTTGCCCTGGATAAAACGGGAACACCACAGGAAAAAAAAGAGATTATCATTCATGAATTACATCGGATTTGTAAAGAATATATTTATAATAAAGGAGTTGTTTCAATCCCATTAGAGAATAATTATGTATGTCAAGTTGAAGAAAGGCTTAAAGATTTTAAGAATCGTGAAATATCTATCATTAAAATTATAAAGAATTCAAAGAATCAACTTAAAGATTTTGAGAAAGAAAAACAAACCCTAGAGAAAAGTAGAAATCAACTTCTTAAACAGTTATACGATGATGGGACAATTTACAAGATTAACCATATTTATTTAAATGAGAATGAAAGTCAACTTAAACAGATGTTCTTCCATAAAATAAAAAAACAAATGAAGGATAAGAATATAGTTATTCCGCCACCTAATAAATCAGGTAAGAGAAAGCCGATGTGGAGAGATAAATTAAAGGAAGAACTATGTATAGACATAGAACCATATGAAAAAAAATGGTGGGACAAATTTAAAGTAGATGAAATTATGGATTAAAGGTTTCGCCGGGACTTGAACCCGGATTGCTGGATTCAAAGTCCAGAGTGCTAACCGATTGCACCACGAAACCATCTCAACAGCCGGGATCGAACCAGCGACCTGGGGAACTACAGTCCTCCGCTCTTCCAACTGAGCTATGTTGAGTTATTAGCCACCAGTGAGAGTTGAACTCACGACCTTCGCATTACAAGTGCGACGCTCTGACCAACTGAGCTATAGTGGCGATTCCCATACCGGGACTCGAACCCGGGTCGGCTGGGTGAAAACCAGCTATCCTAACCATCTAGACTATATGGGAGTATACTTATTATAGATAATACTTTTTTAAATAATTTTAAACACACTATAAATTATTCCTAACCATGGATAATTGATTTAATAAAATGTTCCTTTTCAGTAATGTCGCTCCGTAGTTCTTTTGACTTACTCTTTGGCTTTGTTGGATAGTTCTTATTCTTCTTCTTTGGAACTTTCCTTCTTCTGAAGAATTTCTTTTCACCTTTCTTCTCTATGTAAGAATTTTCAGTTTCGTGAAGGTCTGACGATATATTACGACCATTAACGGATATATCTTGATTCCGGTAAAGTTCATTGTATAGGTATCCTATAACCGATAGGAATTCATTCCGTTCTTTCATACTCACCGCATAATCCTTTGTAACACCATTCTGAACGATCAAAGACCAAGTATTGTTAGATCCCATTTTAATTCTATTGTAAAATGTTTTTAAAATACTTTTTTTCAATCGAAAATCAAATTTGAAAATAAAATGAAACGATATTAGAAACACTAAAGGATTGAGTATGTCTGCAATAAAGGTTGTGGGAGAGACTATGAACGGGAACCCTTCTTTTCCAAAGGAACTCTTGGAACTATTACATAATAAGTACCCATCACTACCCCCTGTTGAAGAAATGATATCAGAACCTGAAATATCTATATTTTTCCAAGAACCAGATATTATCAAGGGTAAGAATAATAAATTATCGATTGAAGAAAGAAGAGGTCTATACGATGATAAAAAATGTGATGCAAGAGTATGGTATGAGAAGAAAAGAAGTGGGGGACTCGGGTATGATAATATTCAATGCAATAAAAAAAAAAGCGGATGGGTGCTTCTGCCGTCTACATTCTAGGATGTATTCCGATGGAACATTATGGACGGGGAAGATAACTGATCCACGACCTGAAGAACCTCAAATGGCGAATGGTAAACGAATGTTCTGGGCCACGGATAAGAATGGTAATGATATCATAAAAGAAAAGAAGAAGAGTTCTTCTAAGAAGAAGACAACATGTAATATAATTAAGGATCCAAAGGAAATGAGTATCGATGAACTCCTATTACTCATTAAGAAAAAGGAAGAAGATGAAGCGAATACTATGAAAAAGGAAATAAAAGAGGAAATAGAAGAAGAAGGATGCGAAGAAGGGGAAGAAGGTGGTTTAGGGGCAGGGGTTGGATTTGAAGAGGACATAATAGATCATACAGAACTAAAAAAAACAACGAGTTCATGTAGTGAAACTACTGAACCATGTGATGGACTGAATGAGAGCTCGGAAGAAGAAGATGAACTTTATATTCTAAAAACGATTAACGATGTTGAATACCAAATTAATATAGACGACAATACGGTAATTCGTCTCCATGACTTTAAAATAATTGGAGAATGGAAAAGTAATACTGAAGAAATACAATTTAACGAAGAATGATATCTTTTTAATGAAAACAATTTTATGATTAATTTTCTATTCTTCAAAACAAAATTTGATTTTTTTTTTGAATGATACGTTAAAACAACAAAAGAACAACAAAAGAACAACAACAGAACAACAACAGAACAACAAAAGAACAACGATGGGTAATTCTTCGTCTACCCCTTCTAACTTCTCAAATGAGGAGAAGATCAGAACAGAAATGTTGAAGTATGCTTCCCAATGGAAGGGTAAGGGTCAAACAGAACTCTTCAGGACCCATATTCCGAAGGAAGCTGTTGACTTCACAGAGAAGTATAATCTTCTTGGACTTGATAAGATATTCACAAGTGAAAAGATCAAAACAACGGATGGCTTCAATAGTCTTCACCTATTCCGAACCTCTCAAGAGGAGGTTGATATCCCTGTCTTCAGTGCCAATGGATTTACCGTGCTCCATGCTCTTGGCGAACCAGGAAGAGATCTTGGGGAGAATTGTACAACGAAGGTATCCCATATGATGATCGTCAAACACATGGATGAGGGAAATCACCAAGCACCAATTACTTTCAATGAGATGCTCCCTTCGGTTCAAGAAGAAGTTGATGATCTGGAAAAGCGGATTGAGGTGGGAAAGAAGGCATATGAGAATCTCCAGAGGAATGTTCCCCTTTCAGAATGCGGCGAAAAGGTCAAAGCAAAGGCGACTAAGATGGGAGTCCCCCATACGGTGGGTATCCGAGAGTTCCTTGGGAGGATGATCCTGGGTCTCACACCTGAATTTAAGTCAAAGGCACCTGGCTACAAGCTAATGCATGGAAAGAATGATGTATCTGAAAACCATCAATCCGTTCAAGAAATGATTGAAAATACTTTCACTGATCCCTCACTTGAGACATGTGCCTGTATTCAGCCTCCCTCGCTGAATAGTCAGATGCTTTCACACATTCATCTATTCCGGATCAAGAGTATCTCTAAGGTGTTGGATGAAAATTATTACGACTGCGAAATTATTCTCAAGATTAAGAAGGAACTACTTACAAATGTCTCAGATCAATCAATGAGTAGTCCTGTTCCTGAAGGCCGACCTACCACCCCAGACAGGGACAGTATTAATTCTCCACGAGCAAAGACACCACCTCGTAGTGATGAAGAAGGATCACTCTCACGGACAATGACAATGTCAAGGACAACTACTCCACCTCGTAGTGGGAATTCTGGTCTCACACGACAAAATACTCGAGCTGTTACCCCTGAACGATGATAAGTATTCTCTAACTATTATCATATTCCCATACTATTCATATTCTTCTAAATTTGATTTAATGTATCCATTTTTTTTTAACATAAAGTATAATAATACTACAATGGAGAAAAAGGATCAAACTTATCCTTGGTATCCAGCAATCGCGGGCTGCCTGTTCGGCGAAGAAGCACTTACTGAACTGGGTAATACCACTTACAGAGATGATTCAATGCGACAAGCATTAACCCATCCTACAATGAAGAAAACTTTCATTCAACTAGGAAAGAAATTTAAACTCCCGGATGATATCATTGATTATTTGTATCTTATCCTTAGAAAAAAGATCCATACAGAAGAAGAATCAATCAAACGATTTCATCGTAATATCCTTCTATTGAATGTCATGATAGCAGACCCAAAGAGATCCACGGATCTATATGATTGTATAGAGGATAATTATGAGAAAACAGAACCGTTTGATTACAGAATACCCGAAGAAAGAAACTGTGAATGGGCAATCACCAACTCTTGGAATAAAAAATTGACTTTCAATGAGAACAATGCGTTAGAAAACTTTAGAGACATTCGTGAAAAGATATTTGTTGAAATATGTATTCTTGGAGAAGAAAATTATTTATTTGATTTAAGCAATAAAGGTCAACCGAACAGTGAATTTCGATTCAAACCTGCCAACCATAATCTAAAGCTGAGCTACCTGAAACATAGTTCCTTTGAAGAAGTCTATTTTGATTATCAAAACTTCCTTGAATGGAAGGGGACACCTGAAGAATCAGCTTGGAGATTAATTATTGACCATTCGGGAGACGCCGCTTTCTACGCCGGTAATTAAAATTTGAAAAGTTTATATTTGTATATAGTAAAATATATATGAAATGTCGAGGATGTACACAACCCACATCCTTCGGATCATGCTTCAGAATGCGAAGTCTCCGAGGGAAAAGTGGATTATAATGAAATTTATTCAAACAAGGATTGAAATGATGGATCATAATAACGGTAAATATTAAAGTCAATAGACTTATGATTTTATTTTTTTATTCCGATCATGACAATAACAATCGATGGTGGGATATCTTTATTATTCGTAGAGTTATACAAAGATACATTTCCACCTAATACAGGAATGTTTAATTCTTTGCAACTATGATTCATAGATTCAATATGTTCTTTAAAATCACCAATACATGAACTAGGATCTCCAAAATTAAGGCAATTCACTATTCCAAGAGATTTTGCCCCTAACTGTATCATCCTTTGATTACATTCATAAACATTTTCCCCCCATGTAAGGATACATTGTGTATTGTTTTCATAAATATCAAGAATTGAATAATGACCTGGTTTATCTGGCCCTTTAATCGTCCTACAACCAATACTATGATCGTATGAATTCCATAATGATAAGTTTTTCACTTTATTAATTTTACAATTTGTTTCTGAAAATTTTAATTCTAAATTATTTTCTTCTTCTTTTAAGTTCATAAAGTTATCATAAAAGATTAAATGATTATCCTTATAAACATTATAAGAATCATCTTCGGTCACACAACCTATTACATTATATTCAAGGTCCCACTTCTCCAATATAGATTTTATATTTTCTAGATTCTCGGGTCTACTTACAAGTAACATCCTCTCTTGTGTTTCAGATGCCAAAACACTATAATCATCTAACTCTTCCTTTAAGGGTATAGTTTCTAAAAAGATATTACACCCTAGATGTTTACCAGTTTTATCTCTACCTCTTTTAATGACTTCGGTAGTAGCACAAAGGATTCCTCCAGCCCCTAAATCTTGACAACCTTCCGCAATTTTTAGATCAGATATTTCTTTAAAAGCATCGAGTAATAGATTTTCAAGATAAGCATCTGCTTTTTGCATATTTTCTTCATGGGAATTATTTAATTGTTTTGATGCCATGATTGCTGAATCAACACCTTCATTTCCTGTTTTTGCTCCACATAAGATTAACAGACTCCCTTCGTTCAAAGCATTTCCGTAAATGATATTATCTTTCTTAACTATTCCTAAACATGCAACATTCACTAGTGGATTTTTATTATAGATATCTGATGTATATAATGAGCCACCTACATTTGGAATACCAATTGTATTCCCATAATAAGCAATCCCACTAATCGCATCTTTCAGAAGGAGTTTTGAATTCTCATCATTACCAAATCTTAAGAAATCCAATAAAGCGATAGGTTTACCTCCCATACAAATGATATCACGAATAATTCCACCAACACCTGTTGCGGCACCTTCAAAAGCATCTTTAAAAGTCGGATGATTATGGGATTCAATACGAACCGTAATACAATATCCATCACCTATATCTACTATACCAGCATTCTCACCTGGACCTTGTATTACATGGTTTCCTTCAGTATATAGTTCTTTTAAGAATCTTTTCGTACTTTTATATGAAATATGTTCCGAGAGTAAGAGATTATTTATTTTCTGATAAATAATATTATTATGGAAAATAAGTTGTAATAATTTATCCTTAAAATTGCTATTCCTTTCTGGATGAGGCATCATACCAAACACATTCTTTTGATCATTCATAACCCCCGCAATATTAAGGACAGAACCATTATTGTAATTATTATACTTGAGAAATATATTCGCTTCATTAATAGTTTCATTTTGATAATTTCCAAAATAATTCGCAATATACATCTTGGTAGTCCCCTGCATATCATTACTTGAATAATCACATTCTACTAATCTTGATTCGAATTTATTCGATAAGTTTTCTGTTAGTTCACCAGGAAGTAGATTTAAATGTGTGAGTATTTGAAAGCCATTACATATTCCTAAAATAGGAATATTATTTTCATAAGAATAAAGGATTGTATTTGTGATAGGTGCTTCTTTTGCCATTTCACCTGGAGAATATGTGAATTCATCGGTAGCTTTTTGATAGCAACGGTCTCCAAAAGCGAAACCACCCGGTATGATTAAAAGATCTATATCTTTAACAATTTCTTCTTCCTTATACCATAATTCCTTACAATTATTCCTACCAAAATATCTAATTGTATCGTTAAAACAGTTAGAACCCGGATATCGGACAACACCAATTCTCATTTTATTAATTTAATTATTATTAAAAAGAAAATCAATCGCATTTTTATTTAAGAAAAAAAATGATTAAAAAATAATATGGAAAGAAAGTATCGTAGATTTAAAAGAACCGTTCATAAAAATGAATATGGTATAGATTTCAAGAAAAAAATGGATATTCGTATGTTTAAGAATAAAAGGTATTTCCCTTTAGAGTTAGAATTAAAATGTGAAATAGCGAGAAGATCTGCTATTTCTAAAAAAATACGTAATACTCTACCAAAGGATGTTCAATATAAGATCTATACATTTGCAATGAAGAATTATTGGCGAGAAATGATGAAAACTCTATCATTAAAACCTATGTGGTGTGATTACAAAAAGTATGTTGATAATGAATTAAAGAAATGTATTATTAATAACATACATTTTATGCATCTTGATTTCAATACCTTACCTGAATATAAAAAATGGATCCCAGGGTGTCAATGTTCTTTTTGTGTTAAAAAACATACTGAAAAGGATAAACAAAAAGAATATGAGAAGATTGTAATAGATCCTGACTATTTTGAGAAGTGTATTAATTGTAATGACTTCATTCAAAACTTTTGGAATAAATATACTGTATGTTCTCCCTATTTAACAGATGAAGGAGAAGAATATCCTCGGACAACAATGAGAATATACGATCCATTAAAAGGCTACGTCCATACTATCTATGATCAAATTAAGATGTCTCCAGATGATTCTCCTATTTATTTTTCAATACTATAGAATTAAATATTTAAAATTTGAAAGTCCAGTTTTGATGATAAATTATCACAAAAAAGAATTAGAAAGAGAAAGAGAAAGAGAAGAATAATAACAATCAATTAAAGAAAACCAAAAGGAAATATGCAAATCTTTGTTAAGACCCTCACTGGAAAGACAATCACCCTCGAGGTTGAAGGGAGTGATTCTGTCGAGAACGTTAAGGCCAAGATTCAAGATAAGGAGGGAATTCCACCTGATCAACAGAGACTTATCTTTGCTGGAAAGCAACTTGAAGATGGACGAATTCTGTCCGACTACAATATCCAGAAGGAGGCGACACTTCATCTCGTCCTGAGACTCCGTGGTGGGAGTGATGAAGATGAAGAGGTCGTGGACGAGGTCGTGGAGAAGGAAGAGGTCGTGGACGAGGTCGTGGAAGCGGTCGTGGAGAAGGAAGAGGTCGTGGAAGAGGTCGTGGAAGAGGTCGTGGAAAAGGTTGAGGAGAAGGTTGAGGAGGGAAAGAAGAAAAGCGAACAAATTACAAAAACCGTCCCGCTTTCAATGTCAAAGGATGATATCGGAAGGTTTATTGGAAAGGGTGGTTCGGGGCTTAAGAAGTTCGTCCTTCAGGCTACACAGAAAAAATTTAAGGATAATCCTAACTCGAATGTATTCTGTAATATCGAAAATGATGAAACCCAAGATCCATCTGTCCTTGCTGTTCTTAAGGCGCCCAACGAAGAAGTAATGGACCAACTTGTTAAGAATGTCTATATGCACGAGAAGAAGTGTTTGGAGAAGAAGAAGAAGCAGGAAAATCGGAGGTTCAATACGAAATATGTATTCAAGGTTTCAATGGAGGAGCATATGATCCCCAAGTTTATTGGACGAGGTGGTTCAAATATCAACGGACTTCGGGATAAGATCCTCAATTGTGATCAAGACCATACAAATGATCTAATCAATGTGAATATTTGTCCAGATAAGAAGATCCGTATGAAGTTTCTACACTTTGAACACCTTAATATGGATAAGGGGGGTGATGAAAAGGTCCTCATTACTGTAGAGATGAATACTCCTAACCGTGGATCATCCCTTTCAATTGTCCGTGACCTTGTGAAGCAAGCTGTTGAAAACGTAAACATGAATAATTATTCTAACAATAGAAATCCATATGAAGAAGAAGTTGATGAAGAGTTTGATGGTTCTGGATGGTAAATGATTGATATTTAAAACACTAATTCAAATAACTAATAAAAAGAAGTATTTTATATTTTTTTTCCATATATAGTAAATGGAAGAAGTAATTACCTTATTTTCATGTTCAATTTGTTTACAGAATGTAAGTGAAGATGAAAAATGTAATACTAATTGCAATCATTCTTTTTGTTTAAATTGTATTAATAATTGGTTTGAACAGAATACAGATAAATGTCCTTTATGTCGTCGTAGAATTATTAGTTATGATAGTAAAGATGGGAAACATCATATCATAACTATTAATAATAATAATAATAATAATACTAATAATAATAATAATAATAATAATAATAATACACTACATATAATCCTACAATTAAGGAATAGAATTTATTATATGAACTTCATAATAATTTTATCATTTATATATTTTGTTTATTCAATATATAATAGTAATAGTTTGATTGGTCAGAGGAATTATTATGAGTCCCTTTACCATAATTGTACTGAAAAATTATTAATCAATGAACAATTAGTAGATATTATACAGAATACGAATAGTTTATCAACTATTCCTATCTATTTTAACAATCATTTGTATGAATGTTTCTTTCCTTTATATTATATCGATAAATGTTATTTAGGTATTCCAGGACAACATTAAATATTTGCAAATTCTTCTACTTCTGTGAATGATAGGATTTCTTTTTTCTCTTCTTTCCCTTTTTCATCTTCTTTATCACATAATAAATATCCATTTGATAATCCAAGGAAAATACCTCCATTACATATTCTATAATTATCTTTATTTTTATGCATTGTTTCATTGTGGTGACCCCTTTGCCAATTACCATCTCTTATTCTACCACGATAATATTGGAGATTACATTCTCCATTCCCATCTTTCATATAACCATCGTGACATGTCCCCTTTGGAACATACGATACACCTGGACCTTTTGTCGAATGGTCATTTGAAAATGGTTCAATACCATCCTCAAGTAACTCAATACTTGTATTTAAACAGTTATTATAATGCAAATTATTCTTTATATTTGGATTATTGATACAAGATAATATAAAATCACTTGAATTGGACTTTTCAGGGTCTAAATAATTACAATCATAATCTAATTTATATTGAGATGTATGGTCTGCCATATATATAATTCTAACAATATTTAAATTTGATATTTTATTATCTATTCATATTAATACTTAATGGAGAAAGACATTTATTACGAAAATATTAATATCTCTATAAATACATTAACATTATTTGAAAAAATGTATGAAGAGAAGAAGAAAGAAATAGTTAGTGACTTAAAAAAAACCTTCAAAGAAAAATATAATATACATATAAATGAATCAAAATTATCAAAGGATGTTTCAATTAATACGTCCAAATGTATCACTTCTACCACAGATACTAACTACTGAAGGAGATAACATACTTGAAGAAACATTACAAGAACATAAACGTCCATTAGAAACTAGATTTAAAGAAGGACTTGAAAGATATAGAATAAAGGAGGAAGATGTTGCTAATGGTATTTCATGTGCTATTTGTTTGGATCAATTTCAATTAGAAGATACAGTAATCAGATTACCTTGTAATGGAAATATTTCTCATTTTTTTCATACAGGAGATAGTGAGTGTGAAGGAATTCTACCATGGTTTGAAATGCATAACACATGTCCTGTCTGTAGGACAGAATTCCCTGCTGAACCTGAACCTGAACCTGAACCTGAACCTGAACCTGAACCTGAACCTGAACCTGAACCTGAACCCGAACTTCCAGAAAGCTTAATAGGGACAACAGATACAAATTTAACACCTGGGCAAATCGCAGGATTAAGCATTAATACCTCTTTTCTTCCTTCTATGAGTTTCACTCGGATTCCAGTATCTCATATAGAGGTAGAGTCAGACATACAACATGATATTAATGAACTTTTAAGAGTAATTATTGAAGAAAGAGATAACAATAATGATAATAACAATAATGAAAACAATAATGATAATAACAATAATGATAACACTAATGAAAACAATAATGATAATAACACTAATGAAAACAATAATGATAATAACACTAATGATAATAATAATGAAAACAATAATGAAAACAATAATGATAATAATGAAGTAGTTGGAGATAATAATGAAGTGATTGGAGATAATGAGAACATTCCATTACAGAGGTTTATTTTGCCTTATATTAACAATTTAATGAGAGAAGAAAGTGAAAGAATGGAAGAAGAGGAATTACAAGAAGCAATACTTCGGTCTATAGACGAAAGATAATAAATATTATATATATAAATGAAGAGAAATATAGTAATCTTATTAATAATTGTCTTTTTATTGATAGTTTGTTTTACCCATACCAATAATGTAGATGATAATGTTATTTATATCCCTAATTTTCTAAATGAGAGTGATTATGAAAAGATATTGAACCTTGATAAAAATAAAGATGATTTCATCTTTGAAAAGTTCCGTTATTCAAAGCCATTAGATGATAAAGGAGTGTATGATATCTTTTATGGTAAAGAATATATCAGAAGAATACAGGAAAAAATCAATCATAAGATATACCCATCAGAATTCCCCATCGAACATCGTTTTTATCCTTCGAACTCCCCCGGTATGAAGTGGCATAAGGATTTATTAATGTATGAGAAACCCCAGTATGAAGGTATATTTACAATACGGAATACTTCAAAGAGTGTAACAGAATGGATTGATAAGGATGATAAAACACAAAGTCTATGGACTGAACCAAATTCATTATTAATTGTTAAAGCTCAGGGATACCCTCATCATGTAACACCTTTAGTTAAAGGTAATCGGGAAATATTAAAATTAATATATACACAAACACACAAAACAAATGAAAGTTATGATGAAGAAATGAAACGTTTTAAAAATGAATAAAAAATAGTAATTACATTAATGAGTAATATACAGAATATTGAATCGACACCCCCTTATATAAGTGAATTCTTAAAAAAAAATATGGATCAATTAATCAATATACACGATGAAGGGAAACAAGAATATGGTGATGGATGTCTTGGGTTTAAATGTAGTCAGACTGATAATAAAATGGATGTTTTCTATATGAATGAATCAATGATTATCAGTATGATAGAAAATGAATCATGGCAACAATTAAAGAATACAATAAATGGAAAGAAATTATTCTTCGTTAATGATTTAGATCAAAAATCTATTTTTTTGATTTATATATAATAAAATATTATTCTTTAATAAATATGAACTTTCAAGTTAATAATGTATTGATCTTAACATTTATTGTGCTTTTTTTTATGTTCTATATTATTTCTCAACATAAGGTTGAAAGAAGAAATCCGGTAAAACTAAAAGACGTGGTTCGTCCAAGTTATGGAGATGAATTTTATAATTATTCTGGAGGAGATAGAGTAAGATATATTAATAAAGAGACTACCGAAGATAAAGAAAGAGCTATTTATAAAGAAACAAAATTAATTGAAGGATTCACTAATACGGTGAGTAATGAGGATATTATATCAAATCATCAGACATGCCCTGAAACAGGTGGAGATACTAATTATACATCATGTATCCATTATCCTAACAAAGTAATTCAAGGATTAGATGAAGTAATTGATTATGGATTTTTAATTTCTGTAAGTAATAAAGATTCTTTGAATAAGATTCAAAGTTCATTAGAAACTGGGCAAGGGGAATATGACCTTATTTATGAAGATAATCAAATAGGGTTAACTAAGAATAATAGAAACGTACAACTATTAGTAGATTGTAATGCAACTAATTTATTTAAAGTTACACAATTGGTTGGAACAACAACCGTTTAATTATACAGAAGGATTATTCATATTATAATTACGAACTTCATTAGTTTCATTATCAATTACAAAATATTCTGTGATAAGCCATGATTTACCTAATTGCCAATGTTTTAAAGCATATGATTTAGGATATCTTTTACAGGGGAATTCTATAAATCCTTTTTTATTTTGTAGGCGTTTTTTTATTCGTTTTGTTTTCTTTTTCCCATGACATTTATTGCGCGATGATTTTCTATAGGGTGGATCTTGACCTGGAGAATATTCTTCAACAAATGGGTAGAAATAGGAAGAAGGGAATATATAATAATTATCATTTGATTTAATTTCACTCCTTAAATAACCAGGACCTGTTTGAAAGTCTACCGCCATATCATAAAAATCTATTTTATTTAATTTCCTTTTTGATAGTAATCTCTTTAAGATAGGGTTATTTTTTGTAGCTCCAAAAAAAGAGTTTGATAGGATATCTACATTTTTAAATCTCGGTATTTCATTACAACCTATGAATGTATATTTTTTCTTATTTAGAAGATTATATAATGGTTTTAATATTTCAAAGGTTGTATCGAAGTAATAACCACCATTATTATGAACTATTTCTAAACGCATAAGGTCTGTAATTTGAGCCCATTTTGAATAAAGTAATGGTTCTAATTTAAAGTTAACCATTTTTTCACCATATTCATCAATCATTTGAGTTCCATGAAGTTTTTTTGATTTTCTTATGTATTCAATTGTTTTTGGAAAATTCTTCTTTGTTAAATCTTTATTCCCCCATACTTTAATCTCAAAATCTGGGAGATATTCATGAAATGTTTTTAAGAATAAATTCAAATAATCTGGTGGATTACCACCAATCCATATTAAGTGAACTTTCTTAGGTATAGGAGATACCCAATCCTTCATTATATAATAGGTTAGAAGAAAATATTATTTTTTCATAGCAAGTAAAAATTTTGTTAAAAATTGTTTTGTTATTTTTGTTTTTGGAGTAACTTTCATTGTTATCATTGTTTTATCAATCATTTTATTCGAAAGATTCTTTTTAAGGAGTGATTTTTTTAAATTATGATTATAATATTTCTTCTTCTTTTTATCTTCTACCTCTTCTTCTGATTCATCACTACTTTCTTCGGACTCATCTGTATAATCTTCATCTGAGTCACTATATACATCTTTTTTATTAGTTGTATACATGTTCACGTGTTGTTTGTGAACTATTTTTTTTTAATAAATCAATTGTTTTTTGACTACTTTCATTATTAATTTCTGCTTTTCTAAGGTTATGTTTTACTTCATTTAATTCTTTTAAGAGTTTATGTTGTTCTTGTAATTTACTTTTTAATAATTCATTTTCCATATCATGTGATATTAATTGGCTTTGTGCTTTCTTAATTTCATTCATTTGTTCTTGTAATTGATAAACTTCATTCTTATATTTTTGGATATCTTCATCTTTTTCCATTAATTCTTGTGCCATATTATTCAAACGAAACTTATCATTATTATAATTAGTTATACTATTCTTATCTGTCAAAGTAGTTAATTGTTTATTCCCTCTACCATTCGGAAGGAATTGAAATGATATATCTTCATCATTATATGTATTTTCTTTTTTCTTTGGTTGAGGTTTAGATAGCTTTATATTATTAATAATAATATCATCCTGTAATTTATTAATAGGTTTATTAAAACCTTGTAATAAGTTATTATTATTGTTATTATTGTTATGGAATAGTAGTCGCGTAGGGTCTATATCTATATTATCATTATTGGAATACCTTTTCATAATTTAATGATAAGATATACAAAAAATTAAATAAAAAAACTAATCATGTGTTAAATGCTTTATGCTCCCTTTTTCTTCTTAAGTGAACGATCTTTCTTACCCTTACTTTTTGATTTACTGTTGCTTTTACTCTTTGATTTACTTTTACTCTTTTCTTTCCCTTTTTTCTTTTTAATGCTTTTCTTCTTTTTTGATATACCCTTACTCTTACCCTTACTTTTACTTTCTACTTTAACATCGTCATTTGATTTTGTTTCATCGATAATATCTTTAATAACAAGGTTAGCATTATCAATCCTTTCATTCAATAATCTTTGCATATATTTGTGAACTTCTCTATTTTCATTTTGAGATTCCTTTTTTACCCTTTGTATTTCTTTATCATGTAATTTATTCTGTGAAACATATTTCTTTTCAGAATTTTTTTTATAATCATTCAATGCTTTTTCTAATTTTATAACTATATTTGTAAGGTTCTCTATCGTTTCTTTTTTATCATTGAGTAATGATGTATTCTTAAAATTCTTCACCCTTTGCGATTCTTTATATTTTTGAAATCTTTCATCCAATAAATCATGATTTTCAACTAACTCTTTGTAGTTATCAATTAGATTATCAATACCTTTAATATCATCCAAATGAACTGTTTCAGGTAATGAAGGGTCTTGTGACGATTTTAAATATGAATTAATAGCATCAATCATATCTTCTTTCTCTTCACTTATTTCATATCCTTCCCCTTCTTCTTCATCATCACCCGTAAAGAATGATTTCATTTTACCAATAATTCCTTTTTTCCCTTCCTCTTCTTCTCCTTCTTCTCCTTCTTTCTCTTCTTCTCCTTCTTTGTTTAATCCTTCGCTTTGAAATGATGGAGTTTCTCCTTGTAGATCAAGTTGTTGTGAAGAAGGTGGTAATTCTTGAAATGAAGGTGGTTGATCCTGATAGAATTGTTGTGATTGTTGTGGTTGTGATTGTTGTGGTTGTGATTGTTGTGGTCTTAAATTATATTTTAATTCAAGTCCCCTTTCAAGGTCTTCTTGTGCTTTTTGTCTTTTTCTTTTTTCAAGTAATTTATCTTCTTCTTCTTTTCTTTGTTTGTTTATTTTACAATCATATAAGTTTTTACCCAAACGATCTTTATATTGTTCTATATTACGGAGGGTTTGGGGATTACTATATTCTTCATGCGATGGTTGTAATTTAATTACTTTTTCTATTTCTGAAATACATTTATTCCAATCACGATCAATCATGGGTATCCTTATTGAATTTAAGGTATCGCTTAATTTTTGTTCTGTTGTTTTTCCTACTTGAGGAGGAGTATCTTCCTCTCCCTCTTCACCATCTGTGGGTTGAAGGACCTGAGGAGGACTTACACTTGTATCGGTTAATTGATCTATTATAGGCTCACCTTCATTATTTTCATTATTTTCATTATTTACATTTAGCGTTGTATTTTTTTGTCCTTTTGTAGCCTGAAATATATGTGGCCATGGCGGTGGTGGTGGGACTTTTAAAGATAACATATATAATATGATATTATTTTATTTTACTGATACAATGTTGGATAAAGGATAAGAATAATGGATGTGGTTCAAAAGGGGATGATTGATATTCAGGATGATATTGGCAACCTATATACCAAGGGTGTATTTTATGATCCATTTCTACGATTTCCGTTAAACCATCCGAAGTTCCAACAACATGAAAACCACTTTTATGTAATAGATTTGAATATTCTTGATTCACTCCATAACGATGTCTGTGTCTTTCATGTATCGTATTATTTTTATATATTTGTTTAATTTTTGATTCAATTAAGTTAATTTTATATTTACCTAATCGCATGGTTCCACCCATTACTTCTTCATCATCCATTTTAGAGATCACCATAGATTTTTGAGTATCAAATTCTTCCGAACAAGCATCTTTGATATTAAGTATATTACGACAATATTCAATAATCATCAATTGCATACCTAAACAGATACCCAAAGTAGGTATTTTCTTCTCCCTTACTAATTTAATAAGTGATATGATTGTTTCAATACCAGTTAATCCAAAGCCTCCAGGAATAATCACACCATCGACAGTATCTGAAAAGAAACATTCATTTTCCCTTGAATTGATCCATTCGATATTTACTCGATAATTATGATATGTACTAGCATGAAATATTGATTCCAATAATGATTTATAGGAATCATTTAATTCTGTATATTTCCCGATAATACCAATCCTTAGTTTCTTCTCATCATTAAGAGAGTTTATTTGATTATTTAACTTTTTCCATTTTAAGGTATTTATTTTTTTTTTTATATTAAGTCGTTTGGATAGGATAAGGTTTACACCTTCATTAATAAAATATAATGGAACTTGATAAATAGAATACGAGTTAATTGCACTTATAATATTTTCGATTGGTAAATTTGTATGAAGAGATAATTTTTCTTTAATTTTCTTAGGGATAGGGACCTCAGAACGACAAATTAAAATATCAGGGATTATCCCCACTTGTTGGAGGTCTCGAATTGTATTTTGTGTTGGTTTCGTCTTTAATTCTTTTGTAGCTGGTAAATAAAGTAAGTATGTTAAGTGAATAAATAATATATTATCTCCCCCTAGATCATTCTTTAGTTGACGAATCGCTTCATAAAAAGCCATTGCTTCTATATCACCAACACTACCACCTATTTCACAGATAATATAATCATAATCACCGGGATTATAACAAATAAATTCTTTAATCATATCTGTAAAATGAGGGACCATTTGTACAGTTTTTCCTAAGTAATCGCCATTCCTTTCTTTATGAATTAGTTTTTGAAATAATTTACCAGATGAAGAACTATTATGTTTCGTTGTTTGAATTTCAAGAAACCTTTCATAATAACCTAAATCAAGATCAGTTTCTGTTCCATCATCAGTAACAAAAACCTCACCATGTTCTATTGGATTCATTGTTCCTGCATCAACATTTAAATACGGATCTAGTTTTTTAATTGTAATATTTGTTTCCCCCATCATTTGTAAGATTGCACCTATACTTGCTGATGTAACACCTTTCCCTAATCCTGAGATTACACCACCAGTTACAAAAATATATTTTGTCATAATTACTATAAGAATATTTAATTTTATTCAGAACCATACTAATTCTTTCGTGGGTGTCGTAAATAATGATTTATATTCATCGACAACGTATACAGTAAGGCCTTGTGATTCAATCAGAGGACTTTTACTAGTCCATTGTTTATTGTTTTTTAAAATATAGGAGAGTCCTTTTAATCGATTGTAATATCCTTTTTTCCTTTTTAATTTCCATTCACATTGCATAGCTTCTGATTTTGTTTGAAAACCGTCCACAATACAAAGTGGAGTCCATGAACTCTTGTGCTTTGTGGTATATTTTGCTCCACCTTTTAAAATTTTGTTATGTTGTTTCCAACGTTTTAAAAAATCATTTGTCATCCCAATATAAGAAAGATTATCAGAACGAATAATATAAACAAGATACATTAAAATATTAATAATTATTATAATGAAGTATATAATAATATTAGCTGTTATAATAACTATTTATTATCATATTTTTAAGCGATGGCCCGAGCATTTTACAAATCAAAATCATTTATATTTTGTTTCTTTTGTCATTGGATATATTATTCTTTATTACTTAATGTCATTTCAAAGGGGATTTGTTTATAATGTTGTAAAAAGTGTTAAGAATATTGATGAAAGACCGTTGTATGATAAAAACTCCATTGTTTTTAAAAACAATCAAATGGATGGATTAAAATATAATCTTGCAATGAGACAAGGGTGGAGATGCCTACATTGTCAGAATCCTATTTTACAAAAAGATATTCATAATCATAAATTACACTATATTAAACCATTACAGTTTGGTGGAGAAAATAATATTAATAATCTAGGTATGAAGTGTGATTCATGTTCTTCATTTTCACCGTATTAAAGGGATAATAATCTATCATTCTTATTATTACGGATCTAAAAATTATAAGACACTATACAAATAATTACAAATGTAACTATTGATACTTCTTTATTCCAGCACATTATTATTATATTATAATTATTATTAAAGATTATCTTGGATAAACTTTTGTATTTCTTCTTTTGTCCTTGAACCCGATGAATAATAGATCCTTTCACCATTTTCTTTAATCAATAATAAGGTTGGAAAAGATACAATATTGTAATGGGATAATAAATGTTCATTGTTATCATTAATCACAGTTTTTTTAAGATCAACCATTTTCTTCCCATCTTTCAATTGATCCCATGTCTTATTGAATTCCCGACAATAACCACACCAGTCAGCTGAAAAATAATGAAGAGTATGTTTATTCTTCTGTGTCCTTTTTCTTTGAATTGTTTTCTTCTTTTTTTTCATTGTTCTTCTTTTCTTTTTATTCCGTTTCCCACCTTTTTTAACTTTCTTTTCTAATTCTATGATAAGATCTTTATGGAATTCAAGTATCTTTTCCCTTAATTTCTTTTCCGTTTTATATAATTTCGAATGAATCAACCATTGAATGAAATCTTTATCTAAATCCTTAATTAATCTTCCTTTATTTTTTCCTAACGGATATTTATTTTCATTCAATAACTTATTTTTTTTGTGTTCTGAAAGGTCAACATGGTCAGGATAAGTAATTATCTTATAATCATAATCATATTCTCCATATTTATTCTTTATTTTTCCTCGACATATTTGTAAATATTTATCCTTAATCTTTTTTTGTGATTTATCATAGTCATTAATTAAGTTAGTTATTTGTTTTTGTGATTTACTTAAACGACGATAAAGAGAATCCTTTTTTTGAATATCTTTTAATAATTTAAATTGAATACCTTCTTTAGGAGATAGTTTTTTGAATACATCTCGATCAAAGGATACCTTTGTTCCATGGATTTCTGTATCATGAACAAAGAAATCTTTTAATTTAGGATAATTCACCATCCCCCAAATAATAACTTCATTAAAGATTTCATAAGAATAGGAAATATTTTCATAACTTTCATCAGTATTATCTTTAATTGCTAATGGAAAACGGACTTCTTTTTTATTCCATTCTTTCAAGTATGGTTGAAAATCTTCATCGGTTTTAATCACTGTTCCAACGGGTTGTTTAAACCATGGTTTAGGATTAAACGCTGCCATATGAATACCAAAGGAATTACAAGGGTCTCTGCTCCAACTTTGGAATGCAAATTCAATAAATTTCCATTTACCTGAATATCTTTTGGTAAGGTAGTTTTGTTCAGGATAACAATAGGAGTTTGCTACAAATTCCATTCCTGTTGGACTATCAAAATCAAAGGAATAAAATCCTTTATGTTCTTTCTTTGGACCCATCCATGTTTCAAGAGGTGAAGATAATTCTTTAATCATGGCATCATATTCTTTTTGATTTGGTTCAACAAGTAGAAGTCCAGCATTTACATCCGCTCCAGTTGGTTTATCAATATCTGTAATTTCTTTTGGTATCCTTTTACCATGTTCTAGATAATCACATCTGTCCCATTGGTAGGATTCTAGATAGGGAGCTTTTTTCCTGTATTCTACAAAACCAGCCGGACAATCTAACATGAATAGTGAATCATAAAAATTAAGAGGAACTAAATCAGAATCAACAAAACATACTTTTTCATATGGAAATAATTCTGGATTAAAAATATGAAGTTTAAAGAATACATGAACGTAAGGATGTTGTTTTGTATAGTTCGGACAATTGTCAAATAGTTTTTTATCTAACATAATTGTTTTTAGATCCCCTTCCCCTTCCATTTCATAAGGAGAGATATAAGGAACATACATTACTTTATCAAAGACAACTTCTAATTTTTCTTTATCCTTTTTCGTTATATCGGGAGTAATGAAACATATAACATCAGCATTTGTTGTTTGTCTTTTTAACCCTAATGCAGCCAGAATACATCCATCTAGGTAAGCAGCTTTACCATTTTTAGGATTAGGAAACATACCTACAGCATATGCGAAACGTTTTTTTCCATCTTTCACCATATATTCTTTTTTTGGAACCTGAATATTCATTGTAGGTTTACAGAAGATAAAAGAATCTAAGAAATTTGTAAATGGATTTTCAGGACACCCTTTCTTGGGAGATTCTTTTTCCTTTGAATTTTTCTTTGTTATAATTTTATATTCTATATATTCATTCGTATCTTTCACTTTCTTAAAGTTAAGGGTAGGAGGACGAACATTTTCAATACCTTTAACACTATTTAGAACGACCATTGAATCCTCATTTATTTCCATTAATATATAATATTGTAATATTTAAAAATTAAGGTAAGTTTATTTAAGGAATCTTCAATATAGTATAATAATAACAATATGGAAAGAAAAGATTTAAAATCTGTATTAAAAGAAGGACAAAAAGAATGCAAAGAAGAAGTTGTTGTAAAAAAACACAAAAAACCAATGCAACTTCGAGATATTGAAAACCGTAGTTCAAAGACTAATAGGTCGCATTTAAAAGACGATAATTATGAAGATATCGATCGTTTATTAAATAAAGAAAAAACGAATCTATTTAAAAAACCATGGAATAACCTAGATACTGGAATGAAATTAAATCGTATTCGTTTATTTTCTGAAACAGAATCAGAAGAAAAAGGATTACCAGATGATGAAAAAGAAAAATTAAGAAAGATAATAGCTGATGCTTGTGTAAGTAATAAATTAAACAAAAATACAGATGTTGAGTATAGTATTGAAGAATGTAAAATTATTAAGGTCAAGAACCTAGTCTATAAAAATGGAAATCATTACCTTAAGATTAATGAAGTTAAGAAAACCAAAAAACCGACAAAATCAAAATCAAATATTGATAGGTTTATAAATAGGAAGTGTTAAAAATCTTCTTCTATAGAGAATATATTATCTTTATTATCTGATTTAGCAATATTAGCATATTCTCCAACTCTCTTTTCAAAGAAGTTTGTTTTTCCTTGAACAGAAATTAATTCCATCCATTCAAATGGATTTTCAGAATGATAATGTTTTTCCAAACCAAACATTAATAACAAACGATCTGAAACGTATTCAATATATTTCTTCATAAGATCTTTATTCATTCCAATTAAGTCACACGGGAGAGATTCAGTAATAAATTCTTTTTCTAATTCAACCGCTTCTTTAATAATTTGTAGGATCGTTTCTTTTGAAGGTTTATTTGCTAACATCGAATACATTAATATAGCAAATTCAGTATGTAATCCTTCATCGCGACTAATGAATTCATTACTTTGACATAATCCAGGCATTAATCCACGTTTCTTTAACCAGAAAATCGAACAAAATGACCCTGAAAAAAAGATCCCCTCTACAGCTGCGAATGCAATTACACGTGTTCCAAAATTTGAAGACTTGTCATTGATCCACTTTAACGCCCATTCCGCCTTTTTCTGTACACTTGGTATTGTTTCAATTGCATTAAACAATTTATCTTTTTTCTTTACATCTTTAACATATGTATCAATTAATAGAGAATATGTTTCACTGTGAATGTTTTCTACAGCAATTTGAAATCCATAGAAAAACTTGGCTTCAAGAAGTTGAACTTCATTACAAAAACGATCAACTAAATTTTCATTTACAATACCATCACTTGCCGCAAAAAAAGCAAGGACGTTCTCAACAAAATACCTTTCACTCTCATTCATTTTATATTCAAAATCATTCATATCCTTGGACAAATCAATTTCTTCTGCTGTCCAAAAGTTAGCTTCTGCTTTTTTATACATATCCCATATGTCAGGATACTTAATTGGGAAAATTACATATCTTTTTTCCTCTTCTGAAAGTAATATCTCTTCCTTTTGAAATTCACCCATTTACAATAAATCTACGCAATATTTTTTTAAATATTATTTAATTTACTTGATGAATAAAATAATTATATTTTCTATAGTATTAATGAAAATTGCTGTTTTTGATGTTGATGATACACTAATTAAACATGCTATCAATAGTGAAAGTTATTATACTGGTGTGGTTCGTAGTAATTTTAAAGATTTACTGAGTAGTAAAAATTATGAAAAAGTCTACCTTTATACAAATGGTACATACGAACATGGTAGATCTGTTGCCAAACATTTAGGAATTATTGAAGATATTTCATATATTTATGCCCGCGATAATTTAAAAACCGAACTTAAGAATAATCATATGAAACCTAGTTTAAAATCATTTGACTTTGTAAATACCTCAATTGGTATTGATAGTGGATCAGATTCAAATGACATTTATTTTTTTGATGACCTTAAAAAAAATTTAGAAGTTGCAAAAGAAATAGGTTGGAATACTGTATTAATTCAACCAAACGGAATTACTGAAGAATATATAGATTATGTTTATCCTAATATTTATTCTGCCCTTATCTCAATGGTCTAAAAAAAAGAAGATATCTTTGAAAGAATATCACCCCCTTTAACTTCTTGCTCTCTATTTACCCTTTCATCAATAAGTGAATGATCTTCTTCATAATCTATCATATCACTGACAGGATCATCCTCATTACTATTATCATTATCATACATATATGCAATTGTATTGATATTTTGTTTCATACCTTTGATACCCTTACATTCATCTTTAATTGCATTGAGTAAATTGTTAAGGTAATGATAATACTGTGTCATTTGTTTCAGTAGTAGATTGTGAATATGTATGTAATTTGAAAATATACGATGAATATTCTCTGGGATTTCATCATCTTCATTGACTTCACTTAATGTAAGATAAAGAGATTTGTGTTTTATCGATAGATCAACAAATTGCTCCATACTAACACTCTTTAGATAGTGAATAATCGATTGAATATTTTTACAGTTATTCTCTATGTATTGGATTGATTGATCACAGATATGAATACTCCTATCAATATGATTTTCTAGGGGATGTTTTTCCCCTTCTTTTAACCCAAGTGGTATATTGTTTTCTATCTTTGATAATTGTTTAATTTCATCACACACTTTACATGAACTATCATAGTATTTTTTATTATCCGAATTTACCGTAAAAAAATCATTTGGAATTGGATTTTTAACTGAAAAAATGAAATCTGGATCATACCATTCATTATTAATACGATCCATCATTAATTGAACTGTTCTATTCCCTTTTAATCCTTCGATTCTAGTTGTAAATCTACTATGAATATCTGATAAGATTTCTAGAATATTGTCTTTATTTATGTTTTGATAGGATAATAATAAATTTAAAAACGATACTTTACTCGACTTATCTCTCCTCATATTCATAATTGAGATAGGTTCTTGGATACCACGGTCTCCATTTAATAATGATTTTAGTAATTCTTGATAATTAATCAATAACCATTGTTCTTCCATTATAATAAATGATAATATTATTATTTATCATTTTAATCTCCCCACTAATTCTACATATTCATTTTTATTCTTAAAATTTTTTTCAAATGACCCTTCTTCATGATTATAATGGATTTCATCAAATAGTTCTGTAGGTGAATCTGGATATAGTTTTTTATTTTTATAATGATTATTAGCTTCAATAACTTGAAAGATTTCATCCCAATCAGGATGATGTTGAATCCATTTTGAAATATCATAAATATTCTTCTTACCATCCACTTCAATGATAATCCATTCATCTTGTTCTAGGACTTCATCAATGGTATATAATTGTATTTTTTTCCCTTCTTCACCCTTTACCTCCTCTACCACCTTATCCTCTTCTACCTTATCCTCTTCTACCTTATCCTCTTCTACCTTATCCTCTTCTACCTTATTTACTTTTCCCTCTGTACCACATATATATTCATATTTAACAAGCTTATAGCTTTTCAATGAAGGTAGTATCGAAAGAATTGAGTAACATGTGTCTAGCGCTCCTTCAATCCAACCCTGTTTCAAAGAGAAAGCTTCTCCACAAATATATATTTCATTTCCTTCATCCGGTTTTAATACTTTCTTTGATACTTTTTGTCCATCTTCACCTAGTCCCCACAAATGAAGTCCATCTTTCCAATAGTGCACAGAAACAAACTCGGGGTTCGGTGGTTTTATTCCAAATAATCCGTTAATTTCTTTATGTATTGCTTGAATTAAAAGTTCTTCACTTAAATTATTGTATGAATTGAATAGTTCAGCATTTTTACCATCAGTATAAGAAATCATAATTAATCCTTTTTTATAATCGATAGGTATTATTTGACGAATATAATTATCAGTTGTAGTCTTTTTAATATCCTTGAACCATAGATTTTTTGTAGGATATTTCGCATAAATACGAAGTAATGGGATAGGCTTGACTGATTGAATTAATGGGACATCTTTAAAATAATCTATCTTATGAAGTGAAATTTGTGGAATAGCACACACTAAATGTTCATAATAAAACTTTTCATCTTTATGAGTTACGATATAATCCTTATATATTTCTTTTACCGAACAGTTTGTTTTAATAATTGTATTTGTTTTCTCGATTTCTTCTTTCATTTTTTCGATTACTTGTGATAATCCATTTTTCAATACATAATAGTTATCTTCTCCAAAAAAATCATCTTGAAACATTTGTAAGGCATTGAATGCACTTATATCTATAATTTCGGAATCATATCCAAATGAATCTTTAATATATAATGCTGTTTCATGATCATAAACGAGTGTAAGGTATTGAAAGAAAGTTATTTCATTTAATTCTTCTTTACTAAAACGATCCATTGATTTAACAGATTGAATTAATAACTCGTGAAAGGATGATTCTTTATTCTTTGTTTGATATGGATAATTGTTTTTACTATTTCTAAGTATATGGTGTTTACTTTGAGGAAGTTTTATGATATTATCTTCTAGATCAAGGTCATGTATTAATGAAATTAGCTTACCATGTGAACTATGAAACCTTGCAGCACCAGCTTCAAAAACAGTATTATCTTTTTGTATTGTCTCTATTCTTCCACCAATACGTTTGTTACCTTCTAAAACAATAACTTTTAAATTTGTATCAAGTAATTTATATGCTAAAAAAATACCAGAAATACCCCCACCTACAATTATAATATCGTAATCATAATTAGAGAACATTTATAATAACATTTATAAAAATATTTTTATTCAATCATTCCTTGATATTTTAATTTATATCCATGATAAAGGAACACAATTAAACCAACAATGATTAAGGACATAAATACAGTATCATAGTTTGTATCATCTCATTTCGATAGAATATTATCAACATATCCACCATAGAGAATATGAATCAAATAGATAAATGAATGATTCATGTATAATAATTAAACATCTTTGAGTGAACGATATATATTAAACCCTGATACTAAAATCATAATAATTCCAATGACTATTAACGAAATAAATAATTCTTTATGAGGGATACTCGATGTTGTTTCCTCTTCCTCTGTAGGGTTATTAACAACTAACCCTTGACCAATAAAACCACAAAAGATTAAATAAGCCCCAAGAATAATAAACAAAACATTATAAACTATATTCAACATTTACTATAACAATTATTTTATTCTAGTTAATAATATAATATGGTTGAGTTCTATATTCTTGGAGATATGGGTAGTGGTGAAGAATCCCAGTTACTAGTATCAAATGCTCTAAAGTCTCACATGAATAAAAAAAACACATTCGTATGTGGATTAGGAGATAATATTTATGAGGATGGATGTACGAGTATTAATGATAAACAATTTAAAACAAAGTTTGAAGAGCCTTATTCAAATATATCTGATAAGACAAAATTTTATATGTGTATTGGTAACCATGATTATGGAAGATATTCTTGTGGTAAAGGGAATTCTATTAATCAAATAAAATATGGAAGAAGATCCGTGAAACAAGGGAAAAAATGGGTTATGCCTAATAATTATTATTCATTCCGTAAGAAGGATAAGAATGTAACCGTTGATTTCTTTGTTCTAGATACAAATACTTTTAATTTAATGAAGAAAGGAATGAAGAAACAACAAAAAGAAATGAGTGAAAAGATAAACAAATCAAAAGCAGATTGGAAGATTGTTTATGGACATCATCCTTGGAGGAGTGTTGCCGGACATGGTAATGCCGAAGAAGAATTAGAGGATTTTTTTCAAAATCTATATAAAAATTCCCCCTTTGATTTATATATGTGTGGACATGACCATAATAAACAACTTATTAGGATGAATATTAATAATAAACAACTCCCCTTAATCGTGTGTGGGACAGGTGGAAAGGTATATGATGATATGAATTACTTGGATTGTCTCGATGAAGAAAGTAGTTTAGAATTCCTTTCAAATAATTTAGGATATGGATTCATTCGCGCCTCTAAAAAGAAACTTGAGGTTACTTTTTTCAATGAAAAAAATGTTTCCGAATTTAATTTTGAGATCCATAAATAAAATATAGTAATAATTATAATGAATCCTTTAACTACAGCCTTTCATTTTGATCATGATATAGCAAATCAAATCGCAGGTCAATTACCAGTATTACCAGGTTATCCCGAATTATTCGGTGGAAAGAAGAAAAAAAGATCGCGTTCAAACAAGAAGAAGGGTAGAAAAGGACGTGGAAAGAAGAAAACCGTAAGGAGAAAGAAGACTAAAACAAAGAGTAGAAGTAGAACAAAGAGTAGAAGTAGAACAAAGAGTAGAAGTAGAACAAAGAGTAGAAGTAGAACAAAGAGTA
>MDTA01040392.1_pt1 | contig 28227 bp, 25 predicted proteins | sample 811151 | NCBI WGS metagenome assembly MDTA01 (sample SAMN05326648, study PRJNA326480) | marine metagenome | isolation source: seawater | place: Indian Ocean: South | collected 2010 | reverse complement strand
TCCATTCTTGTTACCATTGATTCAAGCAAATTAGTTGCAACATATATAGGTGTTTTTGACTTTAAAGCTCTAGCTATAATTTCTTTTTGTTTTTTAGGGATCTCATGTAAGGGGACTTCTTTAGATAAATCACCTCTATCTATTAAAATATTATCTGCTTCCTTTAAAATATCAGATAAATTTTTTAATCCTTTTTTTGACTCTATTTTTGATGTTACATTAATTTTATTCTTAAATAAACTTCTTAATGTTATGATATCACTTGCTTGTGATGTAAATGATAATGCATAATTTTTTATATTAAGTTTTTCCCCTATAGAAAATGCCTCAATATCTTTATCAGTATAAGGAGGTATGTATATATCTCTTTTCGAAGATATACTTTTATTAGAGCCTATGATACCGCCCTGTAAAATTTTACATTCAAAAAATTTATCATCTTCTTTAATTATTTTGACTACAACACTATTAAAATCTATTGATAAAACATCATCTTTCCTTAAATTTTTATAAATATCACGGGGAACAAGTGTAATATTATTATTTACATTATTATTTCTATTAATCTTGATGATTTTATTGCTATATAATTTTTTTACATTTCCCTTTAATTTTGATGTACGTATTTGTGCTCCTTCACTATCAAAGCAAATATCAATATCTGAATATTTTCTGATATATTTAACAAGCCTTGGTAGATCACATAAATCTGTGTGGGAGAGATTAATTCTAAGAAGTTTGACATATTTTTTGTCAATACCAGATAAGAAGTTTTTATTTATAGTTGATGGACCCAGAGTAATAAATAATTTAGTTGTCATTTGTTTAATATTGATTATTCAATTTTTCCCATGATAATCACATTATTAGCAATATTCTTTACTGATGAAAGAATAGGTATAAGTAAAAATATATTAAATATCAACTCTAAAAATTTTGCAATATATTTTAATATATAGGTATTACTATAGAAAAATGGACTTCCAGTTTTTTTTATAGGTATAAAGTTATACTTCTTCAATATTTTTGTTAATCGCGGCAGAGATACTAATCTTTTCTGGAAATCAAACTTCCTTTCAATATAACCTTTTTGAATAAATTTATATTTAAGTATTTGAGAATTAATATCTAATTTAAACAAATCTTTTAATTTAGTCTCTAATAAAACTGCTTTAATAGAATTAGATATTTCATACTCTTGATGTGTGAATAAATATGATAATTTAACTAATAAAGACCTTGGCTGGAGAAACTCAGTTATATGATACATATTTGTCTGACATATTATTATATGGCCATTAGGTTTGAGGACTTTCTTAATCTCATTAAAACAAAAATCTATATTATCAACATATTGAAGCATTCCAATAATTAATACTACATCTTGCGAGTTTTCTTCTATTGGCAATATATCATCAACACTTTGAACATAAAAACGCGCCTGATTTGTTTCAATATATTCTTTACATCTATTCTTTGCACAATCAATAAGCTGACTTGATATGTCGATACCCTTATAATTATGCCCACTACTAAGAAGTCTTTCTGATGATTGCCCTGCACCGCAACCTAATTCAAGAATATTTAAGTTTTTTTTACCTAATGAATTAAGTACATCAAGAGTTTTATTCAATCTCCTTTCTGCATAAAATGAATTTTCATCGTCAGTCTCATAGAAATTATTCCATCTTATATTTCGAGGATTATCCCACCATCTCTTAATTTCATTTTTTCTTTTTTCACTCATGGATGATTTCAACTTCTATGTATAATAGCTGATAAATATATCATAAATCTGATGTAAATTATGTATAATTTTGTTTACCTCTACCTTTAAAATATTTTAGTTTTATCATTCTAGGTATATGTAATAATCTAACAATATTTCTGTATATTAAAGCTATTATCGAATAATAATTAGGCTGACTTATAACTTGTCTTCTTTTTGCTGAATTAGATAATGCGTAATATAGTGTTAGTTTTTCTTTATCATTGAAATACTTCTTCTGGTTGGAGTACTCATAGAAATATTTTTCAGGTATCTTTAATAAATCTAGAGGCGTATCGTTGGGAATACTATTATCAATTTTACTTGTAAGGTTAGAAATTGTAGTAAATTCATCTTTTCTAAGAACTTTTCCATAATTTTCTGAGATGGTATTTGATATTCCTTTTAGAGGACCATAATGTGAATTACCCAACCATTCCTCTCCAGCAATTGTAGGTACTAATAGTGTATCTTCAAATTCTAGATCCATGATATTAATAAGCTTATTCATTACATAATCTGGATTTTTTGTAAGAGCTGCATGTTTGTACACAACAAATCTTTCATTTGTACCATATATTTCTTGTAAAAGTCGAACACGAGTCAGTGATGTTAACCAGCATTTAATCTGGGCTTGAATATCATATGACATAAATTTTTTGACTAATATATTGGGACATTGTGGCCATGCAAATCTTCTAGATCCATAATATCTACGTGCAAATCTTGTTTTTTCTGCAGCTACGTATCCAACAATATCTCTCAAAGGATATACAAGCACTGAATCTTTAAATAATTCAAAATATTCATCTATATTGGTTAAATATAGACCTCCGCTATCATGCATAACGATATGTGATTGATCTTTGAGATGTTTGCCGTTGTCCCATGATTTAAAATATGCATAATGTCTTATATCATATAACTCAACAATATTTTTTGCATTTTTTGAATGTGTAGATATTATTTCATTAAATAATTTATAATTAAAATTAGTTTTCACATTTCCGTAAAATACTTTTTCAAGATAGTTTTCTCTAACTCCTAATGGGTCTGCATGTTCTTTTCCCCATATTGTTGAGTATGATGGTTTTTCTTTTGGCAACTCTAATAAATTAAAAACATCTATGTCACTATTCATGTTATATTTTGGAATAGACTGCGGAATACCTGAATAATCCTCTATGACATCATAATATGAAGTATCAATTGGAAATCCTAATTCTACAGGATAACTTAGTATCTTTGAGTGATTATCAAATAGCCTTGCAAGAAGAGAGCCTCCGCTCCTATTAATTCCAGCTATATAAATTTTCTTAAACTTTTTCATTTATTGATTTTTCTATGATCATCAGCAAATATCTTCATATTTTTACCTGCAAAGAAAACATGTATAACTATCAAATAAAAAGATAAAAATAAATTTATGATAAAATATACAAAAAATAGTTGAGTCCAAAATAAACTAAAAATAAGACAGACTAGACATATGTCATCAAGAAGATTTATTATTTTGAATGATATTTCATACCTTAAAGATGGTTTCAAATCAATACCATGTTCTGCATTGATCCATCTTATAAATGCAGAGTATCTGTCATAAATTAAATGTTGTATTGGTGTAGAGAATATACTAATTATTGCCACAATGAATACCACATCATAGTTGAAGAAATCATGGATATCTTTATACGATGTATAGTCAGTAAAAATATTATAGAATATAGAAATTTGAAGAAAACCTATAACTAATATATCAAATAATCCATCTATGAAACGTCCAAAAAATGATGGTGTATTTGTAAGTCTAGCGATATTACCATCACAATAATCTATTAATACAGAGAGAAGATATAACGAAATACAAATATGATATGACTCATATCCAAATATCATATGAGTTATACCAGCAGAAAGTCCAACTATCAGTGCTATCACTGTTGTAATATTTGCAGAACATTTAAGATAGATAAATAATGGCGTTACATATACACCAATGATTTTAAATATAGTTTCTGTTGAATAAGTATTAGTAATTTGATGAAGATTAACTCTCTTCAATTCACGTATCATCTTAAATATTGTCATAATCTATAATTAAATGTTGATTATTTTTAAAAAATTTTTCAGCGTACATATAATCTTTAGCGGTATCAATTTCACACCATCCTCTCATAATTTCATGGACTGATATCTTTAGATTTTTTTGCAAGATTAAATATTGAATGACATCTGTTAAATACATCGTTTTAATTTTTGATGATAACTTAGTCATAATATTATCATCATAATAGTCCGTCATGTATTTAAGTGTTCTCTTTGAAAATTTCATCAAGCCCACATACCTAGCATCAATCTGAGACGAGTTCTTAACTTTATTGCCTATTTCACTAATATAGCCATCTGCTATTTGAAATGATTCAAGATCACAATCAGTATTCCCAAAACGCTCTAGCCAATATTCCTGCCAATTAGTATCCGCTACAACAACATCGCTTCTAGTGTCCTCTACAAGAGATTTTAGTATATCCATATAATAAATAATATCTCCATAGGATATAATAATATCATTACTAAAATATCCTTTTGCACACATTAATGAAAAAAACATATTAGTTGTTTTATACGATTGATTTTCTATAAGCGTGATATTTGGATTAATTATTTTATGAGCGTAGTGTCCACCAATAACAATAATATCCTCTATACCTAGTTTTTTAAATTGATTAATCTGTATTTCGAGAATATTTGTTCCATGAATATCTAATAAACATTTTGGTTTTCTAGATGTTTGATCTCCTACTCTTGTACCCATACCAGCTGACAGAATAATTGCTTTCATAAAAAATTATAAAAAATATCCTGAGCAACATTATCATTTATTTCTCTTTCGGGATGCCATTGTATGCCAAGAATTCTATCTTCACTATTATAAAACCCTTCTACAGTATTAAATCTTACATCTACTGCAAAACATTTAAGATTATCAGCTAAATCCTCAATCAATATACAATGATCATGATACTGATTTATTGAGTATTTTTTATCTTTACCAATTAAATCATCTAATCCTAAAATATCATGAGAAATCCCTTGTTTAGAATATGTTTCTCTTTTGTGATGATAATATGCATGTATACTACCTCCAAAATAATCATTAATTTTTTGCATCCCATGACAGATCCCTATAAGAGGAATTTTTAAGTTTAGAGCATACTCAATCAATATATTTTCAGTGTGGTCTCTCTCAGGAAAAAAATACGGTTTACGATCAATTGTGTCTATATCAGGTATTTTCTCAATATCACCTGATCCTGATAAAATAACTCCCTTTATATCACTATTAAAATATTTTTTTTTACTAGGAATAAAATTATCTACCGGTATAAGCGAAATATTCATATTTTGGAAGAAAATATGATATTTATCATCCAAGCAATTATATTTAGTACCATTGTAATCTATCTTGATTGACTGACTAATTAAAAATTTCATATTTTGAGTTTGTAGTAATTTCTCCTGCTGCGCAATCAAGGGTAAGTGATATATGTGATCTGAGCTTTTCAAATATTTTATGCCCACACCCTATTGCGGCAGGTATATTCAATTCTGCGCACCTAATCGCCATGTGTGAGCCCATACCGCCGTATTTAGTAATCAAGCCCTTTATTTTACTTGCAAAGATCCAATCGAATCCTGGGTCAGCACTATCAATGAGCACAATACTATTAGTAAGATTCATCGAGGTGTCTGATGTTTTATCAATTCTTTTAACTCTACCTTTAACTATTCCATCGCTAATAAAATTAGGCTTACTGACTGGATGCTCAATTATAAATAAATCGTTGAGTGAAGTAATACAGGAATTATGAATATGTTGATTATTATTATCAAAAAGATTTTTTTGCGATATTATATGTGTTTTATACATATTTGAACAATCAACTTTATTAGAATAAGATTTTCCTGTTAATATAATTTCTATATCGAGATATTCCATATCTTCAAGAGTTATATTTAAATATCTTGCTAGACAAATTATTAAATCAAGAGTCCTTGATATGGTTTTAGTAAAATTAAATTTTAAATCTTCTCGAAGTTTAATAGATTCTGAAAGAAAACTATATAATTCATCAGGTTTGCATGTCAGATTATACTCTTTTGATAGTATTTTTAATTTTGCGAGAAAATCTCTCTTGCTAAAAATGTTTTTATTTTCATTTTTATATGATTTTGATTTATCTAATATCTTAAATTTTGGAGATAATAGTGAATATGTTCCAGATCTAAGATGTCCATATTTTTTATTTATTTGATTGATGGATAATTTATTCATATCCGATGTATATTTTGAAACAATCGTATTTAAAGAATTATAGAAATACATTATATCGCTTTTTGTAAGATGATTGTCGTTAACACTGCAATCTAGTATATATTTGCTAATGAAAGCCATCCTTGCTGAACCAGAAAATTGAGTAGTTGCATATTTTTTTAAATTATCCAGAGAGTCTTTTATCAGGTTAATAATAAATATATGATCATTTTTAACGTCAATTTGTTTATTAATAATGCATTTTTTCAAATCTTTTTTGTACGAGATGCTATGTTTTTTATATGAATTAATAAGGTTATTTGTTATTTTATTTAATTCATTAATATAATAATCATACTCTGTCTTTGTAAGAAGTACCTCTAAATCCTTAGACAATTTCTTATCTAAAATAATTGAGCCAGACATAATATAAAATTCAAATTTATCATGATTAATTAAGTTATTCAGAAATCTTTTTTGATAGAATCTTTCTAATTTGATCTTTAAATTTTTATTAAGATTGTCAGGTAGCAATGATGTAATGACTGACTTAACATCAATATATGGTTTGTTGCCTATTTTATGCATGAGATTTTTCTCAACTTTAGTATATCCAAGGTCGACAAGACCTTTATTCCAATTTTCTTTCATAAAAATATCATTAAATAATGAATAAGATAATGGTTTAGGGTTTTCGCCTATTAATTCACTTGGATTCCAAAATGTCATATCACTAAGTATATTGATATTCTGTTTACACAATTCGGTATACTTCTCAATGCTATTAAGCATAAAATTGTCAGAAATTGATGTTCGATATTTAATATTGGTTGCTAATGGTCTCACCTGATATATTATTATCTTGTTATTTTTACTAATTGCAAATTCAATATCTAAAACCATAGACTTGAAGAGTTTTTCAATTTCAATAATTGAGGTTAATAATTTTTTCCATTTTGGAGGACATTTATATTTTTTTAAATCTCTGTATAACCATATTGTGCTACATGTCTCTCCACCAGTTACAGTGTCAGTCTTTCCAGATTGATCGTCATATGTAACAACGTAATATGGGGAATTTGTATTTAAACCTCTTGTAAAAATAACTCCACTCAATTTGATATTATTTGATTGTTCCTGTATGAGGATTTCTTCATCAATATAAGATTTCATCTTTTCCTTATATATTTTTATAACCTTATTAATAGATTTGATTATTTGTATATCATCATTAGTATATACATTCTGTACAGTGAGAAATTCTCCAGCATGTGAACTATTCAAACTATCTTCTTTTTTTGTTGAGCTTCTAACAATAATCTTCTTTTTGAATTTATGTTTTATTTGTTTCATGATTATATTTTTGTTTTTAAGGTAATCTCGTACTTTAAATGTATAAATTTCTTCAATAATTGATTTTTTAAGATATTTATTTAATGTTATCAATGTCTGCCCTTTTGTTTCAAAAAGATTCTTATAATTATTGAATTCATAATCATATGTATTATTTCTAAAATTATTATTAAATTTGGAAAAATGATTATAGATTGAAGCTCTCGATAATTTTTTGTAATGTGACACTAATTTTGTTTTAATATTTTGATTATCCATAAAAATTTGTCCAGGTAATATTCTCCAATCATCACCATGAAAAACTGTAATTGAACAATTACGATATTTTTTTAATATTTTCTTAAGATTTTCCTCTGGATTCATAGAACTTTGTATCATTATTTCATCTATGTATTTACATGATTTTAGGACTTTAATTCTTTCATCGAGATTGCATAGATTCTCACCTTGCCATTCACTACATACTTTGTCTGATAAAACACCACAGATATGATAATCAGACATTTTCTTGGCTTTCTCTAAGACTCTTAGATGGCCAAAATGAAATAGATCAGCAATTACAAATGAGTATGAAATTTTTTTTATCATATATTAAATTGGATATAGCTAATATATAAAAGAATTTATTTTTAGAGATATTTGTCATCAATTTTTCTGTCAGATATTAATTTTGCAGGAGATCCAACATACGTAGAATTAGATTTAGTATCTTTAGTAACCACACTTCCGCCGCCAATAACACAGTTATTACCTATCTTTGTTCCATGAAAAACAGATGCACCAATACCTATATTGGAGTATTCCCCTATAATGCAATTGCCTCCCACTGCAGAATTTGGCGCTAAAGATGAAAAATTTTTCATTGAACAATCATGATCAAGTGACGAGTTTGTATTTAAAACACAATGATTAGAAATAACAGTTTCTGAGTTGATAGTTACCCCAGCCATAATCACATTCCCATACCCAATATTACAATACTTACTGATATTTGCTGAATTATGAATACAATTGATAAAATGAAAATCTGGCACAGATTCTAAAATTTTTTTGGTAACCTTACTTCGAGTAAAGTTATCTCCTATTCCTACCACGCCTTTATTAAAACCGTAATCAGTCATTAGCTTTGGCAGAGACTCTTCATCTCCAATGACCTGATAGTTCAAGATGGTATCTTGTATATTTTTATATTTATCAATAAATCCTACTAATTCATATTTAGGATTATTCTCAATCATATCTACAATAACTTTTGCATGCCCTGACGCACCAAATATTACTACTTTACTTATCATTAGAAATCAACTTGATGTTTAAGCCTCCACAACTTATATTGAGCTTCCGGTGAGTATCCTGCAAATTTGGCCTTGGTTGGCTCCCAAATATGCCTGCTTCTGTATTTATCTGCAACATACCAAAATTCTTTTTCAGTAATATCAAGATAGCCTAAAAAATCTTTCCAGTATTTAACTGGAAATTCACCATCATATTTACGAACCAATGCCACTCCTTCATCTCTAGTTATATGACCATCACGGACTTCATGCGCTGCGTCTGAGGTTGTACGGCAAATCCCAAATTTCATATATGCCATCCAAAAATGAAATCCATCTAATTTATCATCTATACTGCCATATTTTTGATAAGTTCCTTCTGAACGATCGTCATTTGCAGTAAAGCCAGTATTTTCAGCTGCATAGTAATAATTCCACTGGGGTACCCAATTTTCATAATATGACCACCAACGCATATCACATCCGACGCGTTTAATATCTTCTTTGAGTGGTGGTTGGTAGAAATCTAGCGATGTTTTTTTTAAATCTACAGGATTAAATATATTTCTCTTCAAACCTTCTTCTATAAGTTTATGAACACCGCTGCCTTTATAAAAAACATCATCCCATTCATCCATTGGAGTACTAGGATTATCCTTATTTTTTAAATCACCACCATATTCAGGTTCAGCATTTTCACCAAAGAAAATAAGTGGTACATTAAATTTAATAGATAAATGCCAGGCCAAGTAGTTTTGACCGTATGCAAAAGGATCCCATCCATCGCCATGTAAGTCAAATGCTAATAAAGCTAGCTTTCTATGTAATTCCCCATCTGGATGAACTAAAATATTATCAAAGCCCTTATCTTTCATTGCAATAAAATTTTTCCACCCTATATCCGTATAAATAAAGGGAGCCCATGTTATTGTTAGTGGATGCATTCCATATTTATGTTTGAGCTTATGAGCAACCATTCCACTGTCTTTACCACCAGAGCTAGGAACTATTACATCCCAACTTCCATCTTTTGACCGATAGTTATTACAAAGTTCCTGTAATTCTTTTTCTCGTTGTTCCCAATCTATTGATTTTTTTTCTTCAGCATAATCACATGCGGAACATTGCCCATCAACTTTTAAATTGAATTTAATTCTAGGTCTTTGATTCGATACTACACATTTATTGCAAAAAACAACATCTTTAGGAAGTTTTTCAAGTTGTGTATCAAATGTGTCGTCAGAAATTTTAATTATCTTACTCATTTCTACTCCTTTATACTTATAAATTTTCTTATTATTTCCAAACCAGCAACACCACTTTTCTCAGGATGGAATTGACATCCAAATGAATTACCCTCTACGATAATTGACTCTATCTCAATATTATTATAGTTACATGTAGCAATAATATTTTTGTCATTATCACACTTAGCCATATATGAATGAACAAAATACATTGGTGCTTTATTAGATACATTGAAGTTGCTTCTTTTTTTATAATATATCTCATTCCAACCAATATGTGGAATTTTATGTTTATTACCGTCACTATTTACATTAGGGATTTGTACTACTTTACCTTTAATTAATCCCAATCCATCTACCTCTCCAAATTCATAACTCTTCTGCAACATCATTTGCATCCCAAGGCAAATACCAAGTAGTGGTTTATTGTTCTTACTGTGCGAAATTATCGGGTCAATCAATCCTCTTAATTTTAGTCCTCTCATGCCATTTTTAAATGCTCCTACACCAGGAAGAATGATATGAGAGTACTTTTGAATTAATTTAGGGTCTTCTATGATATCTGCATTACCTCCTACGTAGGATATTGCATTAGATACGTTAAGAAGATTACAAAGACCATAATCGATAATACCAATTTTATGACTCAAAATTTCTTACCTCAATTTGATTTTTTATACAATATTCTCTTATTTTACCTACAGTTAATCTTTCATAATGAATCACGTCAGCCATAGCAATTGCGTCAGGTTTAAAATTTTCTGATAGTTTTTTAATATGATCTAGCGACCCCATTCCTCCACTAGCTATAACTGGTATGGAGAGTTTTTTAGTGATAGTTTCAACTAGCTCACAATCGAATCCTTTTCTAGTTCCTTCGTAATCAACAGATGTTAATAGGACTTCACCTGCTTTTCTTTTTTCTCCTTCAATCGCCCACTCAATTACATCAATTCCTGTACTCTGGCGTCCATTTTCTGTATACACCTCCCATCTATTTTTTTCTTTTCTTTTTGCTTCAATTGATAAAACCATACATTGAGATCCAAATTTACTAGAAATTTCAGTAATTAATTCTGGTCTTTGTACAGCTGCTGTATTGACAGCAACTTTTTCAGCGCCACACCTTAATAATAGCTTCACGTCATCGATTGATCTAATCCCACCTCCAACAGTAATAGGTACATAAACACCAGCTGATGTTTTTTTTACTATATCATGTAGATTATTTCTGCCATAAAGACTAGCGACTGTATCCATATATATGATCTCATCTATACCTTGTTCATAGTATTTCTGTGCAAAACTATTCGGATCACCAATAATACGAAGACCTTCTAAGTGAACCCCTTTTATTAAATTAGGTCCTTTTATATCAAGGCGTGAAATAATTCGTGTATTATTAGACATTTCGGCTTTATGATTTTTTATAAGTTAATTAAAATTAATATTAGACACATCATTTCGTGCTAATTCGTAATTACTTGGATTTCTTATTTTTTTCCCTTCTGGAATTTGATTATTAGATCTAAAAGCACATACTACATCAAGTTCTTTTAAAATGGTTAATGTGGTATCATTGTAAAGTCCCAAAGGATGAGACGATGCATATATTTTTTTATTAACGATACTCTCTAATTTATCTTTATTCACCTGGTATTCTTTTTTCTGTTCATCGTAATTAAGTGTTAAAAAATTGGTATAATGACTATGAGTATGTAATCCGATGTAGTGCCCTAGTTTAGACAGATGTTCAATCTCATTTGAGTTCATCCATATTTTTTTATCCAATTGTTTGATTTTATTTGAAAAAAAACTTTTTAGAGAATCAATAAATTGATCTGTTTTATAATATGTATTTCTTATGAATCGATATCTAATTTCATTTTCACTATAATGATTATGATTTGATATAAGTTTATCTTTGAAATCAACAAAATTATTAGAAATGAAAATATCACGATTAATATTTGTATATTTCAAATATTGATCAAAAAAAATATCAAATGATTCATAGTGATTATCAATTAATGTAAAGAAGAGCTCATTATAGTCATAATCATTATCAAATGTTATTGAATGCACAAAAAAGAATGCTTTTAATTTATATTTTTGTAATATTGGCAAAGCAATTTCATATTGTGATTTCAAGCAATCATCAAAAGTTAAACATATATCTTCATCATCTAGAGAATTATTGATGCATTTTTCAATCCATTCAGCTGGAGTTAAGATTCTTTTTATGTCTACCATATTTATTATATTCTCAAGATTATGCGGAGAAATACTTCCGCCATATTTTTTTTCTTGATGAAATCGATGGAACATGATTCCATGCGGGTAGTATTCTTTATATTTATCCATTAAAAATAACTTTCGTATTTACTATCTCTAACTGTATCCAAGGTTGCGCAATGTATTCCACCTCCTTGGGTATATATATGCCTCATTTTAATTGGAATAATATTAAATTTATGTTTTTCAAGAACCTTAATGAGAGATGTCTGTCTCTCATCTACCACTACAGTGTCTTGATTGTATGATAATAAATTCATCCCAACCCATGGCGATGACATTAGATTTAAATTTGATTCAAATCCTAGATCTTTAAGTTTTTTGTATGCAGGATCACGAAAATCTCTTTGGAAACTTAATTCTGACTCTGAGGTCTCTGCGACATTCTCAAAATATATTTTATCCCAATCTTTTAGTAATGATGGTAAATTTTCTTCATTTACACGGGCACTATTAACTAGTATTAACCCTGGTCTGAGAGCCATAAGTGTTGAATCTATATGACTTGATCTATAAATAGAATCTGTGATATGCACAGTATATTCATCACCAACAACTGAATCTAACCACTTCGCAGCTTTCATGTTTCCTGATGATGAGTTTAAATACAATAAATCTTTACCCAAACGTAGAGTATTGGCTGCCTCAAACAATATTTCATTTTCAGATAATTTATGTAGTTTTTCCAACCTTCCATGTGTGAGCTCCTGATGTTTTATATCCTCATCTGTGAGTGTTCTCTCATTTTCATCTCTGAAGTATGGTAATACAGCATCATAGTTTAATTTAGGCCTAGGTCCACAAATCCATTTAAATCCTCGATCAAAATATTCATACCATATATCATACAATGTTGTCGATTCGAAATATCGACTCATGTCATATGATGGTGACTCTATTACCATATTTCCAACTACTAAATTAAGATCTCTTACATTATATGCATTATTACTAGTTGAAGACCAATAAGGGGTTTTATATAGATTTTTAAAATCAAAAACATTTGGACGATATACTTTAACAGATAAATCTTCTAAAGTTTTTGCAAGGTTATTAAGATCTTCAGTTACTTCATCATAAAACCAACTAGGGCTTGCGTCATTAGTTATTTTAATTGCTTCATCAAATTTCTTTGGATCAATTTCAGTGCCACTTTCCCAAGTAAATGTTGCATGTGTATTTTTAGCTGTACCAACAATACATTCCTTAAGCGTGTCCCATTCATTATGAGAATTTATTTTAAACATTAGTCACTAGTATATTTTATTTTATTTTATATCCGATATAGTCAATGTGTCTTACACCAACATATCCCTTAAATAGGATTTCTGTCTTGTCGAGGTATTTTTTTACTTTAATCAAATCTCGTGTTTGTAGTATTTTGAATAAACCTTCAACTTCCTTAAGGAAAGTATTTAGTCTAATAGTTATCGGTTTAGCAAGATCAATATTTTTTATAGCATTTTTATAATCACTCACCATTTTAATTGATGATGGTATTGATATTTTTGAATCTGGTGAAATTGAGCTGAGATTATCAGATAATTTTTTTTGTTTAATATATATTTTGTTAAGTGATTTGAGGTAGTAATCATAATCATCATGGTCTTCAGTATTTTTAATCATATATAGTGCTTCTGATAAAATTGAGTATTTTTTATGCAATCTAATATCAAATGGCTTACGAGAATACATAGAATTTGAAAGGTAGGGAAATATGAATTTTGGATGCGATGAATAGAATCTTAAATTATTTTTCTGGAACCAAGTTAAGACTTCCTCAATTGAAGGATCATCTTGTTGTTCAATAATCCATCGATCAAATATTATACTTCTTCTTGTTCTAACAGCTCTGCTTTTTACTGATCGAGTTATATCATCATGAAAGAGAGTCTCGCATATTTCCTCCATATGATCTCTTGATTTACCTAAGGAATACACTATAAATCTTTGTAACATATTTTGGAAACCACCAATCTTATTTGGATCACCAAAAATCAAATATCCACCAGGTTTTAAATAACTTGCAAGTTTATTAAATGCTCTCTCTTTATAATATGTATGCGAAAAAACACCACGTGAATGCACTATGTCAAATTTCTTAGTGGTTTTAAAGTCAAAAATTGAGGAATTGATAAATTTATGCTTATCTATATTAGATCCATGTTTTTTAAAAACTTTTTTTGCTATTGAGATAGCAAGGTTATTCATTTCAACATGAGTGATATGCGCACCCCAATTAGTAAGATAGACCGTCTGTTCTCCTGTTCCTCCACCAAAATCTAGGAGTTTTTTGTCTTTAAACATTTCTTTAGGAAAATTGAATAACTCTCGATATACATATTCTGCATTATCTCTGAATTTATTATATTCAGATTTATTTTTATCAGAAAAATATATTGATGGTATTTCTTCTTGGAATGTATTTAGTACGGTCTTTTCAACTAATTTTTTATTTCTTTTCATAGTATTTTTTTATTGTTTATTATACATAAATCTTTTTGAAATAATAGCTATTTAAGTGTCCAGCCACCATCAACAATTAAATTTATACCTGTAATATATGAAGCGGAGGGACTTGAAAGAAAAATGACAGGACCTACTATGTCTTTTTCTGTTGCCATACGCTTTAACAATGTTTTGGATTCATATTTTTTTATAAATGCTGATGATTGTTTTCTCCGTATCCCGCCAGGAGAGACACAATTTACTCTAATTCTTGGAGCTAATGTAGATGCTAACCATTTTGTCATATGAATTAAACCAGCTTTAGACACAGAGTATGCGCCAGGATTTTTAATTTCTGTACCTTCGTACAAATCCCAATCAGGTGGACATACTCCATAAATTGAAGATATATTTATGATTGATGGATTTTTTGATTTAATCATATTTTTATGTAAATTTTGTACTAGAAAAAAAATCGAAGTAAGATTAGTATCAAGACATTTTTGCCATGCATCTTTACCTTGATTATCAAAATCCTCATTCCATCCAATCATATGATCTGTTCCTACCATTCCTATTGAATTTACGATAGTATCAATTTTTTTATACTTACTGTTTATAAATACACATAAATCTTTTAGCTTTTTAGGGTCACTCATATCACAATCATAGATATCGATACTATTTTGATATTTTTTTATTAATGCTTTTTGAATTTTAATCAAATTATTCTTATTTTGGTCAATTAGGATCAAATTTGATGAATTTTTACAAAATTCATCTGCGATAGCTCTACCTATATATCCGGCGCCACCCGTTATTAAAACAGTATTTTCCATTTTAGTTTTCTTTGTCTTCAAATTTTTCTTGATTTAGATAAATATATTCAGCATATCTAAAATCATACATGTCATCAATATCTATAGACTCATTTTTAGATAAGATATATCCATAGATATCACCATCAAGTAAATTATTAGCACTAAGTACATAATTTGGATTTGTAATATAAGCATATGTGGTTATATTGAAACAATTTGGCGCATCCTGTCTTCTAAAAATTTTATCATTTGAAGAATTATAAATAGTTAATTTGCCTGTTTCAGTTAAGTTTACAATATTAAAATTAGGTATATGATTACTTCGTGTGACTCCAAGCAGAAGGTCGCATTCAGTATCATTATATTTATCTAGCATTTTCTTAATAGTAGAAAAATTTCTTAATGGACTAGTGCATGGCAGAGATATAAATCTACTAATTTCATTTTCATAGTTTTGAATGGCATGTTTCCAACTTAATAATTCATTAGAATTATCACTAGCTAGTTTAGCAGGTCTTATAAAAGGGACGCTAGCACCATAAGAAGTTGATATTTCTGCTATTTGATCATCATCTGTAGAGACGACAACATCATCAAATAATTGAGACATTATTGCTGATTCGATTGTATGCGCTATTAATGGTTTATCATCAAATTTTAGAATATTTTTATTCTTTATGCCTTTTGATCCCCCTCTTGCAAATATAAATGCAATATTTTTCATCTCAAGTATATCCATTTTTTCTGATTCAATGATGAATGCATAGCATTCAAAGTAAGTTGAGTTGGTATGAGTGATTTTATAGAAAACATTGATTTAATGTTCTTTTCCAAACAATTAAATACATATTCAAGCTCGCCTAAGTAAGATGTATTAACTGAATCACGAAATCTAATGATATTCGATTTAGAGCCAATGACATCAATTTTATTAGAGATATGATTAATTACAATCTCCTTATCATCAGTATTAATCTTACATATTCTTATATTCTTATTTGATACCATATTTGCACATATTTTTACATTTAAATTATTTTCGTATTTAAAGATTGCTTTTATATTTAATTCTACATCTGAAATAAGATTATGACTATCAACTCTATAAACCAATACTCTCTTAGGTTTGCCAAATAAATAAATCATATAATCTACTTCATGACTTAATTCATTAATTACCCCTCCTCCTAATGATTTATTGAATGATACTGTATCTTGATATTTTTTATTCTTTCTCCATTTTCTAAAGTCTGTTAAAACTTCTATATTTACATTTTGTATATTTTTTATTTTACCTTTATCTATTTGATCTTTGATATAATTTAATCTATCAGTAAATCTCATATTATAACCAACATGAGTCAATAATTTAGAATTTAAAAAATATTTAAGTAAAGATGAAACTCGATTTTTTTTTATCATAAGTGGTTTTTCGACAAAAATATTAAATCCCTTTGAAGCAAGTCTTTTAATATCATCTGAATGCAATGAAGCTGGAGAACATATTACAGCAAGAGATTTTTTACTATATGGCATAATATTATTTATAGTTTTGATAACATTAATATTCTTCCCATCAAAAAATTTATCGATTTTTGTACTAGATCTTTTCAAGACGTATATTTTTGTATTTGAATAAATAGCCTGAATGTTTTTTATATGTCTTATAGCTATATTTCCAGTTCCAACAACAAGTATTTCTATTACAATTTTATTATTTTTTTGCTTTTTTATAATTTTCATGATCACCGATATCTAGCCATTTTTCATGCATAGGAAATATTTCAACTCTTTCACTATGTATTGCATCCGTTATTATATCTGTCATATCAGTTCTTTTATTAAATTCAAGTTTATTTATTACTTCTGGATTAACTACATATATACCTGCATTAATAAGAAATTTTTTAAGTGGCTTTTCTTCAATTTCAACTATCTTGTCATCTTTAATCTCTATAGTCCCAAATGGTATTTGAACATCATAAAATGATGCACAGACCGTAATATCTTTATTTGATTTATTATGATAATTGATAAGTTCAGAATAATTAACATCTGTTAAAACATCACCATTTATGATTACAACAGGCGTAGTAATGTTCTTTTTTTGAAGCAAAGATAATGATCCAGCAGTTCCTAATGGCTCTGTTTCCTCAAGAAATTCTACATTTATTGTACCATCTAGCGTTGTTTTAAAATAATCCTTAATTACCTCAGCTTTGTAATATACAGAGATATAAATCTTTTGTAGATTATGATCATGAAGGCGATCAATTATTTCGTGAATAATAGGTTTCTTTTCTAGAGGAAGTAATGGTTTCGGAGTTTTAAGTGTTAATGGGTGCAATCGTTCTCCTCTCCCTCCAGCCATAATTACAACATTGCATAATTTATTTTGTTCAGTATACATATCAGATTTAGAAATAATTTTTATGACCTTATTATCTTTGTTGATGATAGGAACAAATGGATATTTATTAAGTAAATCCTTCATTAAAGCATACTCATTTTCCAAAGCATATTTGGGATCCTTATTCATAATCTTTGAACAGTGACTATCTAAATTAAGATTATTAAGTAGTCCTCTTCTTATATCACCATCAGTTATAGTGCCTACAAGTCTCTCATTATCAATGACAATTACAAGTTTTTGTTCGCATTCTTGAAGGACGCGAATTGCATCCGACATTTTTGACGAAGTTGATAAAATATTTTTTATTGTATTAGACATTTAATTTAGATCTTTCAATAAGATTTTTGAATCTTTAGAGATATTTGTTTTAACTTTTCTATTGATGACTTTAGAGTATTCGCTTGCTAATAAACCAGAATTAGATCTTTTACATGCTATATATTCATCTTTCAATATTTGACCTGATCGTATATTTTTTCTCAAAAATAATCTTTTTGTAACATGCTTATAGTTCTTTTTTTCTGAGGGGGTCAATTTCTTGATAGAATTACCAAGTATAATTTCTGCTTTTTTGATTAACTGCACATATTTATTAAAATCTTTTATGTTGAGAGAACTGCTATGGTCAGGTCCTTGTAAACGATTCGATTTTGTAACATGCACTTCAATATATTTAATATTTTTAGATACAGCCATAATTGGTGTTAGAAAATTATTAGAATGATCTGAATATCCAATTTGCATATCATATATATTTCTAAATGTCTCAAGAATATTTAAATTTAATTCATTCATGGGTGCTGGGTATTCAGTTGTACAATGTAACAATACGATTTTATTTTTTATATATTTTTGATGCTTTTGATAATATTTATTATGTTTTCTAATATTAAAATTAAAACTTTTATTTTTATTTCCAAATGCTAAAGCAGATAAGGCAGTATCAATTTCACTAATAGTTGACATTCCCGATGAAAGTAAAATTCTTCTGCCAGTTCTGCCTAAATGTATTAGTAGCTGGATATTTGTTAAATCTGATGACCCTACTTTTATTGAATTAAGCTTGAGATCTTTAGTAATAAAATTGATATCACTTATATCTGAAATTGTTGTTATGAAATCTATTTTTTTTGTTTTAGAGAAATTATATAATTCAATAAAGTTTTTATGTGAAAGTTCATATTTACGAAGCATTTCTAACTGTGACTGATTTGATTTAGATTTTCTCTGATAATTTGCTTTTTTAGTATCTGTGTGACATATCTTATCACTTGTATATGTCTGAAACTTTACAGCATCTGCACCAGCTTTCTTACAATCACTGATAAGTTCTTTTGCAAGTTTTATATCACCATTATGATTAACACCAATTTCGGCAATTATATATACTTTATTAGATTTCATCTAACATCAACAAATGATTTTAATTTAATATCAAGCAACTCTGTTTTTTCAAGTATATTAAGTACTTTCTTTATAGAGTTTTTCCCCTCATATATATGATTATTTTTTGACACTGAAGATTCGAGTGCTCGCTTAATAGTAGCCGTTATAGATGTTACGTTAGGCGATGATCTAAAGATACTATCTCCTCCTGATCTTCCTTTTTGTCTTTTACCAATATCTATAGTTGGTATTCCTAAATATGGCGCTTCGAGAATACCAGATGATGAGTTACCAACAATAGCCTCCGAATACTTAAGTAAATGCAGATAATCAATACGTCCAAAGGATGGCGTTGCAATGGCATTATTATTTGCCCGAACATATTTTTTAATTTCCATCAATATTTGAGCACTATTTGTGTCAGAATTAGGATAAGAGAAGATCTTCATATAATCCTGAAAATTATCCAATGAACGAAGAACATTAGTAATCAGTTTAGAATTATTCGATTTTAATGTCTCAGGATGTAACGACACCATAAAATATTTTTTATTTTTTAATTCTGGTATTTTATTACTAACGTATTTGCGATCCTTAAATTTCATTTTTTTAATTGCATCAATGCCTAATGATCCAACATTATGAATATATTTCTCTCTTTCACCCATTCGTATTAAGCGTTTTTTAAATTCATGATTAGCTACAAAATGAATATCCGATAATTTAGATACTGAATGTCTAATCGCATCATCAATCACTCCGTTAGTCACTTCACCCCCATGAAAATGAACTAGTGGTTTGTTCATGATATGGGATGCTAATGCTATTGGATACATATCATATCTATCACCAAGCACCACAACAATATCTGGATCAATTTTTTTTATAACATTGTATGATCTGGATAATTGAGTAGACATCGATTGCAAAATACTCTTTTGATTAGTATTTTTTTGTTTTGTTCTAAGAATTATATTGTCTTTAAATCCATCATTTATTATTTCTTTATATGTATTACCAAATTCTTTTAAGGTATGCATTCCAGTAATTATAAGTTTCAAATCAAATTTTTTAGACTTTTTCAAGTTTTCAATTAATACAAAAAGATGATTATAATCTGCCCTACTAGAGGTAGTTACACATATTTTTCTTTTCATTTCATATAGTAACAACTAGGCAAACTAATTGTTTTCTTCCAAATTTTAACTGTATTAGACATATCTGACTTTGGATATTTTTTAAGATAATTAGCTAAATGTTGAGGTTTCCATAGCTCCCTTAATAGTAATTTATTATTATGCATATGCCTAAGTAGACTTTGTTGATATTTAACATATTTATCTTTAAGCATTAAATTAATGACCCAGTGATTTGGTTTAGAATTCTCATATTCATTACTGATAAAACAATATTCGTTATTTCTAAATGCTTTAGCATATAATTTAAATAATTTTTTTTTATTAGTTAGTATCTTATTAAGATTACAAAGTTGACTATAACCTATGGCTGCATTAATATTAGCCATTCTAAGATTATAGCCAAGCGCATCATGTTCAACTTTCCATTTATGTTGTAATCTTGCGGTACTCATAATATGTTTTAGATATTCGTAATCACTCTTATTTTTTAATAGAATAGCTCCTCCCATTCCAGTTGTTACAATTTTATTTCCATTAAAAGACAATGTTGATGCTCGACTAGTTAAACCAATATGCTTGTCTTTATAATATGAACCTAAAGCTCCAGCGCCATCTTCTATGATTTCTAGATAATATTTTTTAGCAATTTTTCTTAGTTTATCAATATCTATTGGAAGCCCATATGCGTGCACAGCCATAATGCAGCTAACACGTTTTTTTGTAGTTTTATTAATACAGATCTTATTTTTAACTATAAAATTATTACTTAGGTATGAATTTAATTTATTTATATCAATATTAGGACTATCAATTTCACAGTCTATAAAATGAGGTATTGCATTATTATATAATATTGAGTTAATAGTTGCTGCAAAAGTCATAGAAGGTACTAATATTTCTGTCATGTCAACTTTATGAATTTTTAAGCTTAAAAATAATGCTGAAGTACCGCTACTTGTTAATAATACGTATTTTGAATTGGTTAATTTCTTCAATTTTAATTCAAATTTGTCTAAATACTCACCATTAGTAGATACGAATGACGAAAGAAGACATTTTCGACTATCATTAATTGATTTTATATCAAAAGTTGGCTTATGAATTACAAAGTCACTTTGATTCTTTGGTAAACAATTTTTAATTTCATTAATAATATCTTTATACATTATCTAACATAATGATCAGTTTTATATTTTTTAAGATTCTCATTATTGGTAAACCAAGCAACAGTTTCATTAAGACCTTTCATTAATCCTGTTTTACCAGAGTATGTAGGTTTCCAGTTTAATAATTTTTTAGCTTTAGAGTTATTAGCTTTAAGCCTAAATACTTCACCTTTTTTTGGTCTGATACGATTTACGTCAGTTATGATTTTTGGAGATTTATCTGTTATCTTGCAAAGCATACTTACAATATCTTTAATAGATACCTCAAATCCTGATCCAATGTTTATTATTTCGCCAATTGACTTTATATTATTTATTGATGCTTCAAACGCTCTAATCGTATCAACGATATACGAAAAGTCTCTCGTTGGATATAAAGATCCAAGTTTTATAATTTTTTTATTATTTAATAGTTGAGTAATAATTGTTGGTATGATAGCTCTGTTAGACTGACGCGGACCATAAGTATTAAAAGGTCGTATAATTGAAACTGGTAAATTAAATGTACTATAGTAAGATTGTGCAATCTGATCAGCTCCAATTTTTGTTGCAGCATACGGTGATTTCGCATATGGAAGATGCGTTTCTGATATAGGCATCTTTAATGAATCACCATAAACTTCGCTAGTTGATGTATGAATAATTTTTTTTATGTCGTGCTTAAGACAAGCTTCCATAATATTCAATGTACCTAAAATATTTGTATTAAGATATGAATATGGAGATTGATATGAGTGAGGAATCGCTATAAGAGATGCCAAATGAAGGACTACATCTACACCATTAAGAGAATCATATACAGATTTAGGGTCTCTCACATCTCCAAGAATAATTTCAACATTCTTGAGAACGGATCTATTTATGTGATCTAGCCAACCCCAAGAATTAAATGAATTATATAAGCACATTGCTTTTACGTTATAATTTTTCTTAACTAGATATTCTGTCAAATGAGATCCTATGAATCCATCTGCACCAGTAATTAAGATATTCTTATATTTTTTCATCATTATACCTTTCAGCTAGTTTATTTAATTCTACTTCATCTATTTTATTTTCTGAGTCGTAAAGCTTAGTGATTGAGCCATTTTCTAAATGAAATATATTATCACATTCTTTCATAGTGGAATATCTATGTGTTATACATATAACACTTAAAAGAGGATAATTATTTTTGAGCGATTTAAATAGTTTTTTCTCAGTATTAATATCAAGTGCATTAGTAGCTTCATCTAATATAAGCAGAGTTGGATTGCGATATAATGCACGAGCTATTCCAATTCTTTGTAACTGACCACCGCTTAGTCTTGATCCTTTTTCGCCTATTTTTGTATGAATATTATCGGGTAATGATCCTAATAATTCAGATAAACAGCAAATTCTCATTAATGCAGTTATTTTATCTTCATCGATATCTTTTTCTTCAATTCCAAATGCAATATTGTTTTTGATAGTATCATCTATGAATGGTGAATTTTGTGAGACATAGCAAATTTGTAATTTGTTTTTATTATAATCGTATATTGAATTCGATAATATAATTTTACCTGAAGTTGGTTTATACAATCCTAAAAGTAAGTCTACTAAAGTCGTTTTACCAGACCCTGATGCACCAATAATCGCATTATATGACTTATCCGATATCTTGAAATTAACGTTATCAATTATGAACAGTTTTTTATCATATGAAAATTTTACATTGTGAAATATAACTTTGTCTTCAATATCTTGAATATCTTGTTCCCATTTATTGGATTTTTGAATATGCATATCTTTATAAATTAAATCTAAAGCTGGCAGATTAAATCGTATAGATGAAGCATGTGTAAATATTTGCTGGATAGATGGAAGTAGTCTATAAGCAGCGAGCATAAAGAGAGCAATTGTTGGTGTATATTGAGATAAATTATAATTATTATATTGTAAGTACAATAATGTTATAAAAATAGAGCCAAAAGTTACTATTTCAATAATATATCTAGGCAATGTTGAAATAATTATATTTTTTGCAGTTAAGTCTAAAAAGTTTCTCTGCGATTTTGTAAATATGTTATTAAAAAAACCTTCAACACTATAAAATTTAACATCTTTAATACTATTTAGGCAATCCGAGGTACTTTTAAATAATAGATCATTAGAGAGCAGCCTCTCTTTTCCATATCGTGATAGTTTAGATTTGATATATTTAAATATAAATAAATAAATAAAACTTATTAATAATAACGAACTCATAAAGACAATTGGACTAATATTAATAAGCAGTATGGATATGAATATTAAGATTATTGATCTTGTTAAGATTTGTAATGCAGGGATAAATATAGATTCTGCTAAACTTACTGAAACTTGAATCATATTTTTAGATAATGATGCAATATCTTTTTTAACAAAAAAATCATATGACTGCTCTAGATAATGATTAAATAATTTTGATGATATTTTCTCGCCTAGTATAGCCATCAGTCTTGTATTTAGCCATATAGTTAGACCATTTAGAAAGCTACAAGATATAAATAAAATTATGAATAATATTCCAAATATTAAAGTGAGTTCTTTATTATTTATATCAAAATAATCTTTTACAAACAAAGAAAAAGTGTTAGATCCAAAGTAATTTGGATCGGTAATCATTCCTATGAAAGGCATAATCGACAAAACACCTGCGACTTCTATAATTCCAACAAAAATAAATAATGTAAATAAGTAGAATATTTTCTTTTTGTCTTGAGAGTCTAGAAAAAAAATTACTTTCTCATACATAGCTGATAATTTTTTATAAACCATTCGATTGTCTGTTTAAGACCAGATTCAATATTGATAAATTTTTTTGATTTATAATATCTGAGATATTTATCAGATTTCATAAAATTAAACTTCATATCACCAATTCTTTCTTTACCATACTTAACAACAATATTATTATACTTGTAATTTCTAAATATCTTTATCATTAAAGTGGTAAGGCTATTAATTGATGTTTCCTTCCCTGTTGCTACATTAAAATCATCAAATACTTTTTTTTGAGCGAATGATTTATATATAGCATTTACAATGTCAGAAACATGAACATAGTCTCTAGTAATGTTTCCTCTACCATTTATTAAGAGATTTTCCTCACTAAGTATATTTTTTATAAAGTTAGCAATTATACTTTTTTTATGAAAAGAGAACGGACCATAAGCATTACTGAATCTGAGAACTGTTGTTTTAATATTAAATATTTTAGAATATGTTTCGCAGAAGCTTTCTATAGCAAGTTTACTCGATCCATATGTGGAGATTGGTTGTTTTATAGTTTTTTCTGTCATAGGTGGAGTAGCATCTCCAAAAACAGATCCGCTAGAAGCAAAAATGAAATTTTTTACTTTATTAATTCTACATGCTTCTAAATAGTTAAATGTGCCTACTATGTTAATATCAAATGCCTTTCGTGGGTTTGCGATATTTAAGTCAACTCCAGATTCTGCTGCTAAATGAACCACTACATCAATATTTTTCGTAATTTTTACAGCAAAATTTGAATTTTTAGTATTTGCTCTTATGACAGATATTCTTGAGTGGTTAGGTTTATATGAAGAGATATTATGAAAATACTTGTATTTACATATTGTGTCTAAATATGTAAGGGTACTTTTTGATTGATTATCTATAATGATTATTTTTTTTACTTTAGATTTAGTAATTAATAAGCTAATTAAATTAGATCCTATAAAACCAAGTCCGCCTGTAATTAATATATTCATTTCCACTTAATTTTTGGATTAATTGTCTCTACTCTGATTTTATCCTTATGTTTCATACAGTATGTTGCAATATCAATTAAAATCTTTTTTGATAATTTTGTAGGTTTTAAACCAAGCTTTCTAAGATTAGAGTGTTTTGCATTATAATAATGATTCTCGTTTTCTATACGTGGATTAGGTATTTTTTTAATTTTTACATCAATATTAATGTTATGCATTGCCTGTTTAACCAATTCTGCCAACTGTAAAACTGAAAATTGTTCTGTGAATTGATTATGAATACACAGTTGACCAGGTTTAGGTATATTACGTAATGCTATTTTAATGCACTCTACTGAATCTCTGACATTAATATATCCCCGAATCTGATTACCTGAACCATACACCGTTAACGGCTTATTAACAATTGATTGAACTATAAATCTATTAAGTACTGTTCCAAATATATCATCATATGTAAAAATAGGTACATTATCGTCTAACGTATCAGAATTAGGATATACACCATAAACAGGTCCCTGCATAAGATCAGTACATCTAAGATTAAACATTCTACTATAAAACCAGATCAAATCAGTATCCATAATTTTTGAAGTATGATACAGACTAGATCCTTGTCGTGGATATAAAAATTTATCTAGACGTTTATTATGTTTAATTTTTATCCAGCCTTCTTCTATATCTATATTAGGAGTTCCATATTCGCCCATAGTACCTAATTTAATTAGATGTGTATTAGGACAAAGTAGTTTAAGGCTATGAATAATATTAAATGTACTTTCAAGATTATTTCTTATTGTTTCCCATGAAAAATCTTTATTTAACATTGAAAATGGTGCTGATGGGAGTTCAGCAAAATGTATAACAGCATCAGGTCTATGTTTTTTTATGATTTTATAAGTATTGTCATACTTACTACAATCAATTTCATAAAAATATTTTTTTGCTCTTGATTTTATTGATTTCAGTCTTGTTGAGAATCTTGGCAAGTTAACTAATGGTTTTCGATTTAGTAATTTCATATACTTTCTTTTTGAGTAATTATCAACAAGTATTAACTCATCAACATCATTAAGAAGTCCTAGGGTTGTAGACCAGCCTAAATAACCGTCAGCGCCAAATATTATTATTTTCATTTTTTGATAAAATATTTATAGGAATTTATCTGTAAAAAATCTTTATACCATTCCAATGTTTCAACCAAGCCATCATTTAGATTATATTTAGGCTTCCAACCAAAATATTTTTGAAGTTTATTATAATTCATAAATTGGTGTTGTATTTCACCAGAAAGACTCTTATTTTTGAAATCATTTTTTATTTTTAAATATAAATCATTCCGATTTGATAGCATACATATTTTTTTTAGGACTTGATCAACTCTATATCCATGAGTTGTACCAGCATTAAATACCTCCCCTTTCAGTTCTTTGTTTTTGAATAAATTAAATGATAAACATGTATATAAATCACAAACATCTTTTACGTACAAAAAATCTCTCTTGTTAGTACCATTCCCTCTTGGGGTAAATTTTCTATAATTTTCTACTGCTAAAATACAATCTGGAACTAAAGCTGTGAAATTTAGTTGTCCAGGTCCATATATATTTGCAAAGCGAGTAATTATTATTGGCATATTAAATAAATCAGATGAATATGATTTTGAGATCAAATCTCCGCACGCTTTAGAAACATCGTATGGATAAATGGGTCTTAAATCATATGTTTCTTTATATGGTAGCTTTTTAAGTGGATATGAACCATATGATTTATCTGAAGATGCGATTATTATTGACTTAGTTTCATGTTTTTGTCGCAAAGACTCAAGAAGATTGTATGTTCCTGTTATATTTGATTGAAATGTCAACAAAGGATTCACTTTAGCGATATTGACATCAACTTGCGCAGCCAAATGAATACAGATGTCTACTTTAGTTTTTATAATAAATTTATCAACCTCTGCATACTTATGGAGATTAACTTGATGGACTTTGACTTTATTACTAAGTTTTTCAAACTCAAGAAACCTATTCTTAACTTTATTATTAGTTATACCTGTGACTTTAGCACCCAGATTAACTAAATACTTGGACAAATTACCACCTATAAATCCATTAATACCAGTGATAAGCACAGATTTATTTTTCCAGAAGTTCTTATTAGTATAATTTTTTAATATTTTCATTGGCATAATTTAGTTCAGCAACTGTATTAATTGTTATATGTATTCCTTTATGTAAAAAACATTTTAAAGATTTTTTCTTTGATAATTTAAATAACATTTTCTCTAATGATTCATATTGATCAAAGAGCGTGTATAAGTTTTTTGATACATAGAAAAAGCCAATATTCATAATTTGACTTAAAACTGGTTTTTCCTCAAAACTTGTTACAGTATTGTCAGAATTCATACTCATAACTCCAAACGGTATTTTAATAGGATAAGCAGAAATTGTGAGCAAAGATGGTGCTTTTTCATGAAACTCTCTAAGAGCATTTATATTAATGTCTGTTAATGTATCTCCATAGCATATAATACTGTTAGATGTAAGGTCACGAGTACAGTGTTTAATTCTCTGAATAATACCCACGTCTCCAGAATTTACAATTTCGTAATTAATATGATTAAACTTTTCATTCATGAAACTCTCTATCTTGTTAGACTTATATCCGGTTGCAATAATAAAATTATTAAAATTATATTTAATAAAATGACTTATTATATATTCTAATATTGGTTTCTTATTGATTTCTATTAATGGCTTAGGAGTATCTTTAGTGATTGGTCTTAAACGTAAACCTTTTCCCCCGCAAAGTATTATAACGGTCTCATTAGACATCATTGTTAAGATATAATTT